>Ga0068852_100000563_pt1 | contig 24454 bp, 25 predicted proteins | sample KBSCornC22_FD_66594 | JGI IMG/M metagenome (GOLD analysis project Ga0068852, IMG submission 66594) | Corn rhizosphere microbial communities from Kellogg Biological Station, Michigan, USA - KBS Corn C2-2 | ecosystem: Host-associated > Plants > Roots > Rhizosphere > Soil ... | reverse complement strand
CGCCTTGCAGGCAAAGTAAGCCCGGAAGAAAAAAGGAAAATCATTGGGAAATGTTTTATAGACATTTTTGATGAAGAAGCACATAAGATAGAAGGAATAGAATTTTTAGGCCAGGGCACTATTTATCCTGATGTGATTGAATCTGTTTCTGTACATGGGCCTTCACAAACTATTAAATCGCACCATAATGTAGGCGGCCTTCCGGATTATATGAAACTAAAGCTGGTAGAACCCTTACGTTCCTTATTTAAGGATGAAGTGAGACGAGTAGGAGCGGAGCTTGGTTTGCCTGCTACTTTATTAAACCGCCATCCTTTTCCCGGACCCGGGCTTGCAATAAGAATTTTGGGAGAGGTTACTGAAGAAAAGGTGCAATTGTTGCAAAGGGCAGATGCTATTTATACTAATGCTTTATTAAAATATGATTTATATGCAACTGTTTGGCAGGCCGGTGCTATCTTGCTTCCGGTAAAGAGTGTGGGTGTTATGGGAGATGAAAGAACCTATGAGTTTACAGTTGCATTAAGAGCGGTAACAAGTGTGGATGGCATGACAGCGGATTGGGCTCATCTTCCGTACGATTTCCTGTCCTATGTTTCTAACGAAATTATAAATAATGTGAAAGGGATTAACAGGGTGGTTTATGATATTAGCAGTAAGCCACCAGCTACTATTGAGTGGGAATAAGACATTAGTTAGTGGTTAATTGATTAAAGGATTTTTGGGTTATATTATAATAGATAACTAACCTCTTTGCCTGGCTAAAATTATGGAGTGATTTTTTTAGTATGAAAAAACATATTTTCTTTCTTTCTCTCGTGATGCTTTTCCAGGCAAAATTATTGTTTGCCCAGGACACAATTGCTACTACACCTTCTCCGGTAAAAACTTTCCACATAGCAGTTTTTGCGCCTATGTATCTTGACTCAATGTTTAATAATGCAGATTTTAATTCTTCTAAAGCCATTCCAAAGTTTATGATGCCTGCGGTTGAATTTGTTCAGGGTGCTCATATCGCATTTGATACTTTAGCATTGAATGGTAAGTCAGCTGAAGTATCTATTTACGATTCAAAATCGTTTACCCGGCCTGTACCCTGGCTTATAAAATATAATAAACTAGATAATATTGATCTTATTATCGGCGCTGTAAAAGAACCTGATTACGGGCAGCTTGCAGACTTTGCTTTACAAAAAAATATTCCTTTTATTTCTGCTATCTATCCTAACGCTGGTGGCATACACGAAAACCCTTTTGTATTTATAGCTAACTCCACCTTAAAAGCTCATTGCGAAGGTATCTTCAGTTACATACTTCAAAAACATGGTACAGACAAAGTCTATATTATTAAGAAAAAAGGTGATGACAGGATAGAAAATTATTTCAGGGAAATTAATACTAAAGAAGGAAAGCCACTATTAAACATAAAAACGATAATGGTGGATAGCACAATATCATCTTATAGCTTGCGATACAGGATAGATACAATGCACACGGCTGTAATAATCGGCGCGAGCCTGGATGAAGATTTGGCCAAAAGCTTAGCGGATGCCTGTTATCCGATACAAAAAAAACACCCGCTTATTCTAATAGGAATGCCCAACTGGGATGGGTTCAGAAGCCTTTATCAAAAAGATGCTTATACCGATTTCCCTATTCGGTTTACTACTCCGCATTTTGAGGCAAAGGATAACTTGTTTGATAGTGTTCTGGTAAAAAAATATTTTCAACTTTATCGTGCAAAGCCTTCCGATATGGCCTATAAAGGATTTGGAATGGCCTGGTATTTTACTAATCTACTTTTAAAATATCCAAATGATTTTGTATCACATATTAACGATACAAGCCTTGCTGCTTTTCATAACTATAACTTCAGGCCGGTATATAGCGACCCGAAACAAAGTGTGCCTGACTATTACGAAAACAAACATCTCTTTGTTATGCAAATTTTAAATGGCGATATTATAAGAGAATGGTAAGCATTACCCTTTAGGATTTCTTCTAAGTAATTCCGTAATTTGCTCCAAATAACGATTTATGGGAAAAGGGCGTTTGGAAGCTTTTAGTGATGGTGTGCTTGCCATCATAATTACCGTAATGCTATTGGAAATAAAGATTCCCCACGAGGATGACATACATTCCTTAAAACCTCTTCTTCCAGTCTTCCTAAGCTATATTTTAAGTTTCGTTTATGTAGGCATTTACTGGAATAATCACCACCACATGATGTTTACTGCCAAGCACGTAAACGGAAGAATTTTGTGGGCCAATACTCATTTGCTTTTTTGGCTTTCCTTAGTTCCCTTTGCTTCAGGATGGATGGGGGAGAATCACTTTACAAAATGGCCGGTTATTATTTATGGAATTGTATTGATGATGGCCGGAGTGGCGTATTATATTTTATCCCAGGCGCTTATTAGGCTTCATGGTAAAAGCTCAACGCTTGCCCTGGCTGTGGGCGAAGACAAAAAAGGAATTCTTTCAGTAGTAATATATATAATTGCTATAGCTTTTGCATTTATAGATTCCAGAATAAGCTTAATACTTTATGCAGTTGTAGCGGCTATGTGGCTTATTCCCGACAGGAGAATTGAAAAAAGGGTGGAAGCAAAAGAAAATTAGTAACGAACTTTAACAGCGGTTCGCACGAATTTCTTAACAGTTTAAACAAACGATTTTATTGTGTAAATTGATAAACAATTAAGCCGTCACTTTTAATAAAAAATTTATGCTTAGAAGAAACTTTATACAAAATGCAGCTCTTGCATTTGGAGCTTTATCGATCGATCATAAATCTTTTTTTAAAATGTTTTATGAAGAAGCCTGGAAAATAAAAATGCTTACTGATAATATTGGTGTGTTCACTGAAAAAGGAGGCACTATTGCATTTCATTTCTCAAAAGATGGCATCACAATAATTGACGCACAATTTCCGGATACAGCCCCACACTTGATTGATGAATTAAAGAAAAGAAATGATAAGCCATTTCGGTTATTGATCAATACGCATCATCATGGTGACCACACTTCCGGCAATATTGCTTTTAAAGATGTTGTGTCAAGAGTGTTAGCACATGAGAATTCATTAAAAAACCAAAAAAGTGTCGCAATTAAAAATAATAATGAAGACAAACAATATTACCCTAATCAAACTTTTGGAAAAGTTTGGGAAGAAAGCGCAGGCAAAGAAAAAATAGCATTACATTATTATGGTGCTGGCCACACTGATGGTGATGCGATGATACATTTGCAACATGCCAATATTGTTCACATGGGCGATTTGGTTTTTAATCGTCGCCATCCGTTTGTTGACAGAAGCGCCGGTGCCAATATGCAAAGCTGGATGAAAGTTTTGGAAACTGCCATGAAAACATTCAATAACAATACTCAATTTATTTATGGCCATGCTGCCGATGGTTACGATGTTACAGGTAAAAAAGATGACCTGGTTGCGTTTCATGATTATCTGGGAAATGTTCTAAAATTTGTGGGCGACGAAATGAAAGCTGGTAAAACCCAGGAAGAAATTTTAAAAACGACGGAAATACCAGGATCGCCAGAATGGAAAGGTGATGGCATAGAAAGGCCGCTGCAGGCTGCCTTTGAAGAATTAAGCGCAGGGTAATTATTTTTATTAGCCTTATTGTCTTGACATCATTTCATCAGATGGCACCCGAAAAATTGTAGGCAGAAATTGCATAAATAGACAATAAAACCAACATATCCCTTCTAAAAAGGAGCAAATAAATCTCAGCATATTTTCTTCATGCAATTTTATTGATGTTTCGCAATAAATGCTGTATAACTCCGGCGTTCACGTCTCGGTTTAAATTATTTTTATACTGATTCGCTAAAGACTTTATGGATAGCGGGCGCTTAATTATTTTTGGCATATGTATTCCCAAACTATTTAAATATTACCCGTGGTTTTAATTTCCCTTTATTACTTTAATAATTCTTGTCTGTTGTGATTCAATTATCGTAAGCAGGTAACTTCCCTTTGATAATCTTCCGGTTTCATTTATTTCCACAATATTCGTTCCCGGTAACAACAATCTCTCCTGCTTATATAATTTCCTTCCACTTAAGTCAGTTAATATAAAAGTTGCTTTAATCTTAATTAGAGATTCGGCATGTATCACCAACTTATTATTAAACGGATTCGGGTTTACTTCTGCAAATATTTTATTACGATCTGTGCTTAATTTTATTATAGTGCTATATTTAAAGTGATCATCCTTATCTACGCTTTTTAAACGATAATAATAAACAGTGGATACTACATCAGCTATATTATCATTATAAGTATAACTGTTAATTCCTGCCGCTTTAATTTGAGAGACATCTGAGAAATTTCGGCCATCAGTGCCACGCTGCAATTCATAATAATCAAGATTAAGTTCATTTTCAACTTCCCATAACAACTGGTTGCTAGTTCCTTTATTTTTACCATCAAATCTTGTAAAAGTTACAGGCAAAGGGCCAGCTTCTGGTACTTCAATAAACGCTGAACCGATATAAGGATTGGCGCCATTGGCACCATTAAAATCTTTAAGCTTCGTATAGGTAGAAGATGTAGGATTAAAAGAGAAAATAACACCGAGATTGCTTGCTCCTCCAGCATTCGTCATACCATATAGCATTCCATCACCTGTTTGCATAAGGGTACCATAAGGATTAGCGCCATTGGTACCATCAAAATTTTTTAGCTCTGTATAGGTTGAAGATGTGGGGTTAAAAGAGAAAATAACACCGAGACTGCTTGCTCCACCAGCATTCGTCATACCATATAGCATTCCATCCTTCGCTTGTATTAGGCTGCCATAAGGACCTCCATGGTCAGGGTAAGTAAACGTTTTTTCGGGTATTGTATAACCGATTGTGGAATCAAAAGAAAAAATAGTGCCATAGACCGGGGTTCCCCTTATGCCTGAGCCTCCATCAAGAGTCATACCATACAATTGTCCATCCTTTGTCTGAATAAAGTTGCCATAGGGGTTACCACCGGCGTCTAAGCTTAACTCGTGCAATTTTGTATACATGGAAGTTGCTAGGTCAAATGAAAAAATAACACCACGAGGTATAGAAAGCCCATCAGGGCCAGTATAACCTCCATATTCTGTCATACCGTATAGCTTTCCATTACTCGCCTGGATAAAACTGCCATAGGGATTGGCGCCACTACGAATACTAAAATCCATAAGCTTTGTGTAAGTAAAAGAAGAAGGATCAAATGAAAAAATAACACCATAATCGTTGCTCCCTCCATTAACCGTCATACCATAAAACTTTCCATCATTTGCCAGCATTAGGCTACCATAAGGGTTGGCACCGTCAGTATAATCAAAATCCTTCAATTTGGTATAAGAGAAAGTAGAAGGATCAAAAGAAAAAATAACGCCATAGCCTCCACTTCCTCCGTTAACTGTCATTCCATATAGCTTTCCATCCCTTCCCCGTACAAGGCTCGATGAAGGGTTGGCGCCATTTGTGCTGTCAAAATCGTAAACCTTTGTATAAGAGGAGGAGTAAGTATTGAACGATAAGATCACACCAGTACCATTTTTTCCTCCGGCATAAGTCATACCATATAAAACCTGTGCTTGTACAGAAAATGTGTAGGCGAAAAGAAAAACAATGGCAAGTAAAATCTTTTTCATTTAATTATTTTTAAGTTAGTTAATACAGTTATAGGTATAGGTTATAGAATATGCAAATGCTATTTTATGCATATAATATCAGGTAATGGATGGTAGGCTTAACGTAGGAAGGAGATCAAGACTTTATCTGTCAGTTTGTTGTTTATCAAAAACACGAACAATATCCAAAAATACAACAACCGCTGAAGCAAAAAAAATAATATGTGGATGTGCTAAAAGAAATTAGTATATGCAACTAGTTGTATCTCAAAGATTAAAAAAGGTGATTTAATGTAGAGGCATTATAATGACATTTATTTTTTAAAGCCGTCTTTTAAGGTAACTGTTCTGTTAAACACCATTGCGCCAGGCTTAGAATCTTTATCAACACAGAAATATCCATTGCGTATGAACTGGTAATTTTTTCCTTCTTTAGCTTCTAAAAGTGATGGCTCTACAAATGCATTCTTAATTATTTCCAATGAATGCGGATTAATAAAATCTTTGAAGTCACCTTCTTCCATGGCAGGATTTTCAACCGTAAACAAATGTTCATACAATCTTACTTCTGCCTGCGCAGCATCCTTTGCATTAAGCCAATGAATAGTTCCTTTTACTTTAAGCCCGCTCGTATCATCGCCGCTTTTACTTTCGGAAAGATAAGTGCAATGAATTTCGGATACATTTCCATCATCATCTTTTTTAAAACTATCGCACCGGATTATATAGGCGCTCTTCAGGCGAACCATTGCACCCGGTGCAAGCCTGAACCACTTTTTTACAGGTTCTTCCAGAAAATCATCCTTCTCTATCCACAGTTCTTTCGAAAAGGAAACGGTTCGTGTATTCCCAGGATCGTTGGGTAAATTTTCTGTAGTTAATTCTTCCGTTTTATCGTCATCGTAATTATCGATGATTAATTTGACAGGATGCAATACTGCCATTGCACGATATGCAGTGGTGTTCAATTCTTCCCTGATACAGAATTCAAGCAGGCTTATATCGATAAGATTATCTCTTTTTGCAACGCCGATCTTTTCGCAAAATGTTCTTATGCTGGTAGGTGTATACCCCTTACGCCTAAGCGCAGATATGGTTGGCATTCGTGGATCATCCCAACCTGAAACATAGCCTTCATTTACCAACTGAAGCAATCTTCGTTTACTCATTACCGTATAAGTCATATTGAGCCTTGCAAATTCATACTGATGCGATGGAAAGATATCCAGTTTATCAATATACCAATCGTATAAAGGTCGGTGTGGGACAAATTCCAGCGTGCAAATGCTATGCGTAATTTCTTCAATACTGTCGCTTTGCCCATGTGCAAAATCGTACATAGGATAAATAACCCATTTGTTTCCTGTACGATGATGATGTGTATGCTTTATACGATACATGATCGGGTCACGCATGTGCATATTAATTGCCTTCATATCAATTTTTGAGCGGAGCACTTTTTCGCCATCTTTAAATTTGCCATTCTTCATTTGCTCAAACAGTAAAAGATTTTCTTGTATATTCCTATTGCGATATTCATTTTCAACACCAGGTTCAGTTGGTGTTCCCTTTTCAGCGGCAATCTTTTCGGGGCTGCTGTCATCTACATAAGCAAGGCCTTTACGAATGAGATCAACCGCAAGGTTATATAACTCATCAAAGTAATCGCTGCTGTAAAATTCATTGGCCCAGTTAAATCCTAGCCACTTTACATCTTCTTTAATGCTGTCGACATACTCTGTATCTTCTGTTACAGGATTAGTATCATCGAAGCGGAGATTAGTAGCGCCATTATATTTTTGTGCAAGTCCAAAATTGAGACAAATACTTTTGGCATGGCCAATGTGAAGGTAACCGTTAGGCTCCGGTGGAAACCTTGTCAGGATGTTTTTATATCTTCTTTCTTTAAGATCTTCTTCAACAATTTCTTCAATAAAATTTAAACTTTTTTCTTCGGGCATTCTTTTAAATATTATACTTTTTTTATTTCACTAATTATATCTAATTACACCAATTGTATTTTTAAATGAAAAGTTAATCGCCGAAGTAAAATGATAATTGTCAATTATCATTTTTCAGGAGACTAACTATCTGCCATAGACGCAGCCACAATCTCCGCAATATCCATCACCTTTACGGTTTCTTCTTTTTCATTAAGTTTTACGCCATCGGTAAGCATGGTATTGCAAAACGGGCATGCAGCAGCTATGACGTTTGCACCTGTGCCCAGCGCTTCTTTTGTTCTTTCATTATTAATGCGGAGGTTTCCTTTTTCTTCTTCTTTCCACATTTGTGCGCCGCCCGCTCCGCAGCATAATCCGTTACTTTTACAACGTTTCATTTCTGTTAAATCTGCGTCTAATGCTTCTAATACTTTTCTTGGTGCTTCATAAATATTATTGGCTCTTCCCAAATAGCAACTATCATGGTAAGTGATTTTTTTTCCTTTAAAATCACCGCCTTCCTTCAATTTAATTTTACCATCATCAATTAATTTTTGTAAAAATGTAGAGTGATGAACTACCTCATAATTGCCGCCCAAGACCGGATATTCATTTTTCAAAATATTAAAACAATGCGGGCATGCAGTTACTATATTTCTAATATTATAAGTATTGAGCAATTGTATATTCTGGTACGCCATCATCTGAAACATAAATTCGTTTCCAGCCCGCCTGGCGGGGTCTCCGGTACACATTTCTTCTTTTCCTAGTATGGCATAGTTTACTCCAACTTTATCAAGGATGGTTGAAAACGCCTTGGTAATTCTCTGCGCCCGCTGATCAAAGCTTCCTGCACAACCTACCCAAAATAGAACATCAGGCGCTTTATTCGCTGCCGTCAATTCAGCCATTGTAGGAACATGCATCGGATAATTATTTAATTAGCTAAAATACAACAAACAATTTTGATGATTGAAGACACTAACAAAGCTTTAAAACTTACTTTTGCGCTTTTAAAATTAAGTGAAGCTGATAAAGAAAATAAAAAATTGGGAACAGTGGCCATTCAAAATTTTATATGCGCCAATAGCTCCTGTATGGCTTTGGTATATTATAAAATCCCGGGCTATTTGGTTTTTTACTCCCAGTAATCCTAAACTTACATTTGGAGGAATGGAGGGCGAACCGAAGAAGGAAATGCACGATCTTCTTCCTCCGCATTTATGCCCTGTTTACTTTAATGTACAACCAACAGAAAATTTTTCTGTTATAGTAAATAAACTTTTTGAATTTAATATAAATTACCCGCTGATCGTAAAACCGGAAGTAGGAGGGCAGGGGATTTTGTTTAGAAAAATTAATAACGAGAAACAACTTAGGCATTACCATAAGCATGTGCCGGTTGAATATTTTATACAGGAGTTTATAAAATATCCTATGGAAGTGAGTCTTTTTTATTACCGGTATCCCGGTGAAAAAAAAGGCGTAATCACAGGCTTTCTTCAAAAGATTCCAATGCAGGTAACAGGTGACGGAAAACATACGCTTGAGGAACTTATTCTGTTGAATTCAAAGTCTTCAAAAAGAATGGAAGAGATGAAGGGAAAACATGCACATGATTTTAATAAAGTGATTGCAGAGGGTGAAAAATATATTTTAAGTTATGCCGCCAATCATAATCGCGGGGCACAATTTATAGACCTTAAAGAAGAAATTGATGAAAGACTTGTAAATATATTAGATGGTATAAGCCATAGCATAAACGATTTTTTTTATGGTCGTTATGATATAATGTGTAATTCAATTGAAGAAATGAAGCAGGGCAAAAACTTTGTGATCCTTGAGTATAATGGTTGCGGCGCAGAGCCTAACCATTTTTACGATACGGGTTATACGCTTATAAACGCCTGGAAAGAAATTTTAAAACATTGGAAAATTTTATACCAGATAAGCCGACAAAACTATGAGGCAGGAGTTAATTACTGGCCTGCCATAAAAGGTTTCCGGTTCAGGTTGGAAACGAACAAATATTATAAAAAGATTAAGGCTGCAGATAAAACCATTCCGTAATTTATTATCATCTTACGCTTTAAAGTACTCTATAAAATGAAAAAAATATTATTCATTCTTCTGTTTTTTGCTACTTCTGCGTTATATGCGCAAAATTATACTCCGGTTGACGAGGGAAGCAAAGTTCATTTTACAATAAAAAATTTTGGAATTAAAACAGGCGGCCAGCTCAAAGGATTAAATGGCGAAATATTATTTTCTACAACCGACCCTTCTTCCTGCCGGTTTAACGTTACTGTAGCTGCCTCCACGGTTGACACTGATAATGAAAGCCGCGACAGAAGCCTGAAGAAAAGCGAATATTTTGATGTTGAAAAGTATCCTGAGATTACCATTACTTCTACAAAAATTGATAAGACCAATAAAACAGAAACTGGTTTTTATTACTTTACAGGCACGCTTAATTTGCATGGGGTTACTAAACCCATTTCATTTCCTTTTCATGTGGAAAAAGTAAATGACAATTATTTATTTACAGGCGAGTTTGAAATTAACCGGCTTGATTATGGTGTAGGCAGCAGCAGCGCAGTGTTAAGCGATATAGTAAATGTATCTTTATCGGTTCTTGCAAAAAAAAGTTAGTCCATAATATATGGGTCTTGTAAAAGTTTTTTTCTGGGGCATGATAGTGAGTTTCCTGGGCTCACTTCCTTTGGGTACATTGAATGTTGCCGCCATGCAAATAAGCGTGCAGGAAAGTATTAAAAACGCCATTTATTTTTCCCTTGGTTCTCTTTTAACCGAAATGTTGTATGTACGCATTTCACTTGTTGGCATCAACTGGATTCGTAAACGAAAAGTTCTTTTCAAATGGATGGAATGGATTGCACTTGCCATTGTTGTAGCGTTAGCCGCAGGAAGCTTTATCGCAGCTATGCATGAACATCATGCAAAGAATGTAATGCTGGATAATAATATGAACCGTTTTCTACTTGGCCTTTTATTGAGCGCCATTAGCCCAATGCAAGTACCCTTCTGGTTTGGATGGAGCACTGTGTTGTTTTCAAAAAATATCTTGCAGCCAAAAAGTTCTTTCTATAACTTTTATATTGTGGGCATAGGACTTGGCACTTTAATGGGCAACTGTGTTTTTATTTTCGGGGGAAAATATATAGTTCAAAAACTCAACGCTAATCAAAGCCTTCTAAATTGGGTGATTGGGGGCATATTTGCCGCGACAGCAGTTATTATGCTTATTAAAATTTTAATGCACAAAGGCGCTTCGGAAAAATTGGATTCTATGGAAAAAGCAGAAGTTAATTAATTTCCTTGTAGCCATCGGGAGGTTACTTGCTTTTTGTTACTGGTATCTTATTGCCCATACCTCATAATGCACTTTATTTACTAAACATTTTACTAGCAATTTCTTTATCATGCCCGTAAATATCGTCTCGGAAATTTAACTTTCCATTTTCGTCTACCCATGCTGTATAGTATGTAATAAAAACAGGCACAGGGTTTTTAATACTAACGAATTTCTCGTTTCCGCTATTCATCGCTTCATTAATTTTTTCGGGTGGCCATTGGCTATCGTCCCTTAAAAGATAATCAGCAAGTTTTTCCGGTTGGCTAAGGCGAATGCATCCGTGGCTAAAGGCACGTACGCTGCTATTAAAAAGGCTCTTTGCCGGCGTATCATGAAAGTAAATATTGAAACTGTTGGGAAACAAAAATTTTATTTTTCCGAGTGAATTTTTTTCGCCCGGCTTTTGCCTTACTACCGGTAAGCCATTTAGCTCGCCGGTAATTTCCATATCATTCTTTTCGAGATAATCGGGATCTTTTTCCATTGACGGAACAATTTCTTTCTTAACGATGCTCTCGGGCACATTCCAATATGGGCTAAAGACAATTTCAGTAAGCTTATCAGAAAAAATAGTTGTGTTGTGTCCTTCTTTACCAACCACAACGGGCATATTAAAAACGTTGTTTTTACCATCGTAAACGTGAAGGATAAATTCGGGAATATTTACCACAAGCAGTTGCCCGCCTGGCTCCTGTGGCATCCAACGCATGCGGTTCATATTAATAAGAATTTGTTTTATCCTGTCAATAACAGGCACATTCATTTCTTTTAATACTGCAGATGAAATAACGCCATTTGACGTCAATCCAAATCTTGATTGAAAATTCTTTACTGCGTTTACGGCTGTATCGTTATATGTTGATGTTGTATCTTGCTGGTTCAGATCACCCGTTGCCGCCAGGAATTTTTTAAGAGCGACAACGCCAGGAGAAGAACGGCCTTTTTTTATTTTCTTTAAAGATTCAGGTAGAACCGGCCAGCCGCCGGCTTTTTCAACATCAGTATATTTTTTTAATTGAATGGCTAAATCTTTGTACGATTGATTAACATCGGAAAAATATTTATCATCTTTATGTTTTTTATTTAACAATGAATCTGAAAGATAAATCGCGTCTTGTTTTTTAAATGGAACAAAGCGTTCCATCTCTTTCCTTTTTACATACCCTTTTTCATAATTATTTCTTGTGAAGGAAATAAAGTTTTCAGTTAACGTTAATTCGGTATTAATAAACGAAGCGTCCTTTTCGTTAACGATGAGGCTATCATTATTCATAAGATCGTCCATCTTCTTTGTTAACTTCTTTAAAGATTTCGCCGTATCTCCTTCGTAATTTTTTATACTCCAGAAACCATAAGCCTGCTCGGTTAATCCATCAGGTGAAAACCATGCATATTCATAATTTCGGGTATTGTAAAAGCTTCGCATATACCTTGCAGTAGAGTCAGGAATGTTATTTTTTTGAATAAAATTCTCAAGGTTTGAACTATCGAAAAATAAATTATTGTAAGCATTGTCTCCTGTTATGCTGTAATCTCTTTTACTTATTTTTTTTTCCTTAGCAGATTTTTCTGTTGAATTATTTTCTGAATGATTACTATGGCAGGCCACCATAAAACTTACAGCTGCAAACATCAATACAAAGGCATTTTTCATAGTGCGCAATTGTACAAAAGGCGTGCCTAAGCATTTTATCCTAAAAGTAGTTTTGAAATGTTAGCCCAACATTTTTAATTTGCGTTCATGCGAAAGTTTGAAGATACTTACCGGCATAAGGGGCTAAGAAAAAAACTAATTGATTCCATAAAAATAAAAGGCATTACCAATGAACGTGTTCTTGAGGCAATGATGAATATTCCGAGGCATTTTTTTTTAGATACGGCTCTTGATCATATTGCATATGAAGACAGAGCCTTTCCAATACAGGAAGGGCAAACTATTTCACAGCCATACACCGTGGCATATCAAACGCAGCTTTTAGAAGTAAAGCCTTATGAAAGAATACTGGAGATAGGAACAGGAAGCGCTTACCAGGCCACGGTTTTGGCGGAAATGGGCGCTAATGTCTTTACTATTGAAAGGCAAAAAAAATTATTTGAGCTTAATAAAGAATTTGTTTTTAAACGTAAATATCCTAACATAAAATTTTTTTATGGCGACGGATTTGAAGGCCTTCCTACATACGCACCGTTCGATAAAATTTTAATTACGGCAGCAGCTCCGTACATTCCACCGAGATTACTTGACCAGTTAAAGCCTGGCGGAAAAATGGTTCTTCCTCTTGATGATGATGGCATTCAAAAAATGATACGCATTACCAAAAATGTTGATGGAAGTTTTGAAGAAGAAACATTTTCTAACTTTTCATTTGTACCTATGTTGAAGGGGAAGAATTAAAGATTAAGGAACTCCGCAATTTTTTTTTGCAATTTTTTTTATTTTAATATTTATAAAAGTAAAACTTGGAATTTAAAAATAATTGTATTTATATTTGTAGTGTACTACTTAACTAATACACTATGATTGAAGTTCAAAACTTATCTTTTGGTTATAAAAAAAGAAAGCTTCTGTACAAAAATTTAAACCTGAAACTTGAAGTGGGAAGCATTTATGGATTGCTTGGTAAAAATGGTGCAGGCAAGTCAACTTTACTTAAAAATTTCATTGGGTTATTATTTCCAAAAGGTGGAAGCATTTCTGTAAATGGCTTCGAACCAAAAAAGCGATGGCCTTCTTTTTTGGAAACTATCTATTTCATTCCGGAAGAGGTATATGTGCCGGCATTAACGGTGGAGGGCTATAAAAATTTATTTTCGCCTTTCTATCCTGCATTTAATCCGCAACAATTTTACAGTTACCTGGAGCAATTGGATGTAAACGATAAAGGAAAGCTCAGCACATTGTCTTTCGGCCAACAAAAAAAGTTCATTATTGCTTTTGCGCTGGCTTGCAATACAAAAGTTTTATTATTGGATGAGCCTACCAACGGACTTGATATTCCTTCCAAGATAAAATTTCGCAAACTAATATCAGGTGTATTTACCGAGGATAAGATCATTTTTATTTCCACACACCAGATACGCGACCTGGATAATTTAATAGATCGGGTGATTATTGTAGATAACGGCGAGTTGCTTTTAAACGCATCTATAGAGCAAATATCCAGTAAGCTTTGTTTTAAATCAGTCAGCGAGCTTCCAGCAACCGATAAAGTATTGTATGCTGAAGATTCACTAAAGGGATACGCAATTGTAATGGAAAATGGGGAACATGAAGATTCGAAAATAAACCTGGAACATTTATTCAATGCAATTACTGAAAATCCTGCGAAGGCAAAATCAATTTTTCATCATTAATATATCAGTGTGAACAATATCTTCAGTATGAAAAGATTTGGGCTGCTCCTTAATAAGACATTTCGGGAAAGGCCAATGCAAATATTTGTGTTTCCAGGCCTAATGCTAACTCTGGTATTAATATTATATGTGTTAATAAAAGCATTGAGCGGTTTTGATATGGCACAAAGAATATCGTTTTTCGTGGGGCTTGTCGGTGGCAGCTTTTTCCTGGCTTCGTTTGTATTTGGATATTTTTCATCTAATGCCAGCGGGTCATCTTTTCTATCACTGCCCGCTTCTCATTTTGAAAAATGGTTATGTGGCGTGTTGATTGCAGGCATTTTTTATCCTGTTGTGTTTTTAATTTTTTATTATGGCATAGATACAGGCTTTGTGGCTCTTTATCATAACAACCTTGACCCAGCCTCACCATTTTATAAGCAAGCGTATGAATCAGTGTATAGATTTGACCTGGATGGAGTTGTCGCCAGGAATGTTTATATACTCTTCTTTATTTATACAGGCGCAATGCTGCTTGGGTCACTGTATTTTAATAAAGTATCAGTTATAAAAACAGCCGTCGCACTGTGCATTATTTGCCTGGTGATTTTTGGAACAAACTGGTTATTTGCTACCATGCTTTTCGGGAACATCGAAGAGGCCTCACCTTTCCATGGTGTAGCCCTGTTGGCAGGCAATGATGTTGGCTCTATCGAATTACCTGCTGACATAGCCGAAATATGTAAGTACGTTTTTTTCTATGTGATGCCTGCAACTTTCTGGATACTTTCGTTTACTCGTTTACGTGAGAAAGAATTTTAATTATGTGTAGATAAATTTAAAAATACGCTTAAATGAACAATACTTTTCATGTAAAGAGATTCGGAAGGCTGATAAGGAAAACACTGCTCGAAAGGCCTATGCAAACGCTTGGACTAATAGGATTATTGCTCCTGTTGTCGCTGATACTATATTCAGTTATCAAAGCATTTGGTGGCTTCAACCCTGCACAAAACATAACATTTATATGGGGCCTTGCCGGAGGAGGTTGTTTTTTAGCATCCTTTGTATTTGGATATTTTTCTTCCAATGCCATGGGCTCCGCCTTTCTTACTTTGCCGGCATCCAATTCCGAAAAATGGCTTTGCGCTGTGCTGATTGCAGGTGTTTTTTACCCGGTTATTTTCCTGTTGTTTTTCAGGTTGGTTGATAGCAGCTTCGTTGCCATGTACCATCATGGCCTCGACCCAACCGGCCCTTTTTATAAGCAGTTATATCAGTCCGTCTATATCTTTGATTTCAATGGCTTCCTTGCATGGAAAGTGTACCCCATGTATTGGTTTTTAGCGGGAGCGATGTTGGTGGGTTCATTATATTTTAATAAAGTCGCCTTTATAAAAACAGCCATTGGTATAAGTATTCTTATCACTGGCGTTATAGGGCTCAATTGGATGATGGCTACAATACTTTTCGGTCATGTAAACAGTGCTTCTCCTTTCAATAGCGTGACAATTCCTGCGGGAAAAGAGGAAGGATCCATTGAAATGCCTTCAGGTATTGTAAATATTATCAATAACAGCTTATGGTACGTGTTGCCACCAATATTATGGCTTTTAGCGTTTACCCGTTTGCGTGAGAAAGAATTTTAAATTATATGAATGGACTTTAAAGAGAACCCTGCGATTTATATACAGATAGCAGAATTCGTCTGTGAACAGATTTTATTAAAGAAATGGAAGCTGGGTGAAAAGATTGTTAGTATAAGAGATCTCGCTGTGAACATGGAAGTAAACCCCAATACTGTACAAAGGGCTTATGATTTTTTGCAGCAACGGAATATCATCACCAATAAAAGAGGAGTGGGATATTTTATTGAAGATGATGCGATGGATCGAATACTCAGTTTTCGCAGGGAGCAATTTATAGAAAATGAGCTGCCTGTCTTTATGCGTAATGTTTATCTCTTAAAAATAGATTTTAAAGAAATTAAAACAATGTTTGAGCAATTTGTAAAAGACAATTTTAAAAAATAAGTTATGAAATTTACTTCTAAGATATTAGTGGCGCTGGCCGTTATATTAGTAGGAGGATTACTATCTTCCAATATCATTTTAAAAAGGGAATATAACAAGGTGGATAAATCCGACATTTACTGGAACTACCACAAGATATTGCAGCAGCCATTTAAGTACATTAAAATAATCGGTGGAAACGGTACGCGGATTGCATTTGAGCAAAGCCAGAATTATTCTGTAAGAATATTGCAGGAATGGGAACGATATCATGGCGGCAAGCTACAGGCCCATATTACGAATGATACGCTATACATGAATTTTGATTATATAGCACCTACTCCCTATGACTTTTTCTACATAAAAAATACAACCACCGTAAGGATTTTTTCTCCCGAACTTTTATCATTTGATGGTTTTAATACGAACTTCGAAATGTTTAAACTAAAACAGAAAAGTATGAATGTAAGCTTAACCGGCAGATCGAAATTTGAAGTAGAAAGTATGCTTCGTTCGCTGGACTCTATAACTGTTTTTCAAAGAGACTCTTCTGAAGTCGTTTTTGAAATGTCTCCGGACTACAAACCTGTAAAGTCTGCAGAGAAAACGAAATCTGCTACCATAACTATAGGTAGCTCACCTTCAGATATGTCGTCTTTAAATCAAATAAAAAGCCCTGAAGCTATGTCCATCAAAACTGTGAAAGCAAACCTACAGGGCTATTCTTTATTGGACCTTGGTCATGCGCAGATAGATTCATTACGACTATCAATAGCGGATAGCTCTGCAATCATTATCTCTGGCGGAGCTTTGAAGAAAGTTGTGAAGTAAACTCACAACTTTCAATTATAGTTCACCAATAATTCCTGCCGCTTTCTTTGCAATATTATCCCAGTAAAATTGGTTGAAAAAATCGTTAGTAATTGAATTATTTATTGAGCTTGCCTGGCTCATCTTGTGTGAAAAACCTTGCCAGTCACTATTTTCAGACAAAATTAATTTACCATTACAAATATTTTCATCTATGCCTATTGCCCCATTAATTGTTGATACTGCATTTAAATTGTAACCTAACGCTTCTACCAATTTTGTTTTTATCCCGCCACCATCGTTTACAGGATTTATAAAAACATCAACTCCTTTAAAGTAAATATTAATGTCTTCAACAAAGCCAGCATAAATAATATTTACATCTTTATATTGTTTTAATTCGTTCATTTCAGCAGGTAAATTTTTACCACAGATAATTATTTTATAATTGAAATTATTTTTTATAAATATGGGATTTATTTTTTCAATAATATTTTTTACAGCCTGAAGATTGGGATGATAATCGAGAGCACCGTTAAAAAGATATAAAATTGTTTCATCGCTCAAATTGTATTTTAACTTCAAATTTTTGTTTGCGTATAGGCATTCCTGTGAGGAAGGTATTGTGTTCCATGAAATGCCGAAAGTGATCACCGTAGTTTTAGTCAGAAGTAATTTATATTCTTTAATAAAATATTGGCGGTCTTCTTCTGTAATGCAAAATGTAAAATCTGCATGGCCATGAACATATTTTTCATAATGCCACAAAATTTTCCACCACCATTTTCCAGTTGTCCTAAATCTTTCTGCTTCTATATTATGTGAATGAGCAATAAGTTTTACACTGCAAAATTTTTTTAAAAGAATTGCAAGCCATCCATAATAAGGATGCTCAAGAATGATATGCGAAACATGATATCGCCTGATTATTTTTTTAAACAAGAAGAAATAAAAAATATTTATATAACGAAGCCTGCTGTTGCTCAGCGTATTGAAAATGGTGTACGGTGCTGCATTTGCGACATTTTCTTTAACAGTAATACAATATAAATTGTGATGCTTTGAAAAATATTCATTAAAATTTGCAATGCCCTTTTGGCCGCCAAACTTTGCAGGGAAAATTTTATAAGGAACAATACTGAGTACATTTGCCATTTAATAAAAAACTTTATTCCAACAAATTAATATTATTTTGTTGGGATTATTTTCAACTGCTTTTTTATGAAGGTAATAAGCTTTTTTTCGAGGTTAACAATCATCTGCAATATCGCATTTTTACTTTTTATTTTTTTGGGGCAAATGGAAGCAAGGAAACCCGTTACTCAAAATGCTGATACAGTAGTTCCTGTTTCTTATTTTAAAGATATTATTATCACTCTTGGAGTTTCGGCCATCCTTATAAACCTGCTGATGTGTATTACCTATTCTGTAATTATTATTATTGGAAAATACAAAATGCTTCCAAAATGGCTGGCGTCAATCAACTTAGTTTTTTTAATATTTCAATTTTTTTATTTCTTTTTTAGATAATTCATAAATATGATAAATAAAATTTTAAGTGACAGGCCCACAAAATTATTTGTAGTTTTTTCTTCTTTTTTTGTAGCCAATGCATTAATAGCGGAAGCAATTGGGACAAAGCTATTTTCACTGGAAGGCTTGCTGCATATGCATCCGGCAAACTTTACGCTCTTTGGCCAAAGCGGGTTAGCATTTACACTTACCTGTGGCGTAGTATTGTGGCCGCTTGAGTTTGTAATCACTGATATTATTAATGAGTTTTATGGGCCGCGTGCTGTAAGAAGAATTTCAATTACGGCAGTGGCTTTAATTGCTTATGCATTTCTGATGTATTTTATTGCTATAGGTTTACCTCCAGCTCAAGCATGGCTTGCCAGCAGCAAAACACAGGGAGTAGAAAATATTCAGACTTCTTTCAATGCTATTTTCGGGCAGAATATGCGCATTATAATTGGAAGTATTGTTGCATTTTTAGTAAGCCAGGTAGTAGACGTAACAGTATTTCATAAAATAAAAAAAGCTACGGGGAATAAGCATTTATGGCTGCGTGCAACAGGCTCAACGTTAGTATCGCAATTGGTAGATAGTTATATTGTTTTATTTATTGCCTTTAGTGGAATATTTACTTGGCAACTGATATTGGCCGTAGGAATTATGAATTATCTCTATAAATTTTTCATGGCTATTATACTTACACCTGTGATTTATTTTGTTGAAAAAAGAATAGAAAGCTATGTGGGCCATGAAACAGCGAATAAAATGAAAGCGGCTGCAATGGGCGCAGGCAAAGAGTTTGAGAATATTATTACCGCAGGATAGCATAATCAGTAAGTAAAAAGTCACTGGCTTATCCAAAAATCAATTACTGTTATTACCTAATCACTCATTGACCTAGTAACTTATGAAAAGACGAAGATTTAAAAATTTTCTTTAACTATCGAAGCCACAATTTTATCAATTGGTAATGTTACACATTCGGCAGAAAAATTATTCCACTCTATAAAACGAAAAGTTTCGATCTCATTTTTTTCATTATAAATTTTTAATTGTGCTTCATCAAAATCAAACTCTTTTTCTCTCAATGGTGCTGTAATTGATTCCAGCGCTTCTGCAAAATAATAAATTGAAATAATCTGGTGTTCAGGATTAAAGGCGCTCATCTGAAAGTAATCTGTGGTATAGATATGTTCTTTTATATCGACATTTAAATCCATCTCTTCTTTAAATTCTCTTTTAAGGCAGTCTCTTGTGCCTTCACCAAATTCAAGCCCTCCGCCCGGAAATTTTGTATAATATTTTCCTCTTATAAATTCATCACTAACTAGCACCTGCCTTTTTTCATTTATTAAAATGCCATAAACCCTGATGTTAAACATATATTTAAATATTTAAATCAAGCTCGCCATTAAAGACAAATTCAGCGGGGCCAACCAGCCAAATATTTTTAAATTCTCTTTCCCCTGTTTTATCAAATTCAACACTTAGCTTGCCTCCCGATGTTTTTACTTCTACACGATTAAAACCATTATCATTATGTGCGGAAACCAATGCGGAAGCAGTAACGCCCGTGCCGCAGCTTAGGGTTTCATCTTCCACACCACGCTCATAAGTACGCACATAAATGGTATCATCCTCAAGAACTTCAACAAAGTTTACGTTGATACCTTCGGTTGCAAACTCTTTACTGTTGCGTATTTCGCTTCCTTCTGCTTTTACATCTATGCCTTTTGCATCAGCAACCATTTTTACATAATGAGGCGAGCCGGTGTTTAAAACATAATGCGTGTAAGAGTATTCAACATCTTTTACATCTTTCATTTTCAATCGTACATCGCCGTTCAAATCTATTTCTGCTTCATGCTCTCCATCAACCGCAATAAATTTATATTTCGATTTTCTTATACCAAGCATGGATGCAAATTTAATGATGCATCTTCCGCCGTTACCACACATGGAACTTGGATTCCCGTCAGAATTAAAATATTTCATTTCGAAATCGAAACCTTCTTTTTTATTAAGCATCATCAGTCCATCAGCGCCAATTCCAAAGCGCCTGTGGCACATGAAATTTACTTCTCTTGCTGTGATGTTATCATAAATATTTCCGCGGTTGTCAAGCAGTATAAAATCATTTCCCGTGCCCTGGTATTTATTGAATTGAATTTTCATGTTATAATTTTTCGGAAATAATTTCCAATGTTTTCTTAATTAATTTTTCAACTAACCCCAACGCATCAACGCTGAAGTTTTTATGAATACGATTGGCTATCATTGCGCTTAATGACAGGCAATTGTGTTGTAAAGCCTTTCCCAACCCATATATACCCGCAGTTTCCATTTCAAAATTTGTGATCCGGTGTTGGCCAAATTCAAAACGTGTAAGGTTATCTATCAATTCAGGATTTGTAATGCCAAGCCTTAATACACGACCTTGTGGCCCATAAAAACCGGGGCAAGTAACCGTTATTCCCTGGTAGTATCCTTCTACAAAATGTTTTATAAGAGACATGGAGGCGCTGGCAATATATGGATAACTGATGCGGCCATGCAGTTGTGTTTGTGTAACAAATGCATGAAGCAATTGTTTATCTTCTTCGTTATTATTATGAAGGTAAAAGTTCATCAGGTTATCGATGCCAAGGCCATGTGTACTTGCAACGTAGCTGTCTACTGGTACATTAGCTTGTAGGGAGCCCGATGTTCCAATACGAATAATATTTAAATGTTTTAATTTGTCTTTAATAGTTCTGTTTTCAAAATCAATATTTACCAACGCATCAAGTTCATTTAGAACAATATCTATATTATCAGTTCCGATACCTGTGCTTACAACCGATATTCTTTTTTTACCAAGGAAGCCAGTATGCGTTACAAATTCACGGTGATGCCTTTTTACTTCAATGCTATCAAAATACTTACTTACTTCCACTACTCTTCCCGGATCACCAACGGTAATAATATTTTCAGCAATTTCATCGGGCCTTACATCGAGGTGATAAATAGCTCCACGATCATTTATAATTAATTCAGATGCTGCAATTGATTGCATAAATTTTATAAAAAAGATAAATTCTAAACCAGTTTCTTAAAAAAGAATACTGATAATTGAAAGATCGAATTTCGCATATTAGCAGTGAAAATTTTTAAAAAGATTTGTATTACTTTTGTGCGCTCAAAAATGGTCCTGTGGCCGAGTGGTCAGGCAGAGCTCTGCAAAAGCTTCCACAGCGGTTCGAATCCGCTCGGGACCTCTAATGCAAGGATCGTAGCAATACGGTCCTTTTCTATTCTTACAAGACTTTACTTTAGCTCGTTGATTTTCAGTTTTTTATAGCATTTACATTCAAAATACAATTTCTACCTTTACTAAGTATTACATGGTTTTCCTCGACTATTTCCTCGACTAAAACTCGACTAAAACGGCAAGGACTATGTTTTTACCAATCAAACCGGTGTGTATTCGTCCGCGCAAGGACGGCACAAGTATCATTCATATACAGTATTGTTACAGTAACGAGCAAAAGACAATTCTCGATACAAAAATTACTATTCCAGTTAAATGCTGGGATAAAGAAAATCTATGCATAAAGCAAAACCTTCCCTCCTCATTCGGTAGTTCTAAAGAACTGAACGAAGCTTTAAGGGTACAACTTCGTTTAGCCGAAGACGTTATCTCTTTTGCAATAAAAAGAAATATTCCAGATCGCGGGAAATTCGTAAAAAAATATTATTCACCGAATTTAGATATTTACGCGTTAAGTGACATAGTTCAAAAAAATGAACGTTATTTAAAAGGACAAAATGAACAAGAAAATTCAAAAACTAATCTCGATATTTTCTTCCAGATTGATGACTATATTCAATCGAAAACAAAAAAGGTATGCAAAGACATGCCCCGGATTTACAGGAATATGAAAGATCATCTGCTGGAATTTCAGTCGTATAGAGGCGAAGCCGTCACGTTTGATTGTTTGAATCTTACTTTCTATGAGGAATTCGTTGATTTTCTTTCTTATGAATACATCCAAAAACGCAGAAAACAAAAGATTGTTGGGCTTAAGACCAATACCATTGGAAAAACGGTAAAACAGTTCAGGACCTTTTTACGCAACCGTATTCGTAAAAGAATTATTCCACCTATCGACATGGATGGATGGTCAATTTTGGAAGAGGAAGTCGATGCAGTTTATCTGACCTGGGAAGAAATAAGATTAATTCAACATGTGGATCTGGCCCGATATTCTCATTTAGAAGATTACCGGAATGATTTTGTTTTAGGATGCCTTACTGGTTTGCGTTTTTCTGATTTTTCAAAACTGGATCAAAATGATTTGAGGGGAGATATGTTATATAAAAAGCAGGAAAAATCTGATCATTGGGTAGTTATTCCTTTAAGGTCTGTAGCTGCAGATATTCTAATGAATCGATTTAAAAAAAAACAGCCCTTCACACACTAACGCAGAGTTTAACAGACATATTAAAACGATTGCAAAACTTGCACGAGTTACTAAACCGGTCAAACACTCGTATAAAAAGGGCAATAGAGATGTGGTTGAAGTGAAGCCCAAAAATGAATGGATTACTTCACACACTTGTCGACGTTCTTTTTGCACCAATGAATTCTTAGCAGGGACTCCTGTAGAATTGATCATGAAAATTAGTGGCCATAAAAGTGTAAAGGATTTCTATAAATATATCAGGATCACCCCTGAAGAGGCTGGGCAAAAGATTAAGGAACTGTGGTTACAAAGAGACCAGATGGAGGTTTTGATTTAGATATAAAACAAACTTGCTATGTGGTATTACATCCTGTTAGTCCCAAGTACTCATTTAACAGCTACTGAAGCCGACTATAAATAAATGACGGATCAAGAAGTAACTCGGTATAGAGTCGACCAGTCCTCTTATAGATAATCACAAATGATCGAATTATTCCTCGGCAAACAAGTTTTGTAAGTCTTTCCAAAGAAAATATACCCGGGACCGCACTTTATAAGGCTTCAATTTGCCATGTTTTATCCAGTCATAAATAGTTGGCTTGCTTACTTCGAAGATGGAGCACACCTCTGCAATTTTATATAGTGGTTTATATTTAAGACCGTTTGTTTCATAACTGCCCTGTGCTACTTTTCTATCCCTCTCTTTGGCTAACTCTTCCCTAATAATTGAACGGATTTTTTCCCAAAAGTTTTCCTGCTCATAAGAGCATAACCCTGCATTAGGTATATCTTTATTTTGATTAAGTTCGTTCATCATTTATCTATTTTAAAGTAATAGTTTTTCGTTTTTTTTAATTGATTTAAATTTCACTAATAGGATAGCCATTTACAAGAAAGATGGAATATTCGTTTCAGGAAATGTTTGTAACATTTTTTGAATATTGATGATTTTCAGCAAATATCATAAAGGCTGTAAACGCTTTTTCACACTACATACCGTATTAATGAAAAAATATTTTAAAAAAGAAGCATATCCAAATAAAGGAAATGTGCAGTTAAGGATACTTTTCTTAGTAATCGATATTATGTCTCAAAGAAGACTTGAAGAAGAGATGGAAAAAAATTATAAAACGAAAATACATAACGATGCGAAGAAAAGATTATCCTAATCGGAGAGGAGGCATATTTAGCAGTGAAGCATATACGCAAAGATATACCGGCAGTCTCGTGGCAGATGTTCACCGCAATTTGATGAAGGACGGCATATTTATGTATCCTGCAACCTCATCAAATAAATGTGGAAAATTAAGATTGTTATATGAAAGCAATCCCCTGGCATATATTATTGAAAAAGCAGGTGGTATCGCTACCGATGGCC
>Ga0068852_100000561_pt1 | contig 24468 bp, 20 predicted proteins | sample KBSCornC22_FD_66594 | JGI IMG/M metagenome (GOLD analysis project Ga0068852, IMG submission 66594) | Corn rhizosphere microbial communities from Kellogg Biological Station, Michigan, USA - KBS Corn C2-2 | ecosystem: Host-associated > Plants > Roots > Rhizosphere > Soil ... | reverse complement strand
CGACCGCGACCATCGCCGTGGCCTGGGACCGCGGCTTCGGGAAGAGCTTCAGGACAGCGGCGGTGATGATGCCGAGCGTGCCCTCGGCGCCCACGAAGAGGTGCTTGAGATCGTAGCCGGTGTTGTCCTTGCGCAGCCCGCGCAGGCCGTTCCATACGCGCCCATCGGGCAGCACGACCTCGAGCCCCAGCACCAGGTCGCGCGTGTTGCCGTAGCGGAGCACACCGGTGCCGCCGGCGTTGGTGGAAAGGTTGCCGCCGATCTCGCAACTGCCCTCCGCCGCGAGCGACAGGGGAAAGAGGCGGCCGTGCCGGTCCGCTTCCTGCTGGAGGTTGGCGAGAATGCAGCCGGCCTCGACCGTCATGGTGTTGTTCTCGACGTCGACGGCGCGCACGCGGTTCATGCGCGACAGGTTCACGATCACCTGCCGTCCCGAATCGTCGGGGATGGCGCCGCCGCACAGGCCGGTGTTGCCGCCCTGGGGCACGATCGCGATGCCGGCCTGCGCGAGAAGCGTCACGACCCGCGCGACTTCTTCCGTGTTCGCAGGCTTCACGACCGCTGCCGCACGGCCGCGGAAGTAGTCGCGCCAGTCGGATTGGTAGGCTTCCTGGTCGGCGGGCGGGACGATGCCGCGCTCGCCCACGATGGCGCGAAGCTGCTCGAGGAGGGCGTCGGGCTTGGAGAGGTCGTTCATGTGCGGATGCGTGACAGGAGTTTGGTGGTCGAGCGATCGTGCCGGAAGGCGATCGAATGGACCTGGCCGCCCCACCCGCGCACTTCCTTCGCGCCGACGATCGCATCGGCGGCCCAGTCGCCGCCCTTCACGAGGTGGTCGGGCCGGCATTCCAGTATGCGCGCGAGCGGCGTGTCCTCGTCGAACCACGTGGCGAGTGCCACGCTTTCGAGCGACGCGATGACCGCGAGCCGGTCCTCGAGCGCGTTGATGGGCCGGTCGCCGCCTTTGCCGAGCCGGCGAACGGAGGCGTCCGAGTTGAGCGCCACCACGAGCGAGCGCCCGAGCGCCGCGGCTTCCGCGAGATAGGTCACGTGGCCGCGATGGAGGATGTCGAAGACGCCATTGGTGAAGACGAGCGGGCGCGGGAGCCTCGCGATGCGCGCGGGGAATTCCGCAGGAGTGCAGATCTTCGCTTCGAATGCGGGAAGGGTCATCGCGGAAGCGTAGCAAAGGAGCAGGGCGCAGGGCACAAGGCGCAGGCACAAGGCGCAAGGCACAAGGCACAAGGCACAAGGCACAAGAGAGGCTACATCAGGGTCGGGAAGAGGTCTTGACTCGCCGCAGGCATGGCGCACAAAAAAAACGGAGCCCGAAGGCTCCGCGGTCCTGCATCGCACGCGCTCAGCGCGGCCAGTAGGGACGCCCGTAGGCGAAGTTGCCATCGGCCAGCACGCGGCAGCGCGAATAGTCGAGGTCGCCCTGGTGCTCGCCCGGACGCACCGCCTCGAAGTGGCCGGCGCGGGGATTCCAGCATTCCTCGCGCGCGGTGTCGGCGCTGGCGCTGCGGTCGTAGTAGTAGTAATTGTCGCCGCCGATCGGACGGCAACGGCCGAAGTCGAGGTCGGGCTGGTTGTCGCCGGGACGCACGCGCTCGAAGTGGCGAGCATGCGGGTTCCAGCATTCCGAGTTCTCGTTCGTCCATGCAGGCGCATCGCGATAGACGTAGTAGTCCGCCTGCGCGCCGGCAGCCGCGCCGAAGAGCAGCAGGCCTGCTGCGATGGCGAGTTTCCTGTGCATGTGTGATCCTCCAGAAGGGCGAGCCCGGACAGGCATCGATGAACTTCCGACACCGCGCGCTTGTCGCGCGTTCGGCCGCGCCGTAGGCTTCTCGATGCAGGACGCGGGCTCGCCGTCTTGCGGCTATCCGGCTACAACGCGGAACGCGCACCTGCGCCGGTTCTATTTCGCGCTCGAAGCCTGGTAGAAAACGGTCTTCCACTTCCCGTCGCGTCGCGCCCATACCGAGGTCGCATACCCCTTCCATTCGACGCTGATGCCGGTCACCCGGTACGAGAGGATCACCGTGTCGGCCGTGGGGCGGACGACCTTCCAGGCATCGAGCTTCATCTTCCAGCTCGGCGGCTGGCCGAAGGCGAGGATCTGCGCCCAGTTGCGCCGCTCCGCGCCGCCCTGGAGGTCGGTGCCGTAGTCGATCGACAGCATGTCGTCGGAGAAAAGCGACATCAGCTCGAGCGGATGCAGCAGGCTCGCGGGATCCCACTTGCTGGTTTCGAGGCGAATGAGCTCCTCCTCCGTGGGATCGAAGGCGCGCGCGGGGAGCGCGGCCAGGAGGAGGAGCAGCAGCAAAGATGGGCAAATCGGCATGGAAGAGCACCTTGGTCTGATTGTCATGGCCAACGGCGCCCGGCGACGATTATTCCCGTTTGTCCCGAATCAAGGCCCAGCCGTTGCGCGCCTCCACACTGGACGGCGCAGAAGGGAGTTTCCCATGCCGCAGGCCGCAGGCATTCCGCAATACCTCCACGAAACCTACTGGTGGGCCTACGTGCATCCCAAGGCTGTGCAGGTCTTCGAGAGGCAATGGCTGGTGAACCTCATCCTGTGGGGCAACTTCGCGAAGCTGCGCGACGCGGCCCTCGATGCGCTGGGCCCCGCCCTGCACGGCCGCACCCTGCAGGTCGCGTGCGTCTACGGCGACTTCACGCCGCGGCTGGCCGAGCGGGCGGCCGCCCATGGAAGCCTCGACGTCGTGGACGTCCTGCCCATCCAGCTCGCCAACCTCGAACGCAAGCTCGACGCGGCCGGCACCGTCACGCTGCTGCAGCGCGATGCCAGCGACCTCGGCTTCGAAGACGCGAGCTACGAGCGCGTCGTGCTCTTCTTCCTGCTGCACGAGATGCCGGAGACCGTGCGTCGCGGCACGCTATCGGAGGCGTTGCGGGTGCTCAAGCCGGGCGGGCAGCTCGTCATCGTGGATTACCACAGCCCCGCGGCGTGGCATCCGCTGCGGCCCGTCATGAAATGGATCCTGCGCAGCTTCGAGCCCTTCGCGATGGATCTCTGGGCGCACGAGGTGGCGGAATTCCTGCCGCGCGGCTGCGAGGTCGGCATCCAGAAGACCAACTACTGCGCCGGCCTCTACCAGAAGCTCGTCATCACCAAGCGGATGCAGCGGGCCGTGCTCGACCAGCCGTGGCGGCCATGATGCGGGCCGGCGGTCGATGAAAATCCTGCTCGCCGCCGACGGCTCGGAATACACCCGCAAGGCGGCGCGGCAGCTCGTGAAATACGGGAGGTTCCTGGCCGCGGCCCCGGAGATCCACCTGTTGCACGTGCACGCCCCGCTGCCCTACAAGGGCGCCGTCGCCATCGTCGGCAAGGCCGCGGTGGAGAAGTACCAGCGCGAGGAGAGCGAGGCCGCGCTGGAAGTGGCCGGAAAGGAGCTGCAGAAGGCCGGCCTCGCCTTCACCCCGCACTGGCAGGTGGGCGATATCGCCGAGCGGATCGCCGCGTTCGTGAAGGAATACGGCATCGACCTGGTCGTCATGGGCTCGCACGGCCATACGGCCCTCAAGAGCCTCGCCCTCGGCTCGGCCACCACGCGCGTGATCGCGATGCTGAAGGCGCCGGTGCTGGTCGTTCGCTAGCCCGGCGGGCAACCCCGCCGCCGTGACGGCGACGGGGGCCGAACGCTCAGCGCGACAGGATGTAGGCGACCACGTTCCTGATTTCCTTCTCGTCCTTGGTCTTCAGGCTGTCGTGCGTCTCTTCCTTCCCCTCGACTTTCACCTTCGGGTGCGTCGTGAGGTGCGTGTAGAGCTTCTCCTCGGCGTCGGGCTTGCCCTTCATCTTCGCGGCCACTTCCTTGTACGCGGGCCCGTCCTTCTTCTTGTCGACGGAGTGGCACTTGAAGCAGCCGCTCTTCTTCATCAGGGCCTCGGCGGCGGCATCGTCCGCCGCGAAGGCAGGCACGACGACGGCGGAGGCGAAGGCGCAGATCAATGCGGTGTGGACGATTTTCATGGCGGATTCCGTTGTTGGTGATGGGTTGGTGACGACATCTTGCTCCGGCAAACTCACCCGTTCGCGTGCGTCGATCGCCCGCAGCCTGGGGCTAGACGACCGCCAGCGCGACCGCCGCGGTGATCGTTCCCGCGAGTGCCACACCGTAGCACGCGAGCCAGGTGAATGCGTTGAGCCGCACGCCGAAGTCGTGCAGCGTGTGATAGATGCGGTGCGCGCCGTGCCAGAGGAATAGCGCGATCACGGCCGCTACGGCCAGCTTGCCGAGCGGCTGGTGCGCGAACGCGGCCGCCCTTTCGTAGGTGAACGCCGTGCCGGCGCCGAAGAGCCCGAGGGGTGCCGCGATGCCGGTGAGGAAGACCAGCATCGCGCCCACGAGCGCGGAGAGCATCCCGCCCGCGCCGAACAGCAGCCAGAATGGCGGTTGGGTCGAGCGCTTCATCGCGGCCGCCCGGCGAAGGCGAGGAACAGCGCGATCGATGCGACGCCCGCGCAAGCCAGGCCCGCGGCCGTGATCGCCCACGCGGGCACTCGATGCCCCGAAACCACCAGCGGCGGCATCGTCTTCGGCATGATGCTGAACCAGCTGTACGTATGGAAGAGGAACACCGCGAGCAGCACGAGATGCAGCGCGACGGACCAGCCGCTGCGCAGCCCGTCGAGCCAGCCCTCGAAGGCACCGCGCCCCTGCGAGAGGCGGATCACGCCCGCCAGCAGCACGAGCGCGTAGGCCACCACGAAGAACGCGGTGAGCTCGCGCGCCATGTATTTGAGGAAGAAGCGGTCCCGGCGCCACCAGCCGTCCATGGGACGCACGTAGGGTCGCCGGGCCGCCATCGCTATGCCCTGCCCGGCAGCAGGCGCACCAGCCACGAGAGGGCGCTTGCCGTCTTGTTCTGGTTCACCGCGTTGGCCGGGTCCACGTGCTTGGGGCAGACCTCGGAGCAATAACCCACCGCGGTGCAGCCCCACACGCCCTCCTCGGAATCCACGAGCTCCATGCGCTCGGCCCTGGCCGCGTCGCGCGAATCGCTGTTGTAGCGGTGCAGCAGCGCCGTGAGGCCCGGGCCGAGGAACGAGTTGTCGAGCCCGTACTGGGGGCAGGCCGCATAGCAGAGCAGGCAGTTGATGCAATGGCTGAACGATTCGTAGCGGGCAAGCTGCGCGGGCGTCTGCAGGTGCTCGCCGGCACGCACCCTCAACGGCACCCCCGGCTCCAGCCACGGCTTGATGCGCGGCAGCTTGTCGATGAAGTCGCTCGCGTCCACGACGAGGTCGCGCTCGATCGGGAAATGCGCGAGCGCCTCGACGCGCAGCGGGCCGGGCCAGAAATCGCGCAGGAACGTGTGGCAGGCGAGCCGCGGCACGCCGTCGATCATCATCCCGCAGCTGCCGCAGATCGCCATGCGGCAGGACCAGCGGAAGGTGAGCGAGCCGTCGAGGCGGTCCTTGATGTGCTGCAGGCCCTGCAGGACCGACATGTCGTCGGTGAAGGGCACGTCGAAGCGCTCCACATACGGCGTCGTTGCGTCGCCGGGCTGGTAGCGCAGCACCTCGACCGCGATGGTGCGCGTCTCAGGCGTGGAGGACACCTTGTTGCTCCTTGCGTGCATGCTCGGCCGCCTCGCCCGCGGCGCCATAGGCGCGCGTGCCGGGCGGCGAGCTGGTGATGACCACGTCGCTGTAGCCGATGGCGGGCTCGCTTCCCGCGGCATAGGTGGCGAGCGTGTGCTTGAGGAAGCGGCGGTCGTCGCGCTCGCGAAAGCCGGGGTCGAGGCGCTGGTGCGCGCCGCGCGATTCCTCGCGTGCCAGCGCCGAATGCACCATCGCCTGCGCCACGTCGAGCTGGAACGAGAGCTCGATGGCCCCGAGCCACTCGGTGTTCCAGCCTTCGGCGGTATCGTCGAGCGCCACGTGCTTCACGCGCTCGCGCAGCTGCGCGATCTCGTGCGCGGCCTGCTGCATCTCGTGCATGGTGCGATAGATGCCGCAGCCCTGCTCCATGCTGCGGGCCATCGCGTCGCGCACCGCGCCCACGCGCTCCGTGCCCACGCTGGTGCGTACGGCGAGCGCGCGTTCGCATGCGTCCTGTGCCTGCCAGCGCAGGGCTGCGGGACTGCCGTGGCCGGTCCCGGCGGCGAAACGTGCGGCCGACTCCCCCGCGACCTTGCCGAATACGCACAGCTCGGCGAGCGAGTTGGAGCCCAGCCGGTTCGCGCCGTGGATGCCGCTGGAGGCGCATTCACCGGCGGCAAAGAGGCCCGGCATCGGCGTGGCCGCCTGGACGTTCGTGGGGATGCCGCCCATGGTGTAGTGGACCGCGGGGCGCACGGGGATCGGGCTGTGCGCCGGATCGATGCCCATGAACTCGCGCGCGAGCTCGCAGATCTGCGGCAGGCGCTCGGCGAGCTTCGCCGCGCCGAGCCGGCGCAGGTCGAGGTGCACATAGTCGCCGTGAGGCCCGTCGATGGTGCGGCCGTGGCGCGACTCGTGCCAGAAGGCTTGCGAGAGGCGGTCGCGCGGCCCCAGCTCCATCGCCTTCTTGCGCGGCCACGGATCCGGCGGGCCGAGGCCATAGTCCTGCAGGTAGCGGTAGCCGTCCTTGTTCACCATCACGCCGCCTTCGCCGCGGCATCCCTCGGTGAAGAGCAGGCCCGTGCCGGGCATGCACGTGGGGTGGTACTGCACGAATTCCATGTCCCGCAGCGGCACGCCGCGGCGGTAGGCCAACGCCATGCCGTCGCCGGTCACGATGCCGCCGTTGGTGTTCTGGCGGAAGACCCGTCCCGCGCCGCCGGTTGCGATGATGACCGCACGCGCATGGATGAGGCGGAAGCGTCCGGTTCCGATCTCGATCGCGACCACGCCCTGGGCGCGTCCGCCTTCGACGAGGAGGTGGCAGCAGAAATGCTCGTCGAAGCGCCGGATGCCCGGGTACTTGAGCGACGTCTGGAAGAGCGTGTGCAGCATGTGGAAGCCGGTCAGGTCGGCCGCGAACCACGTGCGCTCGATCTTCATGCCGCCGAAGGCGCGCACGTTCACGTGCCCGTCGGGCTTGCGGCTCCACGGACAGCCCCAGTGCTCGAGCTGCACCATCTCCTCGGTGCAGTGCGCCACGAAGTACTCGACGGCATCCTGGTCGCAGAGCCAGTCCCCGCCGGAGACGGTATCGTCGAAGTGATGCGCGAGGCTGTCGTCGGGGCGCACCACGCCCGCCGAGCCGCCTTCGGCCGCGACGGTGTGGCTGCGCATGGGATAGACCTTCGAGATCAGCGCCACGCTGAGCGTGGGATCGCTTTCCGCTACCGCGATCGCGGCGCGGAGCCCTGCCCCGCCGCCCCCGACGATCGCCACGTCGCACTGGATGATATCCATGCTCAAACCGTAGCGCTCGCCGGGATGCGGGCGTTGATGTCGATCAACCTACTTGAAACGGTAGATGTAACGTACGCCTACGAAGGTCACGTTCTGGTCGGGCTTGAGCGTCACTGTCGTGTTGTCCGAATAGACGAACGTGTTCCAGGTCCATTCGTCGAGCTTCTGCTTGTCGTAGATCACGTCCACGCGGATGTCGGCGTTCTTCTGCAGCGCGTACAGGCCGTAGACGTTGAGGCGCGTGTCGCGCCACACGACGTCGGGCAGGCCGCCGGATTGCGCGAAGAACTGCACGTTCGTGGCGCTCGCCGATCCATCCAGCGTCTGGTCGTAGGTATTGCGGTCGTTGATCCACAGGAGGTCCGCACCCATCTGGAGCTTGGGCGAGACGCGGCCGCGCACGTTCAGGCCCATCGTCTCGTTGCGGTCCCGGTACTTGATGATGTAGCCGCTGGAATGCGCGACGTTCACGCCCTGCTCGTTGAAGGTGTAGTACGCGCTCGCCTTCCACGCGTCGTTGATCGCATAGGTCGCGTCGATGCCGGCGGTCTTCACCTCGGTGGTCGAGAGGCCCTTCGTGGTGGGCGCCGAATAGTCGTCACGGCCGTTCTCGAGCGTGAACTGCAGCGACAGCTTCTCCGACGGCGACCATTCCGCCTGCGCCTTCACCTTGTCGCGCTTCCGGTCCATGAAGATGATGGGGAAGGCGCCGGTGCGGTTGAAGATCTCCTGGTCCGAAACGGGGACGCTTCCGGTCGCAGGCAATGCCGCGGGCTTGAGCCACGAATCGCCCTGCCGGTCGCTGTGCGAGAGCACGATCCAGCCGGTGATGTCCTCGGTGAGCGAGCGGCGCAGCTCGCCGCGATAGGTGAGCTCGCGCGTTTCGGAGCGCAGCGCCGTGATGCCCGCGATGCTGTCGCCGATGCAGTCCGCGTTCTCGAGCTGCAGGCACTCGGGGCTCTCGAACTGGCCGCGATTCAGCTGCTCGTAGTCCACGCCCAGCGTACCGCGCACGCTGCCCGGCAGGAGGTAGCTCGCCTCGACCTTGCCCGCGTTTTTCTTCAGGGAGTAAGTGCCGTTCACGAAGCGGTTCGTGCCTTCGATGTTGTAGAGGGCGAGCGGGGACTTGTCCTCGCGGTCCTCGTAGCGGTAGTTCGCGTTGAGCGTGAGCTTCGACCAGGGACGCGAGACGATGCCCGCCTGGAAGAGGTTCGTGTCCACGCGGCCGCCGTAGTTGGAAACGCCGGGGGGCGCGCCCGTGAGCCCGTTGGAGAGGAAATCGTCCTTCTGCTCGGCGCGGGTGTACGCGTACTTGAACGTGGCGCGCGTCGTGGGCGAGAAGCCGTAGGTGCCCGAGACGTAGAACTGGTGCGCGTCGTTGTCCGGCGGCAGCGCCGTGGGCAACTGCAGGATGTTGCGCAGGCCCGCCGTGAGCGGAACGCTGCCGTCCTGCCCCATCGGATGGCCGAGCGGGTTGTTCAGGTTGCCGTTGATCGTCGCCGTCATGGCGCCGTTGTGGTTGTCGTAGAACGAGCCCCAATAGCCCGCCTGCACGGTGAGCTTCTCGCCCAGGTAGTTCACCTTGGCCTCGAACTGCTGCGAGCGCGAGTCGATCGCCTCCGGCAGCATGAGGATCGCCCACTGGTTCACGCCCGACGCGAGCGGCGTGCAGATCGGCGAGGGCGCGGCGCCCGACGGACAGGTGAAGCCGCGGCCGAAGATGCGCGCGCCGTCCTTGTCCTCGTTGATGAACGACGCCTCGACCATCCAGTTCTTGCCGAACCACCACTCGGCGCCCACCGTCGAGCGCTTGCGGTCGATCTTGAGGTCGAGGTCGTGGCCCGTGCCGACTGCCGGAAGGAGCGTCACGATGGGCGAGGTGCTGCCGGAGCCCTCGAGGCTGGTGTTGATCGTGCGCGGGTAGTGGCGCGTGAGCTCCCAGTACTCGCCGAAGATCTTCCACGCGCCCTGCCGGTCCCATTGCGCGCGCAACTCGCGCGAGTCGAGGCCCAGGTTGCGCCCGTAGAACGACATCCACGTCCCGGTCGCATCGTTGCGGCGCAGGAAGTCGAAGTCGAGGAGGAAGAAGGCATCGTGCTCGCGCAAGCCGTTGTACTGGCTGAAGAGCGAGCGGTCCTTCTCGTCACCGGAGACGAACCCGCCGCCGATCGCCACCGTGCTGGTGGGCTTGGTGAGGGCGGTGATGTCGTCCGGTTCCTCTGCGTGCACGCTCCCGAACGCGGCGGCGATCGCCACCGCGAGCAGCTTGAGGCTGAGTTCTTTCCGTGTCTGGCTCGTTGTCATGTTCTTCTCCGTCTCAGCGGAAGTTGAACTGCGGCGTGGGATTCGTCGTGCTCGGGTTGTTGGTCCCGTGAATCTGCGTATGGCAGTTCAGGCAACCCCGCGCCATGAAGTAGTTGATCCCCGACTTGCCGCTCGTCGTGCCGCTCAGCAGTCCCGAAGGCTGGCCCTGGCCCGCGATCTGTCCCACCTGCGCGCCGTGCGGCGTGTGGCACTGGTGGCAGAGCATCGGCGGGCGCACCTTGAGCAGGTTCTCGACCACCGTGCCGTGCGGGTTGTGGCAGTTGGAGCAATCCTCGGCCACCGGCTCGTGCACGTGCACGAACGGGCCGCGCTTCTCCATGTGGCACGTGTAGCAGGTGTCGTTCACGCTATCGCGCTTCATGAGCTTCGGGCCCACGGAGCCGTGCGGGTTGTGGCAGTCGGAGCAGCCCATCTTCCCTTCCGGGATCGGGTGTCGCGACGGCTTCTGGATCTGCGTGCGCTGCTCCTTGTGGCACGCGAAGCAGACGTCGGGCTGCGTGAGCTTGTCGCGCACCGCGTCGTGCTGCGTGTGGATCTGGTGGCAGTTGGTGCACGCGACGTCCGCGTTCCAGTGCTGGCTGCCTTCCCAGTGCGAGCGCTTGGCGTCGGCCTGGTGGCAGGTGAGGCACGCCTCGTTCAGCTTCGCCGAGGGCGAACGGCGCGCGCCGCGATAGACGCGGTCCGGTGCCGGCCGCTCGGTGGCGCCTTCGGGCTTGTTGATGTGCGTGTCGCTCTCGCCGTGGCAGTTGGTGCACGACGGCGTGCGGCCGTCGGCGACCGTGCCATGGCGCGTCTTGCCGATCGCGAGGACCGGGTATTCCTCGCTCTCGTCGTGGCAACGCGTGCATTTGGCGTCGCCGCGCAGGACGGCGTCCTTCCTCGGCTCGGCGGGCGGGTCGGCCGCGAAGGCGAAGCCCACGTGGGACAGGATGGCGAATCCGGCGGCGGCGGCAAGCCCGTGCAGGACGTAACGGAGACTTCTCATCGTTGTTTCTCCTTTTGCAGTGCGGGGCGGCCGGCTTCGCGGCCTTCTTCAATTCACTGGTTGCTGACCTGGATGTCCGCGGGGCCCGGACCTGCGGGCTCCTTGTGGGCGATCGCGAAGTGGCAGTCGATGCACGTCTTGCCCTCGGCCTTGCCCTTCGCGTGCCGCGCCTTGGCGCGGTCGGACTGCTTGTCCTCGTCCATCTTCGCGGCGTTGTGGCAGTTGCGGCAGGGCGCCGAGTCGTTCGCCTTCATGCGCCGCCAGACGCGCTGCGCCATCTCGGAGCGATGCGCCTCGAACTTCTCCTTGGTGTCGATGGTGCCCATCGCCTTCGAGAAGAGGTCGTGGGTCGCATGGATCTTGGCCTCGATCAGCGCAACGGGCTCGCGCGGCACGTGGCAATCGGAGCAGATCGCGCGCACGCCGGTGCGGTTGGTGTCGTGGATCGTTCCCGTGTATTCCGCGAATACGTTGTCCCGCATCTCGTGGCAGCCGGTGCAGAACTTCTCGGTGTTGGTCCACGCGAGGCCCGCCGCGCCGCCGATCACGAGCACGGCCGATACGAGCACGAAGACCACGAGACTCGCGGCGATCACCGCTGCGGCCTTTCCGCGGGAGGGGTACTGCTCGCGGAAGACGCGCCAGAACTTGCCTAGCATTTGATGGCTCCCTTTGCTGAATTTGTTGGCCGGGTGCCGTGCTTAGCGGGACGGCGCGAGGTGAGTGACCCCCGGGACGACGCCAGCGCCAGCCCCGGGATTTTCCACCTCGGGTGCACGGGCCTCCCATGGCACCTTAGGGCCGCCGCCCTCGAGTTGTTTCGGTACGCGCGCCTGCGGGGCAATCCTGTCGAGCGTATCGACCAGGAGAAGGGAGCCGCCGAACAGCACCGCGGCTACGGGCAGGAAGATCTTCATCGGGCGTCGACCTCGGACTCGAGGGTCCTGTTGTTGTTACAAGGCCCGAGTTTCGGCCGATGACCGGTGGCCGTATTGACTGCTATCAACCTGCGCAGCGCGCCTTTTCCCGGAATCGGGAACGCCAGCCGACCTCGCGCATGCGTGAATGCGAATCGTTGCGATCGCGGAAATTCGCCTGCCATCGGGCGCCGCGTGGGCAACCGCGTGTCGGCAGGCGGGTTGGCATGGGCGACCCGGCGGTCGCGACAATTCAGCGCGCGGTCGAGTCGTCGTCGGCCACCACGGCGACCGCGGGGCCGTCGAGATCGTCGAATTGCCCGCCATCGATCGCCATCCAGAAGACGGCGCCGATCACGAACGCCAGCACGACGCTCAGGGGAATGAGCAGGAAGAGGATGTCCATCAGTGGCGCAGCCGCATGGCATTGGCCACGACCACGAGCGAGCTGGCCGACATGCCGATCCCGGCCACGAGCGGTGTCACCAGGCCCGCCACGGCCAGCGGCACGGCGACGAGGTTGTACGCCAGCGCCCACGCGAGGTTCTGGCGCACGACGCGGCGCGCACGGCGGGCGATCGCGGTGGCGCGGACGAAGTCCTCGAGCGAGTCCGAAAGCAGCACCGCATCGGCGCGCAGCTGGGCAAGGTCCGCTCCGCCGCCCATCGCAACCGAGATATCCGCCTGCCCCAGCACCGGCGCGTCGTTGATGCCGTCGCCCACCATCGCGACGCGCGCCCCGCGCGCCTGGAGCTCGCGCACGTACTCGCGCTTGGCCTCGGGCGTCGCCCGTGCGCGCACCTGCTCGATGCCGAGCCCGGCCGCGACGCGTGCGGCGACCCGCGGCTCGTCGCCTGAGAGCAGGTGGATGCGGGCGCCCTGGGCACGCAGCTCGGCGAGCGCCTCGACGGCGCCGGGCCGCACGCTGTCGCCGAGGCGAAAGACGGCGATCCAGCCACGCTCGTCGCCAAGCCACACGATGGTGTCGTGCGAGCCCAGCCATGCGATCGGCGCTGTCTTGTGGTGCAGCCCGGCCACGAAATCGGCGCGTCCCAGGCGCAGCGTCGACGCGCCCAGCCGCGCCTCGACGCCGCGCCCGGGCTCGCTGCGATGGCTGTGGACGGGCGGCAGCCTCACGTCCGGCGCAGCCCCTGCGAGCGCCCGATCCAGCGGATGGGAGGTGCCGTGCGCGATGGCGGCGGCGAGAGCCCGGCACTCGCCGCGATGGCGGCTGCCGAGGACGATCGTCTCGAGCAGCTGCGGCTCTCCGCGCGTGAGCGTGCCGGTCTTGTCGAAGACGAAATCGGTCGCGGTGGCCAGCGCCTCGATGGCCCGTCCACGCGTCATGACCACGTTGCGCCGGGCCATGGCCCCGGCAGCCACGGTGAGGGCGACGGGTGTTGCGAGCGCGAGCGCGCAGGGGCAGGTGACGATGAGGACGGCGACACCGATCGCGAGCGCGCGCCCGGCGTCGATCGCGAGCCAGGCGAGCGCCGATGCCGCCGCAGCCGCCAGGATCGTCGTCACGAAGAACGTGCTCGCCGCATCCGCCGCCGCAACCCACGCGGGCCGCTCGGCGAGCGCGCGCTCCATCGAACGGCTGATCGAGGAAAGCGCCGTATCGGGGCCCACGCGCGTCACGCGCATCACGCAGGCGCTGCCCGCGTTGATGCAGCCGCCCATGACGAGCTCGCCCCGGCCGCGCACGACCGGGCGGCTCTCCCCGGTGAGCCATGCTTCGGCGAAGGTGCCCTCGGCGGTTTCCAGCTCGCCATCGGCGGGCACCGTTTCGCCCGGCTTCACCAGCACGCGGTCGTCCGGCGTGAGCAGCGCGACCGGCACCGTGTCGTGCTCGAGGCCTTCGGCCTGCCTGAGGCGATGGGCGCTGCGCGGCACGAGGCGCGCGAGATGCTGCAGCGATTGCCCCGCCCGCGTGCGCGCGAGGAGCTCCAGGTAGCGCCCGCCCAGCAGCAGGAAGACGAACATCGTCACCGAATCGAAGTAGACGTCGCCCTTCCCCGCCACCGTGGACCACGCGCTCGCGATGAAGGCGACGCCGAGGCCCAGGGCGATGGGCACGTCCATGCCGGGACGCTTCAATCGCAGGTCGCGCCAGGCGCCGCGCAGGAACGGCGCCGCCGAATACGCGATCACCGGCAGCGTGAGCAGCAGCCCCGCCCAGCGCATGAGCGCCGCGATGTCCGCGGTGATCTCGCCGTCGCGCGCGAGGTACGCGGGCACCGCGTACATCATCACCTGCATCATGGCCAGCCCCGCGACCCACAGGCGCCTCAGCAGCGTGCGGCGCTCGCGCGCCTCGATCAGCTCGAGGCGGCCTTCCTCGTAGGGCCACGCGGCGTAGCCCACGCGTCGAACGGCGCCGAGCAGCGCGCTCGGCAGCGCCAGCCGCGGATCGAAGCGCACGTTCGCGCGTCGCGTCGCGTAGTTGACGCGTGCCGAGGTGACCCCGGCCACGCGTGCGAGCGTTTTCTCCACCAGCCATGCGCACGCGGCGCAGCGCAATCCGTCGAGGAGGAGGTCGGCTTCCGCGCTCGCGGGCGAAAGCTCGCGCACGAAATGCGTGCGCACCGCAGGCGCATCGAAGGCGTGCAGGTCGTCAGCCTGCGCGGCGGATGCGGTCGCGGCCTGCGACTTGCGCAGGCGGTAATAGTCCTCGAGCCCCAGCCCGGCAATGGAGCGCGCAACGGCCTCGCAGCCCGCGCAACAGAACGCGCGCGTGTCGCCGCCGGCCTCGAAGGCGAAAGCGGTCCCGGCCGGGACCGGCAGCCCGCAGTGGAAGCAGTCCTGCGCGCGACCGGCGGCAGCCGGCCCGACGCTCGCGTGCGACTCCACTCAGCGGCCGTCGCTGTCCTGCGCGGCGAGCTCGTGGCGCATCATCTGCTCCATCATCGCCTGCATCATGTCCATGCGGCACTCGGCCGTCGTCTCGCGGCGCCGCACTTCGCGCATGCCTTCGTGCATCGACTTCATGTGCAGGTCCATGAGGCGGCGCTGCTCGGCGGGATCGGTGGTCCACTCGATGCGGTCCATCTGCTCCGTCATCCGCTCCATGCGCTGCGGCAGTCCGTTCGCCTTCGGGTCCTTCGCGCACGGCGCGAGCTCGTCGGCCGCGGCGAAAGCCGTCGATACCATGGCCAGCGCACACGCGAGCGCGATCTTCGAGAGGGTCTTCATGGCTACCTCCGGCTAAAGCCGGCGCGGGGAATCCCGGCGGCGTCCAGAGGACATTCTTGTCCCGCTCCCGGGTGGCAGCTTGATCGAAGTCAACCGCAGGCCTCGCAGGAATCGTCGCCCCGGACGGCGCTGTTGCGCCGCTGGTCCGGGGCCCAAGGCATCGGGAGGAAATTGGGTCCCGGCCCGCTGCCGCGTTGCGGCGGCCGGGACGACGAAGTGGCGGCACGCGGCGGCCGGGACGACGAAGCGGCCGCACGCAGCGGCCGGGACGACGAGCCGGACCGCGCCCCGCGTTACTTCCCGGCCTGCTGCGGCTCCTGCCCTTGCTGTTGTGGTTGCGGCTGTTGCTGCCCCCCGGCGCCGGCGGCCTTCGGCTGGAACTCCGGCTCGCCCATCTGCCACAGCAGGAACGAGTAGATATCCGCCAGCTCCTCGTTCGAACGGTCGCGCTGCGTCCCGGGCCCGTGTCCCGATTCCTCATCCAGCCGCAGCAGCACCGGCTTTCCGCTCACCGACGCCTGCTGCAGGCGCCCGGCCATCTTCCCCGGCTGCCACGGCATCACGCGCGGATCGTTCATGCCCGCGGTGAGCATCACCGCCGGGTAGGCGGTGTTGTCCTTCACCTGCTGGTACGCGGAGATGGCGCGCAACGCCTCGAGGCCCCTGGGCGTCGAGGCGGAGCCGAATTCCGGCACGTTCAGCGGCCCGCTCGGCATCGACTCGAAGCGCAGCATGTCCATCACGGGCACGCGCGCGATGGCCGCCGCATAGAGCTCGGGCTTGCGCACGATGGCACCGCCCACCGGGATGCCGCCGGCGCTGGTGCCCTCGATCGCCAGCCGGGCGGGACTGGTGAAGCCGTAGCTCTCGAGGAATTCGGACACCGTGATGAGATCGAGGATCGTGTTCACCTTGCGCTCGCCGCGCCCCGCCTCGTGCCAGCTCTCGCCGTACTCGCCGCCGCCGCGCACGTGTGCCACGGCGATCACCCCGCCACGCTCGAGCCACGCCAGCCGGCGCGCGTCGAACGAGGGGTCGTAGGTGATGCCGTAGCTGCCGTACGCGCTCAGGATCGTCGGGTTCACGCGGTTCAACTGCGTGCCCTTGCGGTAGAAGAGCGTGACCGGGATCTTCGTGCCGTCCGGCGCCGGCGCGTAGAGGCGCACGTCGTCCATCGCGGAGAAGTCGGCCGTCGACGCCGGGACGATCTTCGTTTCGGCGATGTTGCCGCGCGCATCCACCTGCACCACGTGCGGCGCATCGATGAATCCCTGGATGCGCAGCACGGCGCCCGGCACGCGCGCGTCGGTGACGAGCTGCGTGATCGCGACGTCGAACGGCGTGCGCACGTACTCGGGTTTCTTCGCGCCCAGCAGGCCGATCGGCACGCGCTCGAGGCGATCCACGCCCGCGACCATCGTGCGCAGGTAGAGCGCATCGCGCGCGAGGCTGATCGAGCGGATGACCGAATCGCCCTCGGGCACCACCACCTTCGCGCCGCGCAGCTCGCCGGCCGCCTTCACGTGCAGCACGCGGAAGCGCTCGGCGCCCTTGTGCGAGAGCAGGTAGAGGTCGTCCTTCCAGCCGTCGATGTCGGTGACCTCGTCCTCGTACGAGGCGATGCGGCGCCAATGGGGATGACCCGCAGCCACGTCGTGCAGGTCCGCCACGTGCACGGCGATCTCGTTGCGAACGCCGTCGCGCGCGATGGCATAGGCCTGCCGCCCCTCGAGGGGGATGAAGAGCGAGGGAAAGACGAATTCCGGCACGTCGCGGGCGCCACCCACGCCGGCGCCGAAGACGATCTCGTCGCGCGCGGTTTCACGGCCGAGCACATGGCGGTAGACGCGCACGTTCGCGTACGCCTTCGTGCCGCTGTTGCCTTCGGGCACGCGCGCGTAGAAGAACGACTGGCCGTCGGGATGCCAGGCGAGCTGCTCGTTGAATCGCGCCCGGTCGATCTCGAAGGGCAGGACCTTGCGCGTGTCGACCTCGACCACGCGCAGCAGGGAATCCTCGCTGCCCCCCGCGGAAACCCCGACGGCCACGTGGCGGCCGTCGGGCGACGGCATGAACCAGTCGATGGCGGCACGCCCGCCGCCGCGCAGGGCGCTCGCGGGATCGACCACGACGTGCTCCGCGCCCGCGAGCCCGTCGCGCACGCACAACACGGGGGTCGTCGCGGGCGGCGCCAGCTTGAGGTAGAAAACGCGATGGCCGGCGAGCGTGAGGCGCGTGACGACCGTGGTCGAGTCCGAGAGCGTGCGGATCCGCGCAAGCATCTTCTCGCGCCCGGGGATGGCGTCGAGCGTCGCGCGCGCCTGCTTGCCCTGCTCCTCGAACCACGCCTTGGCTCGCGTATCGGAGGCGTCCTCGAGATAGCGCCAGGCGTCGTCGGAAGGCGCCTCGGCGGCGACGGCATTGGCGAGGGCGAAAGCCGCGACGAGCGCGGCGGTGAAGCTGGGGAGGGATCGTTTCATGGTGTCGGCAGGGTGAACTGCAGCGCGGCGAGGCGCGCGTAGAGGCCCCTCTCGTCGACGAGAGAAGCGTGGTTTCCGGTCGCGACGGCGCGCCCGCGGTCCATGACCACGATGCGATCGCACGATTTCACCGTCGCGAGGCGGTGGGCGATGATGAGCGTGGTGCGCCCGCGCATGAGCTGCGCGAGCGCGGCCTGCACGGCCTTCTCGCTCTCGGCGTCGAGGGCGCTGGTGGCTTCGTCCAGCAGCAGGACCGCACGATCGGCGAGGATGGCGCGCGCGATGGCGATGCGCTGGCGCTGCCCGCCCGAGAGCTTCACGCCGCGCTCTCCCAGCGGTGTGCGCATGCCCTCCGGCAGCCTTTCCACGAAATCGATCGCGTGGGCCTGCTCCAGCGCGTGCCACACCTGCGCATCCGTTGCCCCGGGCTTGCCGTAGCGTACGTTGTCGAGCACCGTCGTGGCGAATATCACCGGCTCCTGCGCGACCAGCGCGATGCGGCGCCGCAGCTCTCCGGGATCGGCGGTGCGCGCGTCGACGCCGTCGATCGTGACGCGCCCGGCCCCGGGATCGTAGAAGCGCAGCAGGAGCTGGAAGACGGTGGTCTTTCCCGCCCCCGACGGCCCGACCAGCGCCACGGCCTCGCCCGGCTCGACCGCCAGCGAGAAGGCGTCCAGCGCGGCAACCCCCGGGCGCGAAGGATAGTGGAAGGTCACCGCCTCGAGCGCGATGCGGCCGCGCGCGGGCTGCGGCATCGGTTGCGGATGCGCCGGTGGACGAATGCGGGATTGCGTCGCGAGCAGCTCCAGCACGCGCTCGGAGGCGCCGGCCGCGCGCTGCAGCTCGCCATAGAGCTCGGCGAGGACGAACGTCGCGTTGGCCACGATCACCGCGTAGAAGATGAAGGCGGTGAGCCCGCCCGCCGAAAGCCGGCCCGCGAAGACATCGTGCGCGCCCACCCACAACAGCAGGCCCACCGCCCCGAAGGCGAGCACGATCACCGCGGCGACCAGCATCGCGAGGTACGACGAGCGGCGCACGGACGCGCCGAAGACCGCCTCCACCGCGCCCACGAAAGTGCGGCTGTCGAGCGCCTCGTGCGCGAACGCCTGCACCGTGCGGATCTCGTGCAATGTCTCGACGAGATGGGTCGAGACGTCGGCTACCCGGTCCTGCACGGCGCGCGACAGGCGCCGCACCCGCAGGCCCAGCACGCCGATCGGCAGCAGCACGAGCGGCATGCAGGCAAGCGCCAGCACGGTGAGCTTCACGCTGGTGAAGAAGAGCATCGCCACGCATCCTGCGAGCGTGATCGCCATGCGCAGCGCGTACAGGAAGGCGCCCCCCATCACCGCCTCGATGAGCGTCACGTCGCCGGTCACCCGCGAGGCGACTTCGCCGGTGCGCGCATCCTCGTAGAAGCCGGGCGACAGGGTGAGGAGGTGGTCGTAGATGAGCTGGCGCAGGTCGGCGGTGAAGCGCGCCCCGATCCAGTAGACGTTGTAGACGCGCACCCAGGTGAGCACGCCGAGGGCCACGATGAGGCCGGCGAGCGCCGCGAGCGTGCGGTCGAGCATGGCCTCGCTGCCGCGCGTGAAGCCGTCGTCGATCACGACCTTGAGGCCCTGGCCGATCACCAGCACCATCGCGGCCGACAGCAGGATCGCGACGAATGCCACGCCCACCCGTGAGCGATGGGGCGCGAGCAGCCGGAAGAGCGGAAGGAGCTTTCGCAGGGGCGCGCGATCAGCCGCCGCGACGCATCACGGGGCGCGAGACAGTGCCGGAGACGGCGAAGGTGCCGCGGTCCTGGGCCACCTGCGAGCGGATCTCGAGGGTCGCACGGCCGTTGAGCGCGCTGTTGGGACCCACGTCGATGGTGCCGTTGCCGCGCAGCACGCCACCCTGCAGGTTGACCTGGCGGAAGTTGGAGTGGCGGTCGGCCGCGCCGTACTCGCCGCTCAGCTCGGCGAAGCGGGTCACGCCCGCGCGCTGTGCGGCGTCGGTGGCCTGCATCACCGCCACGAGGTCCACGTTGCTGATCGAGCCCTCGGTGAGGCGGAACTTGCCGCGCACGCGCGGCGCCGCGAAAAGCGTCTCGGGCGTGGCGCTCTCGGCCACGACCTTGAAGTCGCCATCGAGATGGCCGGTGACCGCGATGTCGCGGGTGAACGTGGGCAGCAGGTCCTGTGCGTTCACGCGATTCAGCGTGAAGTCCGATTCGAAGCGCACCTGGTCGCCCCACGTGACCTTGATCGCCCCGGCGAGCTTCCCGCCGAAGGCCGTGGCCTCGAAATCGGGCGCCACGAAGGTGCCGTCGGCAAGCTTGCCCTTGAGCGACGCGTCGTTGACGGTGAGCGGCAGGCCCACGGGAAGCGTCGCATTGCGCGCAGTAAGCTCCACGTCCGTGCCGCCCTGGCCGGGCTTGAGCCGCGCGGTCCACCCACCCGCGGAGGTGATGTCCGCGTCGAGGAGCCGGCCCTTGCGCGCGAAGGCAAGCCGCACCGACGTCAATGGCTCGAGGGTGGGCTTCACATCCAGCTTCACGTTGCGCAGCACGATCGAGTCGATGCCGCCGGCGGTTTCCTTGCCCTGCTCCTGTGCCCACAGCGGGATGCGCTTGACGGCGGAGCTGGCGATCGAGACGTCGTCGAACTCGAGCGCGTCGATGGCCGGCTGCTCGCCGAAGAGGGTCGCCAGGTCCATGTAGATGCGCCCGCGCGCGGCCCTCGCGTCGAGCGTCTTGCCCACGGCGATGTTCTCCACGTTCAGGTGCGGCGTGGGCCACAGGCGGAAGGTGACCGCGCCGATCGACACGTCGTCGTGCAGCCAGGCCGACATGGAGCGCTCGATCTTGGCCGCGTACGGACGCAGCGGCACCACGTGCAGCAGGCCCACGACGAGGATGAACAGCGCCGTAATGGCGTAGAGCGTCCCCTTCACGAGGCCGGCGGCGCTGCGGGCGCGCCGGCGTACCGGCTTCTGCGCCGCGGGAGCATCGGCTTCCGCGCCGGACTTGGTGCGCAGGATCTCGGCGATCTCGCGCGCCTTGCGCGCCTGCTCGTCGCGAAGGCGCTGCTCCTCGGCTTCCTCGGCCCTGGCCTTGGCCTCCATGTAGGCCTTCGCCTGGGCCTTGCCCTCGATTTCCGCGCGCTTGCCGAGATCGGCCTCGAGCTCCGCCTGGACCTGGACGCGGACATCCTCGGCGATCGTTTCCTTGGCGTGGCGCTCGGCGACGATGGCCGCGGACAGCGCCTTCTCGCGCTTGTCGCGCTGCTGCATCTCGGCGGTCAGCTCGCGTTCGCGCCGCTCGCGCTCCTGCAGGTCCGCGGCGAGCTCCCGTTCGCGCCTGTCGCGTTCCTGCTTTTCGGCCGAAAGCTCCCGCTCCCGCTTCTCGCGCGCCTGCTTCTCGGCGGAGAGCTCCCGCTCCCGCTTCTCGCGCTCCTGCTTCTCGGCGGAGAGCTCGCGTTCCCGCTTCTCGCGTTGCTGCTTCTCGGCGGAGAGCTCGCGCTCCCGCTTCTCGCGCTCCTGCTTCTCGGCGGAGAGCTCGCGTTCGCGGCGCTCGCGCTCCTGCGCCTCGGCGAGGACGCGCGCCTCGGCTTCCATCTTGCCGCGACGCTCCTCCTCCAGGCGCTGCGCCGTCTCGGCCTGCTCGCGCGCGCTCGCCTGCGCTTCCTCGCGGGCGCGGCGGGCGTCCGCCTCGGCCCTCATGCGCGCCTCGGATTCCGCGGCTGCCCGAGCTTCGGCTTCGGCACGCAGCTTCGCCTCCCGGTCGGCACGCTCGCGCGCATCGGCATCGGCGCGCACTCGCGCCACCTGCTCCGCGGCCGCGAGCGCGCCGCGCTCCTCGCGCAGGCGCTCCTCCAGCTCGGCGCGGGCGGCGAGCTTCGCCTCCGCCATGATCTGCGCGTGCATCTCGGCGCGCGCCTTTTCCCCGATCTCGTTGCGGAGGAGCTCTTCCATCTCCACGCGGATGCGCGCCTCGATCTCGTCCTTGAGGCGTGCCTTGAGCTCGTTCTCCGCGTTGCTCGCCTCCTCCGCCTTGCGCCTCGCCGCGGCTTCCGCCTCCGCACGTGCACGGGCAAGCGCCTGCGCCTCGGCCTCGGCGCGGGCACGCGCTTCCGCCAGGGCCTGCGCCTCCGCCTCGGCCTTCGCGCGCAGCTCGGCGAGGCGGCGTCCTTCCATTTCCTCGCGTGCCTTCTGCTCTGCGGTCAGCCGCGCCTGCTGCTCCGCGAATGCGCGGCGGCGCGCTTCCTCCTCGCGCATCTTGGCTTCGAGCTCGGCCTTCGCACGCTCCGCCGCCTCGCGTGCGCGCCGCGCCTGCTCCATCGCGCGCTCCTCGGCTTGCTGCTTGGCACGCGCCTCGGCCTCGAGCTTCGCGCGCGCCTCTGCCTCGGTCTTCGCCTTCAGGCGGGCGGCCTCGTGCGCCTGCTCCCGGATCCTGCGTTCGGTGGCCTCTCGCGTCTTGCGGTCGACATCCGCGCGCTCCTGCTGGCGGGCGAGCTCGCCCACGTCGTTCGCCGCGGAAGGGATCACGCGTTGCGTGGTGCCGGGGTGCGTTCCGCTTCCGCCGCCTTTCTTGAGGCTGGTGAAATCGAAGTCGTCTTCCCCGGCGCCGAAGTCGAATTCGTCCTTGCGTGTCTCGAACACGCGGGCGAAGCCTTCCTTGGTGAGCTTGGCCAGCGCGATCTCGAGCGGCGCCTTCTCGATGTCGGCGCGATCCATCAACTGCCCGAAGTTCGACTTGCCGTCGATCAGCTTGAGGACCTTCATGAGGTCCTTGGGGAGCGAGGCGGAACGCTGGTTGACCTGCGTAATGCCCTTCGCGGTCTTGGTAAAAACCGTTCCTCGATCCATCGGCTCCCCGCGCGTGATCTCTGTAGCTGGCGGACCAATAATGGCATGAATTCAGGAGGTTGAAAAATGAACCCGGTCACATGCGCGGAGGTCTGACGGGCAGCTTGTAATCCCCCTCCGCGCTCGCGCGTTAGTAGGGACAAGTGCCCGTTCCAGAACGGGAATTCCTAAAAGAAAAGGACCCTGCAAATGCGTTTCATCGCTGCCGTCATGCTCGCCGCGGCCTCGCTCCTTGCCTTCGGCGCCTCCGCACAGGACGTGCCCGGGCGGGTGGGGCGCGTTTCCTTCATCGAAGGCCCGGTCGCCATCTACCAGGATCCGGATACCGGCTGGGAGAAGGCCTATGTGAACTCTCCGCTCACCTCGGAGAACTCGCTGTGGACGGAGCCGGGCTCCCGCGCGGAGGTGCGCGTGAGCGCCACCGCGCTGAGGCTCGATGAAGCCACCCAGCTCGATGTCGCGCGGCTGGACGACGATTCGCTGCATGCGAGCGTCGTGCGCGGCTCGCTCGCCATCCGCGTCCGCCACGACGATTTCGGCGAACGCCTCGAGATCGATACGCCGGAAGCGCGCTTCACCATCCGCAAGGAAGGGCGCTATCGCGTGGATGTGGATCCGGACCAGGGCGAAACCCGCTTCGTCGTGTTCAACGGCGATGCGCGCATGGAAACCGCCAACGGCCGCGTGCGCATCGAGGAAGGCCGCATGGTCCGCATTTCCTATGGCGACTATGCGTTCGAGCGCCCCAGCGGCGGCGACTTCGATCGCTGGGTCCAGGCGCGCGACGCCCACTGGGTCGAAGGCCAGTCGGTGCGCTACGTCTCCACGTTCGTGACGGGTTACGAGGAGCTGGATCCTCACGGCCAGTGGATCCAGGAGCCCGGCTATGGCGCGCTCTGGGTGCCCACGCACGTCGGCGCGGATTGGGTGCCCTACCGCTATGGGCACTGGGCCTACGTGCGCCCGTGGGGCTGGACCTGGATCGACGACCAGCCGTGGGGCTACGCGCCATTCCACTATGGCCGCTGGGTGCAGGTGCGCGACCGCTGGTGCTGGTATCCGGGCGAGCGTATCGCGCGCCCGGCATGGGCTCCCGCGCTGGTCGCGTGGGTCGGAGGTTCCAGCTGGAGCGCCGGCGTCTCCTCCAGCGGCCCGGTGATGGGCTGGTATCCGCTCGCCCCCAACGAGCGCTACCGCCCGTGGTACCAGGCCAACCAGGCCTACGTGACGCGCGTGAACAACATCGCGAGCGGCGCGGCCGTCGAGCGCGCGCGGCACGATCGGCGCCCCGACGAGTTCAACCGCACGCAGGCCGTCACCGCCGTGCCGCGCGAGCAGCTCATCGCCCGCCGCCCGGTGCAGCAGTCCATGGTGCGCGTGGCCGCCGATGCGGCTCGCAACGCCCAGGCCGTGCAGCCGCAGGCTTTCATGCCGACCGGTAGCGAGCTTCAGCGCATGCGCGCGGCGCGCGCGCAGACCGCGCCGCCCAACGTCGTGTCCGCTGCGCCGCAGCGAAATCCCGCTGCACGCGGCGCTTCCGCGCAAGGCGGTGTTGCACGCGCGCCGGCCGCCGCGCCTTCGATGCCGGGTGCATCGCCGTCCACGCCGGGCGCGGCGCCCTCGATGCCGGGTGCAACTCCCGGTGCGCAGCGTCCGGGAGCGGCGCCGCAGGCGATCGCCCGTGAGCCCATCGGTCCGCTCGCGCGCCCGAGCTTCGCGCGCCCGCAGGCAGCACCCACACCGGCGGCCGTGACCGCAATGCCTCCGGCCCAGCCGCATGCGCCTGGCGTCGCTCCGCTCCCCGCCGCCGGCAATCCGCTCGCGCGCGGAAATGCGGATCGTGACCATGCGGAGCAACAACGCCAACAGCAGGAAGCCGCGCGCCGCGCTACCGAGACGCAGCAACGCGCCCAGCAACAGCAGGAGCAGCAGCGCGCCCAGCAGCAGGAGCTGCAACGCGCGCAGGAAGCGGCGGCACGCAACCAGCAGGAAGTGCAGCGTCGCGCGGCCGAAGCGCAGCAGCAGCAGCGTGGCCAACAGCAGGCACAGCAACAGGAAGCGCAGCGTCGTGCAGCCGAAGCGCAACAACAGGCAGCCCAGCAGCAGCAGGAGGCCCAGCGCCGTGCGGCGGTCGAAGCACAGCAGCGAGCGCAACAGCAGGCGCAGCAGCAGGAGGCCCAGCGCCGTGCGGCGGCCGAAGCGCAGCAGCGAGCGCAACAGCAGGCGCAGCAGCAGGAGGCCCAGCGCCGTGCGGCGGCCGAAGCGCAGCAGCGCGCGCAACAGCAGGCGCAGCAGCAGGAGGCCCAGCGCCGTGCGGCGGCCGAAGCGCAG
>Ga0068852_100000554_pt1 | contig 24527 bp, 24 predicted proteins | sample KBSCornC22_FD_66594 | JGI IMG/M metagenome (GOLD analysis project Ga0068852, IMG submission 66594) | Corn rhizosphere microbial communities from Kellogg Biological Station, Michigan, USA - KBS Corn C2-2 | ecosystem: Host-associated > Plants > Roots > Rhizosphere > Soil ... | reverse complement strand
GGGCGGCCGGATGCGCACCGGCACGCCGCTAGAAGAATCCTCGGGCATGCGTGGGACCATTCCGATTCTTGTTTTGGTGCAACGAGCCGCCGGAATTATCGCATGGAAGGGCGCTTGCGCTGTGCGGCGGCGCACACAAACGGCTAGAATTTCCCATTGTCCACGTAATTCCGAGGCATCCCCATGTCGATGGCAGACCGCGACGGCTTCATCTGGTACGACGGCAAGCTCGTGCCCTGGCGCGAAGCCAACACCCACGTCCTCACCCACTCGCTGCATTACGGGCTGGCGGTGTTCGAGGGCGTGCGCGCCTACAAGACCGAATCCCTCGGCACCGCCATCTTCCGCGTGCAGGAGCACACCCGCCGCTTCTTCAACTCCGCCAAGATCTACATGATGGAGATCCCCTACGCGGCCGAGCAGCTCATCGAGGCGCAGCGCGAGGTGGTGCGGGCGAACAGCCTCGACAGCTGCTACCTGCGGCCGCTCGCCTTCTACGGCTCGGAAAAGATGGGCGTCTCCCCGGTGGGGGCCAAGGTGCACGTCGCCATCGCCGCGTGGCCATGGGGCGCCTATCTCGGCGAGGACGGCTTGAAGAAGGGCATCCGCGTGAAGACTTCCTCGTACGCGCGGCACCACGTGAACGTGACGATGGCGCGCGCCAAGGTCGCCACCACGTACGCGAACTCCATTCTCGCCAACCTCGAGGCCACGCAGCACGGCTACGACGAGGGCCTCCTGCTGGACACCGACGGCTTCGTCGCCGAGGGCGCGGGCGAGAACATCTTCATCGTGAAGGACGGGCGCGTGTACACGCCGGAGCTCACCACGGCGCTGGACGGCATCACGTGGCGCTCGGTGCAGTCGATCTGCGCGGACCTCGGCATCGCGGTCGAGAAAACCCGCCTCACGCGCGACGACATCTACATCTGCGACGAGGCGTTCTTCACCGGCACCGCGGCCGAAGTGACCCCCATCCGCGAGCTCGATCGGCGCATCATCGGCAGCGGCTCGCGCGGCCCCGTCACGGAGCGCATCCAGTCCGCGTTCTTCGACATCGTGAACGGCCGCAACCGCAAATACCATCACTGGCTCACGCCCGTCCATACCGAACATGTCGCTGCCGTCCGAGCTTAACCAGAAGTTCGTCGAGGTCACCGCGGCGGATCTCCCGCTGCACTGCCCGCTGCCCTCGCAGAAGCTGTGGAACACGCACCCGCGTGTCTACCTGCCCATCGAGATGACGAAGCAGGCGCGTTGCCCGTATTGCGGCACGCTCTACAAGCTGACGGGGCCGGTGACCCCCGGTCACTAGGCCCGGACACCGAGAAAGAGCCTGCCCCGGCGATCATCAAGCCGGGGGGATCCAATTTAAATGCGCACCCTCGTCGTTTCTCCGTCGTGGGTCGGCGACGCGGTCCTCTCGCACCCGCTGCTCGTGCGTGTGAAAGCGCGCGACCCGCAGGGCACCCTCGACGTGCTGGCCCCGCCCTGGGCGCTCGCGGTCTACCGCCGCATGCCCGAGGTGTCGCAGGCGATCGCGAATCCGTTCGGCCATGGCGACCTTCGCCTTCCCGAGCGGCGGCGCTTCGCGAAGTCGCTCGCGCCATACGATCGCGCGATCGTGCTGCCCAACAGCTTCAAGTCCGCGTTGATCCCGTGGCATGCCGGCATCCGCCTGCGCACCGGCTGGCGCGGCGAGATGCGCTACGGCCTGGTGAACGACCTGCGGCGGCTGGACGAGGAGGCCCTGCCGCTCATCGTCGAGCGCTATGCCGCGCTCGCGCAGCCTGCGGGCGAGCCGCTGGAGCGGCCCGTGCCCACGCCGCGCCTCGCGGTCGACGCCGCAGCCCGCGAGGCCACGCTCGCTCGCCACGGGCTTGCCGTCGCCAGGCCGGTCGCGGCCTTCGCGCCCGGCGCCGAGTACGGTCCGGCCAAGCGCTGGCCCGCGCGCCACTTCGCCGAGCTCGCGCGCACGCTGCACGCCCAGGGTTGGCAGGTGTGGCTGCTGGGCTCGGTCAAGGACCAGCCCGTGACCGCGCAAGTGCAGGCGCTCTCCGGCAACGTGTGCCACGACCTCGCCGGCCGCACGTCGCTCGACGAGGCGATCGACCTGCTCTCGGCCGCCGCGCGCGTGGTCACCAACGACTCCGGCCTCATGCACATCGCCGCCGCGCTCGACCGGCCCACCGCCGCGATCTTCGGCTCCTCGAGCCCCGCGTTCACGCCGCCCCTTTCGGACAAGGCGCGCGTGATCTCGCTGCGGCTGTCGTGCAGCCCCTGCTTCGCGCGCGTCTGCCCGCTCGGGCACACCAACTGCCTCGAGACGCTGCTGCCGGAGCAGGTGGCGGCCTCATTCGATGAGCGCCTACAATAAGGGCGCCATGAGCTACGACCCCGAAGGCGTGGCGCAAACCATGCCGTGGCGCTGGATCGCGCTGGAAAGCACCGTCCTCTTCGTCCTCTGCAGCTTCCTCTTTTATTGGTCGATCGCGACCGATCCCGGGCCGTTCGAAGGCGACACGCTCTTCCATTACAAGATGGCGCGCCTCGTCCTCGAGCGCGGTCCGTGGATCTCGATCGACAACCTTCCGTACACCGTGCTCGGCACCCACGGAACGGACCACTACTGGTTCTTCCACGTGCTGGTCTCGCCGTTCACGCTGCTCGGCGACGGCGTGAAGGACATCCTGCTCGCGTGCGCGCTGGTGGGCGCCCTGGTGCCCGCCGCGTACCTGCCGCTGCTGCGCCGCAACCGCGTGCCGTGGGCGCCGATCGTGGCGCTGCTCATGGTGAGCGCCAGCAGCCTGCTGCCGGCGCGGCTGATCGAACTGCGCGGGCAGAACTTCGCGTTGCCGATGCTGATCGCCGTCATGTTCGCCTTGCTCGGCCGGCGCCGATGGCTCGCGGGCATCGGCACATTCGTCTTCATGCAGGGCTACCAGGCGGCGGTGCTGCTGGCCATGTTCTGCTTCGTGATCGTCGTGGCGCAGCGCTACCGCGAGGGCGACGCGGACTGGAAAGGCGTGCTCGCGGTGTTCTATGGCGGCGCGCTCGGGCTCATGCTGAGCCCCTGGTTTCCCGAGAACGTTCGCTACCTCATCTTCACCACCTTCTTCAAGGTGGCGCACGCCGAGTACGACATGCCCGGCATCCTGGGCACCGAGTGGTTGCGGCCGGAATGGGCGCACATCGCGAGGGAATCGTGGCCGGCACACGTGGTGTTCTTCGGATCGCTCGCGGCGGCGGCGTGGCTGACCTGGCGGCGGCGCCTGCGCTGGTCGACCGCGGCGATCGCGAGCGTCGCCGTCACCCTCGCATTCCTCGCGATGTACCGGGGCGTGGCCTGGCGCATGGGCGAGTACTACGCCCCGTTCGCGATACTGTCTGCCGGATTGATCTGGCGCGATGCGTGGCCGGTCGCCCGGGCCGCAGCCAGTGCATGGACGCCGCAGGCGCCGGCCCTGGCTCTCGCGGCGGTGATGGCCGTGAGCCTGCCGCAGGGCCTGTCCTTCGCCTCGGACGTCATCGTGAAGCCCGTCACGCAATACCAGGCGATGATGCGATACGTGGACTCGCACGATCCGAAGCCGATGGTATTCAACAGCTCCTGGTCCGACTACATGGTGCTCTTCTACCATTCGCGCAACGCGAATTTCGTCGCCGGAATGGACGGCCACTACCTGCTGTACGGCGATCCGCAGCGATTCAAGCTCTGGTACAACATCGGCAATGGCGCCATGCACGGATCACCGGATATCGCTGCCACCATCCACGACCGCTTCGCGGCGCGTTGGGCCGTGGTGGCGCGCGGCCATGTGGGCCTCGCCGCGGACCTCGCCCGCGACCGCGACGCGCGCCTCGTGGCACTCGACGACTACGGCTGGCTCTTCGAGCTCAAGGGTGGTGGGCAGCCGTGGCCCGGCGCCTGACCCCACCGAAACCTCCCCGACGATCGGCAATCCAATCGACATGAAACGACTATCCGCCCTCCTCGCCCTTGCCCTGGCGGCCGCCCTGCCTGCCGCCGCCGAAACCGCCGACTGGAAGAAGGCGGATATCGAATGGCGCCAGCACGCCGAGCAGAGCCTGCGCAAGGACAACGGCTGGCTGACACTCGCCGGGCGTTACCCCATGAAGGAAGGCACCAACACGTTCGGCACCGGCAAGGGCAACGACATCGTCTTCCCGCCCGGCCTCGGGCCCGGGCGCATGGGCACGATCGAGGTCGAGCCGGGCCGCGTCACGGTGAAGCTCGCGCCCGGCGTGACCCTGGAGCAGGACGGCATCCCCATGACGGAGAAGGTCATGGGCACCGATACCGAGAACCGCGACTGGGTGCAGCTCGGGCGCGCCTCGTTCCACGTGATCGAGCGCGACGGCCATTACATCCTGCGCCTGGCCGACAAGGAGAGCCAGGTGCGCAAGCGCTTCCAGGGGCGCGTCTGGTACGACGTGAAGGATGCCTACCGCGTGAAGGCGAAGTACGTGCCCTACGAGCCGGTGCGCAAGCTCTCCATCGTGAACGTGATCGACGAAGTCTCGGAAGAGCCGTCGCCGGGCTACATCGAGTTCACGGTGAACGGCGTCACGCAGCGCCTCGACGCGGTGGGCGACGACGAGGGGCTCTTCTTCGTGATGCGCGATGCCACCGCCGGCAAGACGACCTACCAGCCGGGCCGCTTCCTCTACGTCGAGAAGAAGCCGCAGCCGGGCGAGACCTTCATGCTGGACCTGAATCGCATCTACAACCCGCCGTGCGCGTTCAGCGAGTACACCACCTGCCCGCTGCCGCCGAAGCAGAACATCCTCAAGGCGAAGATCGAGGCCGGCGAGAAATACCCGCCGAAGCGCGCAGGCTGAGAGTGCACGGGCGCTCGATCCTGGTTGCGATCGTCGCGGCTTGCGCCGCCGGCAGCGCGGCTGCGCTCGACGAGGCGCAATGGCCGCCACCGGGCGACGTCGCGGCGCGCATGCACGAGCTGCAGCACATGATCATCAGCCCCGAGTCGACCATGGCGCAGCGCGAGGCGGCGCGCGAGGAGCTCGCGAACCTGCTGCGCAGTCCCGCCGGACAGGGACGCGGCACCGGCCGGGACCAGGGCCCGCAACGGCCGGCGCGCGCGGCGATCCAGCCCTTCCCCAGCGTGGTCAAGCCCGCCGAACGCGTGCCCACGCCCGTGCCTGCCGCCGAGGTCGCGCACGTGGAGATCGTGGAGCCGCCGAAGCCCGTCACGATCGTTCCGTCGACCGGCCAGGCCGTGCGGCCGACGCCCAACGAGTTCGCCATCGACAGCCACGGCCGCGTGCTGCATCCGGTGCCCGGCGGCTACCTCGACCCGCGCACCGGCGTGGTTACGCCGAGGTAGCAGCTAGAACACCACCACCTGGCGGATCGCCCTGCCCTCGCGCAGGCGCTCGAACCCGGCGTTGATCTCGTCGAGCGGCAGGCGGTGCGTGAGCAGCCGGTCGACCGGCATGCGTCCCCGGCGATAGAGGGCCACGAAGCGCGGCAGGTCGCGCGACGGCACGCAGGTGCCGATATAGCTGCCCTTCACCGTGCGCTCCTCCGCGACGAGATGCGTTTGCGGGATGGCGAAGGTCGCGGCCGGATGCGGCAAGCCCGCGGTGACCGTCATGCCCCCGCGGCGCGTGATCCGGTATGCGAGCTCCATGGCCTTGACCGAGCCCGCGAACTCGAACGCGTACTCGACGCCCCCGCCGGTCGCGCTGCGGATGGCTTCGATCGCGTCGGGCAGGGCGGCGTCGAATGCGTCGGTGGCGCCGATGCGTAGCGCGAAGTCGCGCTTGTCGGCAGCGAGGTCGATGGCGACGATGCGGCTCGCACCGGCGGCGGCCGCGCCCAGCACCGCCGCGAGGCCCACGCCGCCCAGCCCGATCACCGCGACCGTGGCACCCATCGGCACGCGCGCCGTGTTGACGACGGCGCCCACGCCGGTGAGCACCGCGCAGCCGAAGAGCGCGGCCTCTTCGAGCGGCACCTCGCGGTCGACCTTCACCAGCGAGTTGCGCGACACCACGGCATGGTCGGCGAACGCGGAGCAACCCATGTGGTGGTGCACGCGCTCTGCGCCGCGATGCAGCCGGTACTGGCCGCCGAAGAGCGATCCCGCGCCGTTCGACGCAGCGCCCGGCTCGCACAGCGCCGGACGCCCTTCCGCGCAGGGCGCGCAGTGGCCGCAGCTCGGCACGAACACCAGCACGACGTGGTCGCCCGCCTGCAGGTCCGTCACGCCCTCGCCGCATTGCTCGACGACGCCCGCCGCCTCGTGGCCGAGGAGCATCGGCGTGGGCCGCGGCCGGTCGCCGTTGATGACGGACAGGTCGGAATGGCACAGCCCGGCCGCGGCGATGCGCACCAGCACCTCGCCGCGCTGCGGCGCCGCGAGCTCGAGCTCGCCGATCGCCAGCGGACAGCTCTGCGTGTAAGGCGGCTGCGCGCCGATGGCGTCGAGCACGGCTCCCCGGATCTTCATCGTCCCCCCATGCGGTCGAGGTCCTGCGGTGTGTCGATGTCGACGAAGATGCCGCCGTCGTCGGTGACGACGCTGCGGATCGCGCCGGGATGGCGGGCGAGCACCTCGCGCGCGCCCACGTCGCCGTGCAGCGCGAGCAGCTCGCCGCGCAGCGACGAGGCGAAGCCTACCGGATGCCCGCGCCGTCCGTGCGCATCGCAGGGCAAGGCGATGGCCGCGCCCCCGAGCAGCGCATCGCGCACCGCCTTGATGGTCCCCGTGTGCACCGCCGGCATGTCGCCCAGCGCCACGATCCAGCCGTCGGCGCGTTCCGTCGCCTCGATCGCCGCCACGAGGGACCCGGCCATGCCGAGCGCGGTGCGATCGGTCTCGAGCACCTCGCAGCCGAGCGGTTCCAGCGCCGCACGCAACGCTTCGCGTCCGGGGGGAATCACCGCGAGAGCGTTGCCCGTGGCCTCGAGCAGGTGGCGCGCGGCCTGGACGACGATCGGCTCCGCGCCTGCGAGCAGCTTGTCCGCGCCGAAGCGGCTCGCGCGGCCCCCGCAGAGCAGCACGCCGCGGATGTCCGCCGTCATCGGCGCCTCAGTCCGCCTTGGCCCCCGCGACCTTCACGGCGCGCTGGTAGCGCTCGCGGTCCGCCGCGAGCTGCTGCTCGAAGGCCTGGGGACCCAGGCCGACCGGGTCGATGCCGAGCACGTGCAGCCGATCGGCGAACGCGGGGTCCTTCAGGAGCTCGCTCACGTCCGCCGCGATCTTGTTCGCGATGGCGGGCGACAAGCCGGCCGGGCCCCAGATGCCGATGCTGGGTGCGAAGTCGAACCCCGGAATGGTGGTCTCGGCGATCGTGGCCACGTCGGGCGCGAGCGACGAGCGTTCCTTCGAGTTGACCGCGATGAGCTTCAACTTGCCTTCCTTCGCGAAGCCCGCGAGCGACGGGAACGCGGAGAACACCGCCGACACCTGCCCCGCGACGACCGCGGGCACCGATTGGCTCGTGCCCTTGAACGGCACGTGCAGCACGTCGATGCCCAGCGCCGACTTGATCGACTCGAACGTGAGGTGGTGGATGCTGCCCACGCCCGAGGAGCCGTACGAGAGCGCCCCCGGCTTCGCCTTCGCCAGCGCCACGAACTCCTGGAAGTTGCTCGCGGGAAGCGACGGCTGCACCGCGAGGAAGAGCGGTGCGCGCGCGATGAGCGAGATGCTGGTGAAGTCCTTCTGCGGGTCGTACGGCAGCTTGCTGTAGATGAACGGGTTGATCACGAACATCGAGATGTCGCTGATCATGAGCGTGTAGCCGTCGGGCGCCGCGGAGATCAGGGCCTGCGCGGAGACGACGCCATTCCCGCCGGGCTTGTTTTCGACGAGGACCGGTTGCCCCCATTTCTCCGAGAGCTTCTGCCCCACGACGCGCGCGACCGTATCCGGCAGGCCGCCCGGCGAATAAGGCACCAGCACCTTCACCGGCTGGCGTGGATACGTGCCTGCCTGTGCGAAGGCCTGGGCCGCGAGGCAGAGGGCGGGCGCGAGCAGGCAGCCCGCAAGGACGCGGAACGTACGCTTCATCGGTTCTCCCCCGTTTTGCGGCGTGGCGAGAGTCTACGCGCGCTTGCGCTGCGACTCGCTATCCACCTTCTCCAGCACGATGCCGTTGCGCGAGGCGATGAGGTCGGCGAGGATCGACACCGCGATCTCCGGCGGCGTGCGCGAGCCGATCGATATGCCGACGGGGCCCCGCAGGCTAGCGACCTGCGACGGCGTGAGGTCGAAATCGGCGAGGCGCTTGCGACGCTCCGCGCTGGTGCGCGCGGAGCCCACGGCACCCACGTAGAAAGCTTCGCTCTTCAACGCCTCGAGCAGCGCCATGTCGTCCAGCTTGGGATCGTGCGAGACGGTGAGGATCACGCTGTGGCCGTCGGGACGGAAGGCGAGCACGGCGTCGTCCGGCATGCCGTCGATCCACTGCGCGCCCGGCACGCGCCACGCGGCCTTGTACTCCTCGCGCGGGTCGCAGACGAAGACCTGGTAGTCGACCGTGGCCGCGACTTCGGCGAGGTAGTGCGCGATCTCCGAGCCGCCGATGATCAGCATGCGCCAGCGCGGTCCGTGGACGCTTCGCAGCAGCGTCGCCGTGCGCTCGCATTCGTCGCGCGCCGTGGCGCGCTCGAGCTTCCAGCCGCCGGTCGCGAGGTCCACCTCGCGCGCGACGATGCGCCCCGCGGCGATCTCCGCCAGCAGCGATTCGATCTCCGCGATCGTGGTCTCGGGCTCGATCAGCACCTCGACCTCCCCGCCGCACGGCAGCCCGAATTGCCGCGCCTCTTCGGCCGTCACGCCGTACGCGGCGAAGCCGGGCTTGCGGCCGCGATACTCCTCGCGGCGCGCGACCAGGTCATCCTCGATGCAGCCGCCGGAAACCGAGCCCACCAGGATGCCGTCGTCGCGGATCGCCGCGAGCGACCCCGGCGGCCGCGGGCTGGCTCCGAAGGTCTGCGCCACGGTGAGCAGCCAGACGCGCCGGCCTTCCCGCTTCCAGTCGCGCGCGCGTTCGAGGACATCGAGGTCGAGGCTCTGCATGGGCCGATGATAAATAAAAAACGGGGACGTACCCCATTTCCCGCATGGAGGAACGCTACTTCGTCCCGACGCCGAACACCTCGGCGAGCGCCTTGCGGTATTGGTAGAGCCCGATGCCGGAAAGGTTGTGGTGCCCGGCGCCCTCGACGCGAACGAAGCGCTTGGGCTCGTGGGCCGCGGCGAAGAGGCGCTCGCCCATCTGGAACGGCACGACCGAATCGCGCGTGCCGTGCACGACGATGACGGGCACGCGCACCTCTGGCAGCTTGGCGAGCGCATCGAAGTTCTGCGTGAGGATGAGGCCCACGGGAAGGAAGCCCCACGGCGACTGGTCGATCATGTCGCGCACGGACGTGAACGTGGCCTCGAGCACCAGCCCGCGGGCCTCCGGGTGCCGGCGCGCGAGCTCGGTGGCGATGGCCCCGCCCAGCGAATGGCCGACGATGTAGCGCTGCCGGCCGGGCGCCAGGCGTGCCAGCTCGTTCCACGCGGCCTCCGCATCTTCGTAGGCGTAAGCCTCGCTCGGCGCCACGTCGGTGCTCTTGCCGAAGCCGCGATAGTCCACCGCGAGGACCGAGAAGCCGAGCTGGCGCCAGCGCTCGATGCGGGTCACGCTGCCGGTGAGGTTCCAGCGCGCGCCGTGGAGGTACAGCACCGCGGGCGCCTGCGGATCCTCCGCGGGCAGCCACCAGCCGTGCACGCGCTGCCCCTCGGCGCCGACCGCGATGTCGCGCTCCTGGAAGCCGCGCGAAGTGGGCTCGTAGCCCCACCACGTTTCCTTCGACGGCCGGAAGATGAGCTCGCCCTGCTTTTCGGAGAGCCAGGCGCAGCCGCCGATGAGGGCCACGCCGAGGACGAACGCGAGGACCTTCGCTACTTGATGGCCGAAATGGCGGGCAGGTGCGGGAGCTGGTGCTCCGCCTCGGAATCCACGACCACGAAGGCGGCGAAAAGGACGACCACGATCACGGCGATCACCTCCGCCACCGGGTTGCCCACGATCTTCAACACCGTCTTCTGCCACTGGTGAACGCCCAACCTCAGATCCATGATTCCTCCAGGTACCCCTACTCGCGGCTAGCTCCGCGGGTCACAGGCATGAATTGGAGTTTATCGATGCAATTTCAATGCCGTCAGGTGGTGCGTACCCCTTCGAGCGGTAGGACTCGTGCGCGTTTGCCTGTGAGCGCGAAGAGAGCATTCGCGACCGCTGGCGCGATGGGCGGCGTGGCGGGCTCGCCAACGCCTGTCGGTTTCTCGCCACCGGGCACGAGATGCACCTCGACCCGCGGCATCTCGTCCATGCGCAATACCCTGTAATCGTGGAAGTTCGACTGCTCCACGCGGCCATCCTTGAACGTGATGCGGCTGTGGAGCGCGGCGCCGAGGCCGAACGCGATCGCGCCCTGGACCTGCGCCTCGACGGTCATCGGATTCACCACGAGGCCGCAATCGAATGCGGAGACGACGCGATGCACGCGCACATGGTCGCCATCCAGCGACACTTCCGCCACGTGCGCGCACACGCTACCGAAGGATTCATGCACCGCAATGCCGCGTGCATGGCCCTGCGGTGGTGCGGAACCCCAGCCGGATTGCTTCGCCGCGAGGTCGAGCACGCGCAGCACGCGCGGCTGCTTCGCGAGCATGGCGCGGCGGAACGCGACCGGATCCTGCTTCGCCGCGGCCGCGAGCTCGTCCATCATCGTCTCCATCACGAACGCGCTGTGCGAATGCCCGACCGAGCGCCACCACAGCACCGGCACGCCCACGTCCACCGTGTGGAGCATCACCTGCATGTTCGGGATGTCGTACGGCGTGTCGGCCACGCCCTCGGTGGAGGTGGGGTCGATGCCGTCCTTCATCATCATCGGCTCGAACGCGGTCCCGGCGATGATCGAGGGACCGACGATCGCGTGGTGCCACGCAACGAGCTTGCCCTGCGCATCGAGGCCGGCCTCGACACGATGCACGTACATCGGCCGGTAGTAGCCGCCGCGGATATCGTCCTCGCGCGTCCACACGGTCTTCACCGGCACCTTCGCCTGCCGTGCGATCTCGCACGCCTCCACCACGTAGTCGGAAGCGGGGTTCGCGCGCCGGCCGAAGCCGCCGCCGGCGAGCATGGTGTTGAGCCGCACCTGCTCGGGCTTGAGCCCCAGCACCTTCGCCGCGGCCATCTGGTCGACCCCCTGGAATTGCGAGCCGACCCAGAGCTCGGCGCCATCGGCCTTCGCTTCCACCGTGCAGTTGAGCGGCTCCATCGCCGCATGGGCGAGGAACGGCAGCTCGTATTCGGCGACGATGGTGCGCGCGGCGCCCTTCAGCGCCTCGGCATCGCCGGCCTTCTTCGCGATCTTCCCGGGGGTCTTCGCGGTCTCGCGGAAACGATCGCCGAGCTGCGTCGTGGAAAGGCTCGCGTTCGGGCCGAGGTCCCAGTCGACCTGCAACGCGTCACGCCCCTGCTTCGCGGCCCAGAAGCTCTTCGCCACGACGGCGACACCATTGGGCAACTCGACCACGTGCGTGACACCCGGGACGGCCTTCACCTTGTCGGCGTTGAAGCTCTTCATCTTCGCGCCGAACACCGGCGCATGCGAGACCACGGCGGTGTGCAGGTTCGGGCGCTGCACGTCGAGGCCGAAGGTGGCGCGCCCGCTCGACTTGTCGGCGGAGTCGAGGCGGCGCGTGGGCTTGCCGATGAGCTTGAACTGCCGCGGATCCTTGAGCGTCGGCTTCTCGGGCACCGGCAGCTTCGCGGCCGCCTCGGTGAGCTGTCCGTACGTCGCATGCTTGCCGCCGGGGCCGAGGATGGAGCCGCGTTCGGCGCGCACCTGTGCCACCGGCACCTTCCACTGGTCGGCCGCCGCCTGCATGAGCATCATGCGGGCCTGCGCGCCGGCGGTGCGCAGCTGGTCGTACGAGTTCCAGACGCTCGACGAGCCGCCCGTCATCTGCATGCCGAACGCGGTGTGCGCGTATTCCGGCGCGGCGGGGGCGAGCTCCGCGCGCACCTTGCTCCAGTCGCATTCGAGCTCCTCGGCCACGAGCATCGCGAGCGACGTGGTGACGCCCTGGCCGAACTCGAGGTGCTTCACCATGACGGTGACGGTGTTGTCCTTGCCGATGCGCACGAACGCGTTCGGCGGGATCGGTTTCTTTTCCGCGGCCTGTCCGCGCGCGAGGCGGCCCACGCCTTCGGGCAGCCACACCGGGATCACGAGCGCGCCGGCGACGGCGGCGGAGACCTGCATGAACTTGCGGCGGGAAATGGTCATGGCGGCGCCCTCACGCTTTCTTCAGGGTGGCCGCGGCGCGATGGATCGCCTCGCGGATGCGCAGGTACGTGCCGCAGCGGCAGATGTTGCCCTTCATGGCCGCATCGATGTCGGCGTCGCTCGGCGCGTGGTTCTTCGCGAGGAGCGCCACCGCCGACATGATCTGCCCCGACTGGCAGTAGCCGCACTGCACGACGTCGCGATCGATCCACGCGGCCTTCACGGCGCGCGCGGTGGCATCGCGCTCGAGCCCCTCGATGGTGGTCACGCGCTTGCCTTCGACGGACGCGGCCGGCGTCACGCACGAGCGCACGGCCTCGCCGTTCACGTGCACGGTGCACGCGCCGCATTGCGCCATGCCGCAGCCGAACTTGGTGCCGGTGAGCTGGAGCTGGTCGCGCAGGACCCAGAGGAGCGGAGTGTCCGGGGCGGCGCGAAAGTCGACGATATCGCCGTTGACGAGGAATCGGGGCATGGGGGGAGGCGCGAAAAATTACGGGGGGTTAATTATGCGCTTTGGTATGATGCCCGCGCCTGCCCGAATGACCCCATGAAGCGACGAAGCAAGCTCTTCCCCACGCCCGACGATGCCGCGACCGCGTTCTACGACGCGTTCGAGCGCGCGGACCTCGCGGCCATGATGGCGGTGTGGGCCGACCGCGACGAGATCGTCTGCGTCCATCCCCACGGAGCGCGCCTGGTCGGCCTCGACGCCGTGCGCGAAAGCTGGGGGCAGATCTTCTCCGGCGGCGGGCGCGTGCGCGTGGTGACGGCCGACGCCTGCAAGTTCGAGGGCCAGACGGTGGCGATCCAGTCGGTGGTCGAGATGGTTTCGGCGCCCGGCCAGGAGGAAGACGCCGCAGCGGTCGCCGCCACCAACGTGTTCGAGCTCACCGACGATGGCTGGCGCCTGGTGATCCACCATGCGAGCCCGCTACCCGAGGCCGGCGCCCCCGAGGAAGAGGAAGACGAGCCCGCCCAGGCGCACGTCCTCCATTAGCCGGCGGCGCCGCGGGCGGCCAATGACCGCGGATCGACGCAGATGAATGCAGATGCTGGCACGGGCAGGTTGCGTCGCGTCCTGCTGCTGTGTTCGATGCTTGCAATCGGCACTGCCCACGCTGCCGATGCCCGGAAAGTGATCCGGGTCGCCGTCACGAGCGCCGAGCGCGGCTTCGACTGCGCGCGCGAGTCCGACGAGTTCACCGGCGAGCTGTGCGACAACATCTTCGACGCGCTGCTGCAGTACGACCACCTGGCGCGTCCCATTCGCGTGCAGCCGCGGGCCGCGGCGGCGCTTCCCGAGGTAGCGGACGGCGGCCGTACCTACACGCTGCACGTGAAGCCGGGCATCTACTTCACGCCCGACCCCGCCTTCGAGGGCCGGCAGCGCGAGCTGGTCGCGGCCGACTATGTCTACAGCCTGAAACGCCTCATCGACCCCAGGGTGCGTGCGCAGTGGGCCTTCCTGCTCGACGGCAAGCTCGTGGGCGGCGACGAGCTCGCGGCCGAGGCGAAGAAGACCGGGCGCTTCGACTACGACCGTCCGCTGCCCGGGCTGCAAGCCCTCGACCGCTACACGCTGCGCATCCGCCTGAAGGAGCCCGATTACAACCTGCCCTACATCCTCACCATGCCCGCGACGGCCGCGATGGCCCGCGAGGTGGTCGAGCGCTATGGCGAAGGTGTCGCCGAGCACCCGGTGGGCACGGGGCCGTTCAAGCTGGGCGCGTGGCGGCGTTCCGCACGCGTGGTGCTCGAAGCCAATCCCGGTTATCGCGAGGACTACTTCACGACCGCGGGCGGCGAGGACGAGCGCGACGCCGCCATCGCACGCCACCTCGAAGGCAAGCGCCTGCCGCTCGTCGGCCGCGTGCAGATCGACGTGATCGAGGAGCACCAGCCGCGCTGGCTCGCCTTCCTCGACAACGAGCACGATTACCTGCGGCCGCTGCCGGTCGAGTTCCTCGATGTCGCGATGCCGGGAGGCGAGCTCGCGCCGAACCTCGCGCGGCGCGGCATCACCGTGCGCCCCGACGAGATCGCATGGATCACCTACACGACGTTCAACATGCGCGACCCGGTCGTGGGCGGCTACACGCCGGAGAAAGTAGCCCTGCGGCGCGCGATCTGCCTCGGCTACCCGGTCGAGGAAGAGATCGCCACCATCTACAAGAACCAGGCGATCAAGGTCGATTCGCCCATCGCGCCCGGCATGGCCGGATACACGCCCGAGACCAGTCCCACGCTCGTCTACGATCCGGCGCGCGCCAAGGCGCTGCTCGACATGTACGGCTACGTCGACCGCGACGGCGACGGCTTCCGCGAGATGCCTGACGGCTCGCCGCTCGCGATCGACCAGGCCTCGACCCCCGAGCAGCGCTCGCGGCAGAGGAACGAGCTGTGGCGGCGCGCGATGGAGGCGATCGGCATCCGCATGACCTTCGACAAGGTGGAGAAGCTGCCCGACCTGCGCCGGCAGGCGCAGCTCGGCCGCGTGCAGTCGTTCACGTACGGGTGGATCGCGGACTATCCCGACGGCGAGAACTTCCTGCAGCTCTTCTGGAGCAAGTCGATCGGCGGCGCCAACTACTCGCTCTTCAGCCTGCCCGAATACGACGCCCTCTACGAGAAGGTGAAGGTGATGCCCGATTCGCCCGAGCGCACCGAGCTCTACCGCCGCATGGTGCGCATCCTCTGGGTGTATGCCCCGTGGCGCGTGAATTCCCTCATGCGCAACGCGATCCTCATCCATCCGTGGGTGATCGGCTACAAGAAGCATCCGTTCGCGCACGAGCCCTGGCGCTACCTCGACATCGACCTGGATCGCCTGCCGGCGCAGTAACATCGAGCCATGGCCGTCCTGAGCCCTCCGCCCTCCGCCTCGCGTGCGCAACGCGTGCTCGAAGCGTTCCTCGCCGTGGCCCTGGTGCTGCTGCTCGCCTGGCAGCTCGCCTACTGGACCTGGCAATTCGCAGCGCCGCCGACGCGCGTGGCGGCGAGCGAGTCGCAATCCGACGTGGACCTCGCCGCCATCGGCCGCCTGTTCGGTGCGGCGCCGGCCTCCCCGGGCACGTCCGTCTCGCGTGGGGGATTGCGGCTGAAGGGTGTCATCGCGCCCACGCCGGGTGTGGCGGCTTCGGCGATCTTCTCCACCGGCACCGGCCGGGACATCGCGGTGTTCCTCGGGCGCGAGGTGCAGCCGGGTGTCAAGCTCACCGAGGTCTACCCGACTTACGTGGTGCTCTCGCACAACGGCGTCGACGAGCGCGTCGACCTCGAGGCCTGGCATGGCGCGCCGGCGGCCGCGCGCGCCGGCGCACGCACCACCGGGTTCCACCTGAATGTCGCCCGCTCCGGCGCCACCACGTACAGCCTCTCGCGCAAGGAGCTCGACGACGCGCTGCGCGACCCCAACCAGCTCAACTACCTCGGCACCATCGGCATTCCGCCCGGGGGCGGCGTGCGCATGGAATCGGCCCCGGCGGGCAGCCTCGCGGCGAAGCTCGGGCTGCAGCCGGGCGACGTGATCAAGAGCATCAACGGCCAGCCGGTGGCCTCTCCCGGCGACCTCGCACGGCTGTGGCAGCAGTTCGCCACCACCTCGCTGGTGCAGGCCGACGTGCAGCGCGGGACCAGCACCGTGCACCTCAGCTACCAGATCCAGTGAGATGGCCGGGCCGATGTAGACTGTTTGCTGAAACCGGCCGCATGAGCCGGGTCCATCGCAAAACGATTCGAGGAGACAGCAGATGATGAAAGCCACATGGTGGGCCGCGTTCGCGCTGGCCACGGCCGCGACCGGCGCGGTTGCCGCCGACGTGACGCTCAAGGCGTCGCACCAGTTCCCCGGCGGCAAGGGCGACGTGCGCGACGACATGGTCCTGATGATCGCGAAGGAAGCCAAGGCCGCCAACGTGGGCCTCGAGATCCAGGTCTATCCGGGCGCCTCGCTCTTCAAGCCGAACGACCAGTGGAACGCGATCGTCAACGGCCAGCTCGACATCACGCTGTTCCCGCTCGATTACGCGAGCGGCAAGGTGCCCGCCTTCAGCGCCACGCTCATGCCCGGCCTCATCCGCAGCCAGGAGCGCGCCAAGCGCGTGAGCCAGTCGCAGTTCATGAAGGACATCCACGCCGAGATCGAGAAGCACGGCGGCCTCGTGCTGTCCGATGCGTGGTTCGCGGGCGGCGTCGCGGCCAAGGGCGGCTGCATCGTCCATCCCAACGACCTGAAGGGCAAGAAGCTGCGCGCGGCCGGTCCCACCTTCGCGAACATGTGGGAAGAAGCGGGCGCCAGCATCGTGAGCCCGCCCTCGAACGAGATCTACAACGCGTTCCAGAGCGGCGTCGTGAACGCCACCGACACCAGCCTCGGCACCTTCGCCTCCATGCGCCTCTACGAGGTGACGGATTGCCTCACCGCGCCGGGCAAGAACGCGCTCTGGTTCATGTACGAGCCGGTGATCATGTCCAAGAAGACCTTCGCGCGCCTCGACAAGAAACAGCAGGATGCGCTCCTCGAAGCCGGCCGCAAGGCGCAGGCGTTCTACGAGGGCAAGGCCGACGCCGTGAACGAGGAAGCCATCAAGGCCTTCCGCGACCACAACCGGAAGGTCGTCGAGCTGAGCGATTCCGACTACCAGGCCTGGCTCGACACGGCGCGCAAGAGCAGCTATGCGCGCTTCGCGAAGGAAGTGCCGAACGGGCAGAAACTGATCGACGAGGCGCTCGCGGTCAAGTAAGCGCGCCCCGCCCTTGCGAGCCTACATCGAGCTGATGCGCCGGCTGTCCACGGCCGCCGGCGTGGTCTCCGCGCTGCTCATCGCCGTCGCGGTGCTCGTCATCTGCGACATGGTGATCGAGCGCTACATCTTCAACCTGACCACGATCTGGCAGATCGACGTGGTCACCTACAGCATCGTGGCGGCGACCTTCGTCGGCAGCTCGTACGTGCTGATGGAACGCCGCCACATCAACGTGGACATCGTGCCGCTGCAGATCGGCGACCGCGGGCGCTACTGGCTGGCGCTCGCGACGATGGCGGTGTCGCTCGCGTTCGTGGTCGTGCTCTGGGTGCTCACGACCAGGTTCTGGTACGAAGCCTTCAGCGAGAACTGGCGCTCCAATACCGTGTGGCGCGCGCGGCTGTGGATTCCTTACCTCTCGATGCCCGTCGGCCTGGGATTGCTCATGCTCCAGTACATCGCGGAAATCGCCGGCATCGTGACCGGCCACACGGCTCCGTTCGGCATCTGGCCGAAGAAGAACGCGGCATGAGCCCCACCACCCAGGGACTCCTCGTCTTCGTCGTGACCATCGGGCTGCTTTTCTCGGGCGTGCCGGTCGCGTTCGGGCTGGGCGCCATCTCGATCGTGTTCCTGCTGCTCTTCCAGGGATTCGATGCGCTGCGGGTGGTTGCCGAGACGTTCTGGTCGGGGCTCGACGAGTTCACGCTGGTGTCGATCCCCATGTTCGTCATGATGGGGGCGGCCATCGGCTCCTCGCCCGCGGGCAAGGACCTCTACGAGGCGCTCGACCGCTGGCTCTACCGCGTGCCGGGCGGCCTCGCCATCTCCAACATCGGCGCATGCGCGATCTTCGCCGCCCTCACGGGCTCCTCGCCCGCCTGCTGCGCGGCGATCGGCAAGATGGGCATTCCCGAGATGCGCCGGCGCGGCTATCCGGACGACGTCGCCTGCGGCTCCATCTGCGCGGGCGGCACGCTCGGCATCCTGATACCGCCGTCGATCACGTTCATCCTCTACGGCATCGCCACCGAGACCTCCATCGGGCGATTGTTCCTCGCCGGGGTCATGCCGGGGCTGCTCCTCACGGGACTCTTCATCGCGTGGACGCTCTTCATCATCTGGAAGCGCGGCTTCCGCACCCACGCGCCGGAATTCCGCTATTCGTGGAAGGAGAAATTCGCCTCGGTGCCGAAGGTCTTCCCGTTCATCGCCATCATCGTGGGCGTGATGTACGTGCTCTACGGCGGTGTCGCCACGCCCTCGGAGGGGGCGGGCGTGGGTGCGGCGCTGTGCGTGCTCGCGGCGGTCGTCATCTACCGCATGTGGGCGCCCTCGATGTGGTGGGAGATCCTGCGCGACACGATGCGCGAGTCGGTGATGATCCTCATGATCATCGCCGCGGCGGTGCTCTTCGGCTACATGCTCACCTCGCTCTACCTCACGCAGACGCTCGCCACCGCGATCGCGGAGCTGCACGTGAACCGCTGGGTGCTGATGGGCATCATCAACGTGTTCCTGCTGGTGTGCGGCTTCTTCATCCCGCCCGCGGCGATCATCCTCATGACGAGCCCGATCCTCATGCCGATCATCACCGCCGCGGGCTTCGATCCGGTGTGGTTCGGGGTGATCCTCACCATCAACATGGAAGTGGGCCTCATCCACCCGCCCGTGGGCCTCAACATCTACATCGTCCAGTCCATCGCGCCGGACGTGCCCGTGACCACGGTGATGTGGGGCAGCGTCCCGTACGTGCTGTGCATGTTCCTGTGCATCGTGATCCTCTGTATCTTCCCCGAGATCGCGACCTGGCTGCCGGACACCTTGATGGGCCCGGTGCACAAGTAGGCCGGTTGCTGGTGTACACTGGCCCACAGGCAAAACGCCTGATAAATCAAAGCCGAAGCACGCAATTGTGAAGATTTTGCGAAGTTTCCTCGCCGCGCTGGCGCTGGCGGCCTGGCTGCCCGCGCCCGCCGCGCAGGCCCCGCCTGCCGCACCCGCCCCAGCCGCGCCGCAAGGTGCCCCCGAAGACGAGAAGATCACCGTCAACTTCGTCAATGCGGACATCCAGTCGGTGATCAAGACGGTCGGCGACCACACCGGCCGCAACTTCATCCTCGACCCGCGCGTGACCGGCACCGTGAACATCGTCTCGGACAAGCCGGTCTCGAAGGACCTGCTCTACCAGATCCTGCTGTCCACATTGCGCGTGCAGGGCTACGCCGCGATCGAGGGCGACGGCTTCACCAAGATCGTGCCCGAGGCCGAAGCCAAGACCAACGCGGGGCCCGTGGGCTCGCAGGCGGCGCGGGTGGCCGGCGACCGGATCGTGACCCAGGTCTTCATGCTGCAGCACGAGTCTGCTGTGCAGCTCGTGCCGGTGCTGCGCCCGCTGGTCACCGCCAACAACTTCATCGCCGCCTATCCCGGCAACAACGCGATCGTCATCACGGACTACGCCGGGAACGTCCGGCGCATCCAGCGCATCATCGAATCCATCGACAGCGCTCCCGCAACCGACGTGCAGATCGTGCGCCTCCAGAACGCCTCGGCGATCGACATCGCGCAGATGCTGCAGCGCGTGGTCCCCGAGATGACCGCCCCGGCGACGGCCCCCGGCACGCCGCCCAAGGCCGCGGTCGCCGTGGACACGCGCACCAACGCGCTGCTGGTCCGCGCCGACAACGCGCAGGTGATGGCACGCATCAAGACGCTGGCACTCGGCCTCGACGGCCCCGGCGCGGGCAACGGGAACATCTACACGGTGTTCCTGCGCAACGCGGAGGCGCAGCGCATCGCCGAGACGTTGCGGGGGCTGCTTTCCGGGAGCGAATCCAGCCGCACCACCACGACGGCGACAACGCCCGCGGGTAACACCACCACGCAGACGACCGCATCGACCACGCTCGGCGGCGGCGGCCCTCCCGGGGGCCCCGGCACGTCCACGGGCTTCTCGGCGCCCCCGCCCAACTCGATCATCCAGGCCTATCCGCCGACCAACTCCATCATCATCACCGCGCCGGAGCCGGTATACCGCGCGCTGCGAACGGTCATCGACACGCTCGACCAGCGCCGCCTGCAGGTCTATGTCGAGGCGCTGATCGTCGAGGTGAGCACGGGCAGGGCGGCGGAATTCGGGGTGCAGTGGAACGCCGGCCGCGACATCGGCAACGGCCAGACGGCCTTCGCCGGCACCAACTTCAGCACCACTCCCGGCACGAACATCCTCAACCTCGCCACCGGCGCCGCGCTCGCCGGCATCGGCACGGGCTTGAACCTCGGCATCATCCGCGGCGCCATCACGATTCCCGGCCTGAACGACGCCAACGGCAACCCGATCCAGATCCCGAACCTGCAGCTCCTCGCCCGGGCGCTCGAGGGCGATTCGGGGTCCAACGTGCTGTCCACGCCGAACGTGCTCACCCTCGACAACGAGGAAGCGAAGATCGTCGTGGGCCAGAACGTGCCGTTCATCACCGGCACCTTCACGCCCGTCTCCGGCAGCGCCACCAACCCGTTCCAGACCATCGAGCGCAAGGACATCGGCCTCACGCTGCGCGTGACCCCTCAGGTGTCGGAAGCGGGCGCGGTGAAGCTGCGCATCTACCAGGAAGTCTCGAGCGTCACGCGCGACAAGGCGCTGGTGCAATCCTCGGACATCATCACCAACAAGCGCTCGCTCGAATCCACCGTGCTGGTGGACGACGGCCAGATCGTGGTGCTGGGCGGCCTCATCCAGGACGACCAGGAAGCCAACGTCGACAAGATCCCGCTGCTGGGCGACATCCCCTACCTCGGCGCGCTCTTCAAGTACGAGTCGCGCACCCACAAGCGCACCAACCTGATGGTGTTCCTGCGGCCGGTGATCCTGAAGGACGAGAAGGCGGCCGCCTCGATCACCGCGGACCGCTACGAGTTCATCCGCAACGTGCAGGGCGGGATGAGCCTGCAGGCGAACGGGCTGCTGCCGCCGGCCGCGGCCAAGCAGCTCGTGCCGTTCGGGGAAGCGGGCCACGAGCCCCTCGGCAAATGACCGCGCCCCTGCCCCGCACCGTGAACCCGCAGGAGCTCGATCCGCAAGTCGTGCGGCTGCTGCCGTACCCGTTCGCGAAGTCGAAGGGCGTGCTCGCCGCGCGCGCGGTGGGCAGCGCCCTCGAGGTCTGGATCCGTCCCTACCCGCAGGCTTCGACGCTCGCCGAAGTGCGGCGCATGGCGGGCAAGCCGCTGCGCGAGGTGCTGCTCACCGCGGAGGAATTCGAGCATTGCCTGGCGCTCGCGTACACGCGCGAGCCCTCGGCGGCGGAGACCATCGTCGACGACCTCGGCGAATCGGTCGACCTGGCCAAGCTCACCGAGCAGCTCCCGGAAGTCGCGGACCTGCTCGAGACCGAGAACGACGCGCCGATCATCCGGCTCATCAACGCGCTGCTCACCCAGGCGGTGCGCGAGGGGGCCTCCGACATCCACCTCGAGATCTTCGAGTCGCGCGCCCTGGTGCGCTTCCGCGTGGACGGCGCCTTGCGCGACGTGGTCGAGCCGCGCCGCGGGCTGCACCCGGCGATGGTCTCGCGCATCAAGGTCATGGCCTCCCTCGACATCGCCGAGAAGCGCCTGCCGCAGGATGGGCGCATCGCGTTGCGCGTCGCGGGCCGCGCCATCGACGTGCGCGTCTCCACCATCCCCACCAACAGCGGCGAGCGCGTCGTGCTGCGCCTCCTCGACAAGCAGGCCGGCCGCCTCACGCTGGATGCGCTGGGCATGGGCCCCGCCACGCGCGACACGATCGACCACCTCATCCACGCGCCCCACGGCATCTTCCTCGTGACCGGTCCCACCGGCTCGGGCAAGACCACGACGCTCTATTCCGCCCTCTCGCGCCTCGACCGCAAGACGCGCAACATCCTCACCGTCGAGGACCCGATCGAGTACGAGCTGGACGGCGTCGGGCAGACGCAGGTCAACCCGCGCATCGAGATGACCTTCGCACGGGCGCTGCGCGCGATCCTGCGCCAGGACCCGGACGTGGTGATGATCGGCGAGATCCGCGACCTCGAGACCGCACAGATCGCCGTGCAGGCTTCCCTCACCGGCCACCTCGTGCTCGCGACGCTGCACACCAACGACGCGCCGGGGGCCGTCACGCGCCTGATCGACATGGGGATCGAGCCCTACCTCCTCGCCTCCACGCTGAACGGCGTGCTGGCGCAGCGCCTCGTGCGCCGCCTGTGCGAGCAATGCCGCGCGCCCTACGAGCCCGATGCCGCCGAGCGCTCGGTGTTCGGCCGGGCAGATGGATCGTTGCCCCAGCAAGTCGGGGACCCCCGGCCGCCCGAGCGGCTTTATCGCGCCGTGGGCTGCGGCGCCTGCAACTTCTCCGGCTACCGCGGGCGCACCGGGATCTACGAGCTGCTGGTCACGGACGATGCGCTGCGCCACCTGGTCCACGACCGCGTCGCGGAGAGCGAGCTGCGCGAGCACGCGGTTTCCGGCGGCATGATCCGCCTTCGCGACGACGGGCTGCGCTGGGTGCGCGAGGGCGTCACTTCCCTCGACGAGGTGCTGCGCGTCACCCGCACCTGAGCGATGCCCGGCTTCAGGTACCACGCCTATAGCGTCGAGGGAAAGCTGCATCGCGGCGTGCTCGAAGCCGACAGCGCGCGCCAGGCGCGCGCGTTGCTGCGGGAGCAGGGCCTCACGCCGCACCGCGTCGACGTCATCGCGGCGAACGATCCGGGCGGTGCGCGCACGCGGCCCATGTCGCTGTCGCACACCGAGCTCACGCAGCTCACCCGCGGGCTCGCCACGCTGATGGAGGCGGGGCTCACCATCGAGCAGGCGTTCAACGCGTTGATCGAGCAGGCGGAGAGCGAGCGGCTGCGCCAGGTGCTGGCGGCGCTCCGCGGCGAGGTGCTCGCCGGCAACACCATCGCCAAGGCGCTTGCCTCGTTCCCGAACACGTTCTCGGAGCTCTTTCGCACGCTGGTGGCCGCGGGCGAGACCTCGGGCCAGCTTTCCCGCGTGCTGCTGCGCCTGGCCGACTACCTCGAGGACCGGCAGCAGATGCGCGCGAAGATCGCGTTGGCGCTGGTCTACCCGGCGATCGTGCTCGCGGTGGCGCTGATCGTGGTGGGCGCCCTCCTCGTCTACGTGCTGCCGCAGGTGATCCAGGTCTTCCAGCACGCGCACCAGCAGTTGCCATGGCTCACGCGCGCGCTGATCGCGCTGTCCGTCTTCCTGCAGGCGACGTGGATCGGCTGGCTGGCCGCACTCGTGGTGGCGGCGATCGTGCTGCGCATCGCGTTGAAGCGTCCCGCCTCGCGCGCGGCGATCCATCGCTCGCTCTGGCGCGCGCCGATGGTGGGGCGCATCCTGCGGCACCTCGACGCCGCACGCCTCGCCTCCACGCTCTCCATCCTCGTCGGCAGCCGCGTGCCGATCCTGCAGGCGCTCGACGCGGGCACCGGCGTGATGACGCTGGTGCCGATGCGGGAAGCGCTCACGACGGCCGCGCGCGGCGTGCGCGAGGGCATGGGCCTGTCGCGGGCGCTGGCCGCCACCGGCGCATTCCCGCCGGTGATGGTGCACCTCATCGCGAGCGGAGAGGCGAGCGGGCGCATGGACGAGTCGCTGGAACGCGCGGCGCGCCAGCAGCAGAACGACATCGCCACGCGGCTCGCCGCCTTCGCGGCGCTCTTCGAGCCCGCGATGATCCTCTTCATGGGCGGCGTCGTGCTCACGATCGTGCTCGCGATCCTGCTGCCGATCTTCCAGCTGAACCAGCTCGTCGGGCGATAATCGCAGCACCCCCTCACGGAATCCCGAAATGGCGACCTCCCGCCCCCTGCAGCGCGCTTTCACCCTCATCGAAGTGCTCGTGGTCGTGGCGATCCTCGGCATCCTCGCGGCGATCGTGGTGCCGCGCCTCATGGACCGGCCGGACGAGGCGAAGCGCGTGGCCGCGAAGGCCGACGTGGGCGCCATCGTCCAGGCTCTCAAGCTCTACCGGCTCGACAACGGCTTCTACCCGTCCACGGACCAGGGCCTGATGGCGCTGGTGCAGCGCCCGACCACGAATCCCGTGCCTCCCAACTGGAAGCAGGGCGGCTACCTCGAGCGCCTGCCGCGCGATCCGTGGGGCAGCGACTACCAGTACCTGGCCCCCGGCGTCCACGGCGAGATCGACGTGTTCAGCCTCGGCGCCGACCGCGCACGCGGCGGAGAAGGCAGTGGTGCGGATATTGGAAATTGGGACTAGAGCGTCGTCCCGGGCGCCGCAATCGCGGCGGCTGGCACTGTCGTCCCGGGCGCCGCAATCGCGGCGGCTGGCACTGTCGTCCCGGGCGCCGCAATCGCGGCCGCTGGCACTGTCGTCCCGGGCGCCGCAATCGCGGCCGCTGGCACTGTCGTCCCGGGCGCCGCAATCG
>Ga0068852_100000549_pt1 | contig 24601 bp, 18 predicted proteins | sample KBSCornC22_FD_66594 | JGI IMG/M metagenome (GOLD analysis project Ga0068852, IMG submission 66594) | Corn rhizosphere microbial communities from Kellogg Biological Station, Michigan, USA - KBS Corn C2-2 | ecosystem: Host-associated > Plants > Roots > Rhizosphere > Soil ... | reverse complement strand
TGGCCCAGGGCAGGACCGCGCACCTTTTCTACAATCGGGCGAGCCAACTCCCGCAAGGAATCGCCGATGCCGCTGTTCGTTTCCGCCGTCCTGCTGGCCGCCGCGACCGCGGCGCCCGAAGCGGGCAGCAGCCGTGTGCTGCGCTTTCCCGATATCTGCGGCGATACCGTCGCCTTCGTCCAGGCCGGCGACATCTACCGCGTGGCCGCCGCGGGCGGTACCGCGCAGCGCCTGACCTCGCACATCGGCAACGAGCTGTATCCGAAATTCTCGCCGGACTGCCGCTGGATCGCGTTTTCCGCCGAGTACGACGGCACGCGCCAGGTCTATGTGATCCCGGCCGACGGCGGACTGCCGCGCCAGCTGACCTGGTATACCGACGTCGGCAGCATGCCGCCGCGCGGCGGCACCGACTATCGCGTGCTGGACTTCAGCCCGGACGGCAAGAACGTGCTCGTGCGCGCGAACCGCGTGCCCTACGACGAGCGCAGCGGCCGTCTCTATCAGGTACCTGTCGCGGGCGGACTCGAAACGCCGCTGGCCATGCCCGAGAGCGGCGGCGGCATGTTCTCGCCCGACGGCAAGTCGGTGGTCTACACCCCGATCGATCGCGATTTCCGCAGCTGGAAGCGTTACCGCGGCGGCCGAGCGCAGGACGTCTGGACCTACGATCTGTCCAGCAACACGTCCAGGCGCCTGACCGACAACCGCGCGACCGATCACCAGCCGATGTGGATCGGCGACACGATCTATTTCGTGTCCGACCGCGGCTACACGCTGAACCTCTGGTCCATGCCCGCCGCCGGCGGCGAAGCGCGCCAGCTCACGCGCTTCGATGATTTCGACGTGCTCTGGCCCAGCGCCGGCAGCAACGCGGTGGTGTTCGAGCAGGGCGGCTGGATCTGGCGCTTCGATCCGGCCACCGCGCAGGCGGCCAAGATCGACATCCGCGTAACCGGCGATCAGCCGCAGGCGCTGCCGGCCTGGAAAAAAGTCGCCGCGCAGATCGAATCGTTCGACCTCTCGCCGCACGGTGAACGCGTCGTGTTCGGCGCGCGCGGCGAGCTGTTCAGCGTGCCCGCGAAGAATGGCGAGATCCGCAACCTGAGCAAGACACCCGCGGCGCGCGAGATCAGCGCGACGTGGTCACCGGACGGCAAGAGCGTCGCCTACCTGTCCGACGAGAGCGGCGAATACGAGATCTACGTGCGCAGCCAGGACGGCAGCGGCGAAGCGCGGCGTGTCACGCGCGACGGCGGCATCTGGCGCTTCCCGCCGGTCTGGTCGCCGGATTCGGGCAAGCTCGCCTACGCGGACAAGCGCCAGCGTCTGCGCATCGTCGACGTCGCCAGCGGCAACCAGCGCGAAGTCGACCACAGCACGTTCGACGATCTCACCGACTACGCGTGGTCGCCGGATTCGAACTGGCTGGCCTACGCCAAGGCCAATGCGGCCGGACTGTCGCAGGTATGGCTGTATTCGCTGCGCGAGGGCAAGACCGACGCCGCGACCGAGGCGACGAGCAACGCGTTCAATCCGGCCTTCGATCCCAAGGGCCGCTGGCTCTATTTCCTGTCCAACCGCGACTACAACCTGACCTTCAGCGCGTTTGAACAAAATTACCTGTATACAAACGCCACTCGCCCGTATGCAGTGACCCTGGCCGGCAGCGGTCCGGCGGTGTATCCGCTGCCGAGCGATGAGGTCAAGCCCGTCGCCGCGGCGCCCGCCGACAAGCCGGCCAAGGACAAGGGCAAAGATGCACCGGCCGCTGCGGCCGTTAAGGACATTCGTGTCGACTGCGACGGCCTCGTCGGACGCGCCGTGGCGCTCAAGGTCGGCTCGGGCAATTACCGCAGCCTGCAGGCCAGCGCCGACGCGGTGTATTTCCTTTCCGGCAATCCGCGCCAGCAGCAGCCGCTCGAACTGCGACGCCTCGCACTCGATGCGGACCAGGACAAGGCCGTCGCCGCGAACATCGCCGACTACCGCCTGTCCGCGGCCGGCGACATGCTGCTGCTCAAGCAGGGCGAGCGCTTCGCCGTGGTCAAGGCCGATGCCGCCCAGGACTTCAACGCCGGCGCGCTGAACCTCGACAAGCTCGAGCTCTACGTCGATCCGCGCGTGGAATGGCAGCAGGAATTCGCCGACGCCTGGCGCATCCTGCGCGACTGGTTCTACGACCCGGGCGTGCACGGCGGCATCGAGCGCTGGAACGCGATCCGCGATCGCTACGCCGCGTGGGTGCCGCATCTCGGCAGCCGCGCCGATCTCGACTATCTGCTGCAGGAAATCGCCGGCGAGCTGAATTCCGGCCATGTCTACGTGCAGTCGTCGTCGGACATGCCCAAGGTCGAACGCCGCGCGGGCGGCCTGCTCGGCGCTGAATTCGCCACCGACGCATCCGGCTATTTCCGCTTCGCGAAGATCTTCGCTGGCGAGAACTGGAACCGCGACCAGCGCTCGCCGCTGACCGAGACCGGCGTCAACGTCAAGGAAGGCGAGTACCTCATTGCGGTGGACGGCGTCGACGCGCGCAGCGTGAAGAATCCCTACGCGCTGCTGCAGGGCCGCGGCGACCAGGTCGTGAGCCTGCGCGTCAACCAGCGGCCCAGCGCCAGCGGCGCGCGCGAAGTGCGCGTGCGCACGCTGACGTCGGAGCTGAGCCTGCGCTACGCCGACTGGGTCGCATCGCGCCGCGCCTATGTCGACAAGCTGTCCAACGGCCGCATCGGCTACATCCATGTGCCGAACACCGCGGTCGAAGGCAACCGCGAACTCAACCGCGGGCTGCTCGCGTACCACGACAAGGAAGCGCTGATCATCGACGACCGCTACAACGGCGGCGGGTTCATCCCGGACCGCATGATCGAACTGCTCGCGCGCACGCCGCTGAACTACTGGAAGCGTCGCGGCGTGGAAGCGGCGCCGACGCCGCTGGTCTCGCACGAAGGCCCCAAGGCGATGCTGATCAATGGACTGTCCAGTTCCGGCGGCGACGCGTTCCCGTACTATTTCAAGAAATTGAAATTGGGACAATTGATCGGCACGCGCACCTGGGGCGGCCTCATCGGCATTTCCGGCAATCCGGGCCTAGCCGACGGCGGCAGTGTGCTCGCAGCGACCTTCCGCTTCATGAGCACCGACGGCCAGTGGGCCGTGGAAAACGAAGGCGTGTCGCCCGACATCGAGGTCATCGACCGGCCCGAGCAGATTGCCGCGGGCAAGGACCCGAGCATCGAGAAAGCCGTCGAGGTGCTGCTGGGCCAGCTGCCGGCAAGCCCGAAGCCGCCGCTGCAGGCGCCGGCGGCACCGGTGAAGTTCGGGGATTGAGCTGGGGATTAATCACGCGTGCGGTTCGGTGGATGGTGTGGCACTGCGCAAACACCATCCCCACCCAACCCTCCCCTTGAAGGGGAGGGCTTTGAAGGCGCCGCTGAAAGCTCTGCGCGGCATCTACCGCACGCGCACTGACTTCGTTTCCAGGCTTCCTGCGATTTTTCGATTCGGCCCGACCATATGTTTATAGGCAACAAATCGCCCTCTCGTTCAAGCGGGTGTAAGACGACCACGTAGAACCGAAGGTTCTGGTCGTCTTGAACGCCCAACGGGCCGCAGGGCTGGGTAGGATGGTGCTGCTCTGGGCACGGCACTCGACGCTCTTGCCATCGAGCGCTCACCGCGCGTCGAAAAGATCTGTTGCTTTACCATCCGCACAATCTCCCACGCCGTACGCGTTACCATCGACGCGATCGTTCCGGGAGAATTCCTGATGCAATGCTTTGTATACAAAAGCCTGCGCCGCGCCGATACCTTCGTCTATCTGCGCGAGCGCGATGCGTTCGACCTCGTGCCGCCGACGCTGGCCGCCACGCTGGGTCCGCTGAGTTTCGTCATCGAGCTCGCGCTGTCGCCGGAACGCCGGCTCGCGCGCGAGGATGTCGACACCGTCATGGCGAATCTGCAAGGCCCCGGCTTTCACCTGCAGCTGCCGCCGCCACCGGTCGGCACGACGCAATGAATCCTCTGCGGCGCCGCAACATGAACGCGGCGGGAGGCTGAACCGGCTTTTACCGCGGGCGCGGGATTAACTGCATATACTCGCGCGGGTTTGGCCGTTGGCGCGGAAACGCCGTCGGCCCGGGCGGACCGCCCGGCCTGTTCCCCATCGCCCGATTTGTACGGAAGTTCCGCGTGCCCCGAGCCAAGCCGACGCGCCTTGCCGCCTTCGTCGCCAGCCTGCCTTATTTCCTGCCGGCGGCCCTGTGTCTGCTGGTCGTCGCGTTCGTGGTGCACCCGGCTGCGCTGTTGCTGCTGCTCGCCGCCAATTCCCTGACGCTCGCGGCGATCTGCCACGGCCTGGGCTTCGATCAGGAAGACAGTTTCGCGCGCACCGTGATGCGTCGCGGCGCGGCACATTTCGTATTGCTGGCCACGTATACCGCCGCCGTGATGCTGCTGCTCGGCTGGCCGCTGGCCTGGCTGCTGCAGGGCGGTTCGCTGCCCGCGACGATGTGCCTGTCCGCGGCCGTCGTGGTCGCGTTGCTGCTGCTGTGGCGCGTGTGGCCGGCGTTCGGTCTCGTGCTGGTCTGGGACGACGCGTATCCCGACGACGAAAAGGGCTCGTGGATCCTGGCCGCGGTATCGCGCAGCGTGAGCTTCGCGCGCCACCTGACCGGCGAGCATGAACTCTTCTTCAGCCACGGACTGCCCGTGGCGATGGCGCAGCTGGTCCTGGTCTGTCTTGCCGTCGGCATCGCCGGACTCGGCCAGGGACTGCCGACCGAGCTGCGCACACTGGTGCTGCTGATCTATGTCGCGACGCTGCCGCTGGCGCAACTGCTGATCGCGAACCGCTGCCTGCGCGCGCTGCTGACCGCGCGCCGCGCGCGCTACAGCGATGCGCAAGCCGTCCGTAGTGACGACGCCACCGGCGACTGCGCGCTGCCGCGCGAACTACCCAGTGGCCTCGCGCCGGCCGAACTCGATGCCGCGCTGCTGCACGCGACGCGCTGCGGCCAGGTCGAACTCGCACTGGCCGCGCTCGAACGCGGTGCCGATCCGAACACCGTGCCGGCGGCGGGCGAGCGCGACCAGCGCAGCGTGCTGATGCTCGCCACGACGCTGCCCGAGGTGCGCCTGCTGCGCGCGCTGATCGCCAAGCGCGCCGATGTGAATCGCGTGCATGCGGGACTGAGTCCGCTGCTGGCCGCGACGCGCGACAGCTACCAGGGCCGCCCCGACGCGGTACTCACGCTGCTCGCCAACGGCGCCGACCCGGCCATCGGCGACGCGCAGGGCAATACCGCGCTGCATTACGCGGCACTTGCCGCAGAGCCCATCGTCGCGGCGATGCTCATCGACGCCGGCGCGCCGACGACCGCGATCAATCGCGACGGCCTGACACCGCTGGGGCAGGCCGCGCATGCGGCAAATTGGACATTGCTGCGTTTTCTGCTCGAACACGGCGCACGCAACGAAGTCGAGCACGCCCAGCCGGCACTCAGCGCCGCGGCGGCGATCGCCGACGACGACATCACTGGCGTGAAGCTGCTGCTCAGGCAGAAGGCGCGCGTCGATGCGCAAGGTCCGCTCGGACGGACCGCACTCATGGCGGCGGCGCTGAGCGGACATGCCGCGATCACGCGCTGCCTGCTCGATTCGGGTGCGAGCGTCGACCTCGGCGACAGTCACGGCACGACCGCGCTGATGGAAGCGTCGCGCGCCGGTGCGGCCGAAGTGATCGCGCTGCTGGCCGCGCGCAAGCCGGATCCGAATCGCGTCGATCATCTCGGGCGCAGCGCGCTCGCGATCGCGTGCCAGTCGCGCCAGGCGAATGCGACGGCCGTGCGCGCGCTGCTCGCGCTGGGCATCGACCGGCAGCGTCCCTGCAATGACGGCCGCCGCGCACTCGATCACGCCATCGCCGGCGGCCGCTGGGACCTCGTCGCATTGATCGATCCCGACTACGCGCTGCCGAGCTCCGTCGCCGAAGGCGCGGGCAACGCGGTCGCGGACTCGCCGGCGCATCTGCTCGACGCGCTGCGCTTCGGCCACTGGACCATTGCCGAAGGTTTGCTGCCGCGACTCAGTCAATGGTCGCAGGCAGACCTCGCCGGCATCTGGCTCGAACTCGCCACGCACAGCGACGCACGACCGCGCCAGTGGCTGCTCAATCACGGCCTGCGCGCCGATGCATTCACTGCGCGCAGTAGCCTGTTTGCCGCCACGCTGGAGCGCCTGCCCGATGCGGCGACTGCGCTGGCCGAACTGGTCGAGGCCGGCGCGACCGCCAGCGGTGCCGGCGTGCTGCGGCGCGTGCTCGAAGCCGCGCGCGGCGTCGGCGATACGGCGCAGCGCCAGCAGTTGCTCGCACTCGCGCTGGAACTCGCCGAGCGCGGTGCCGATACCTTCGCCGTCAACGAGCAGGGCGAATCCGCAACACATCTCGCCGCGCAGCTCGGCGCCGCGGCGCTGCTCGATCGCCTGCTCGACGGCGGCGCCAACCCGAATGCGCGCGACCACGGCGGCCGCACGCCGCTGCATGCAGCGCTCGGCCTGCCGCCGACACAGCTCGACGGCGTCGTGCAATCGCTGATCCGGCACGGTGCCGATCCCGAACTGGCTTCCAACGATGGCGAGACCGCGCTCGGCCGCGCGCTCGGTGGCGGCGGTAAATCCCTGCAGCATTGGCTGCACTGGCCGAAGTGGCCGCTGCCGCGGCGGCGCCTGCGCGCCGAAGACCTCGTCGCCGCCGCCGCGCGTGGTGATGCGTCGGCGGTCGATCGCCTGCTGACGCTCGGCCTGCCGCTCGAAGGCACCGACGCGCAGGGCGCGACGGCGCTGCTGCGATCCTGCGGCCACGGCCATCTCGACGTCGTGCGATTGCTGTTGAACCGCGGCGCCGATCCGGAACACGCGGCAGCCGGCGGCGCGACCTGCCTGTCGGCCGCGGCGAGCGCACGCCGTGACAGCGTCATCGATCTGCTGCTCGCACACGGCGTCGCGCTGGACCGGCGCCTGCCCGGCGGTGGCACCACGCTGATGATCGCGGCGGCGCTGGGCTTTCCCGAACTGGCGGAAAAACTGCTGGCCAGCGGCGCGGATCCCAACCTCGCCGACGAGAAGGGATCAACCGCGCTGCACGCTGCCGCGCACTACGCCTTCAGTCATGCGGGCCCACGTGCGCGCGCCGTGCTCGAAGTGCTGCTGCGCCTCGGCGCCGCGCCGAACGCACGCAACGCCAAAGGCCAGACGCCGCTGCTGCTGCTGGTCGGCGGCCGGGCCGATCCGGGCTCGCCCTGCGATCCGGCACAGATCGCGCACCTCGTTGCGCTGCTGCTGGACTTCGCCGCCGATCTCGACGCACAGGACGAACGCGGCGTCAGCGCCCTGCATGCGTGCGCGATCCACGGCCTGCTCGGCTGCGCACGCCAGCTCCTCGCACGCGGCGCCGAGCGCGACATCCGCGACTGCCTCGGACGCCGCCCCGCGGATCTCGCCGAGCTGCTCGGCTACGCCGACGTCGCGACCGAACTCGGCGCCAGCTCCGGCATCCCGAGCCTCGCACAGATGCTGCGGCAGCCGGCGCGCCAGAACTGAGCGTAGTGGTTTGGGATTAGCGGGCGGGCTCGCCCGATCGCGCTTTGTAGTGACTAGGGGGAAGTAGGTAGGAACTAGCGAGCAGTGCTCCGCTAGTTCATGCCTCCTGAGCTGCGATCAGGAGCGTGCACGTAGAAACTGGCGAGCACGGCTTGCTAGTTCCTACCTACTCATCCCTGGTTACTTCTCCGCCGACAGGACCTAGCCAGCAGTGCCCGGCGCGTTCCTGCCTGCAGAGCAGGACCAAGAGCGACTAAGTGGAAACCAGCGAGCACCTCCTGCTAGTTCCTACCTACTCCCCCTCTAGTTACTTCGCCACGGCCCCAATCAAGAGCGCGCCCACCCAACCCGCCCGCCCCTCACCACTCGCGATTCACTCCCCCGACCCACCCCTTCCCGCGCGTCTCGGTCGTATCGGCCGCGAAGATCTGTTCGAGTTCGATCAGCGCTTCCTGCGAGGACTGGATGAGTGCTGCGTCGTCGTCGTAGACCAGGTGCTGTGCCTTTAGCAGCGCCTCGTCGTGGGTGCGGAATTGTGCGACGCGTTCCTGTGCGACGCGTGGCGGCTGGCCCAGTGCTTCGAGCACCTGACGCGTCAGATCGAGGCTGCCTTCGAGCGTCTCGCGGATCACGCCGTCGACGTTGAGGTCCATGAGCTTGAAGGCATGCTGGCGATTGCGCGCGCGCGCGAAGATCTTGAGGTTCGGGTACATGCGCTTGACCATGCGCGCGGTGCGCACGTTGGCTTCCGGGTCGTCGGTCGCGAGCACGAAGATCTCCGCCTTGTCCGCGTGCGCCGCGCGCAGCAGTTCGGGACGGCTCGGATCGCCGAAGTAGATCGTGCTGCCGAAGCGGCGCGAGGCATCGACCTGTTCGATCGAGTTTTCCAGCGCGGTGAACGGAATTTTCTGCGCGCGCAGCACGCGCGCGACGATCTGGCCGACGCGGCCGAAGCCCGCGATGATCACGCGCGGCGGGTCGCCGTCGATGCGATCGAACTCGCGCTCGGGCTTGCGCACGCGCGCGTGGACGAACTGGCCCATCGCGAGCAGCAGCGGCGGCGTCAGCGCCATCGACAGCGTGATGACGAGCGTCAGCATGCCGTGGACGCGCGCGTCGATGAGCTGGCTGCCCGCGGCGAGCTGGAACACGACGAAGGCAAATTCGCCGCCCGCCGCGAGCACCGCGGCGAGCGACAGCGACTGCCAGCGATCCAGGCCGCCGACGGTATTGCCGACCGCGAACAGCACGACGCCCTTGATCAGCAGCAGGCTCGCGGTCAGGCCCAGCACGAGCCACGGCTCGCGCACGAGCAGGCCCAGATCGACCGCCATGCCGACGCTGACGAAGAACAGGCCGAGCAGCAGCCCCTTGAACGGCTCGATCTGCGATTCGAGTTCGTGGCGGTATTCCGAATCCGCCAGCAGCAGGCCGGCGAGAAACGCACCGAGTGCCATCGAGATGCCGGCCAGTTCCATGAGCCAGGCGGTACCGATCACGACCAGCAGCGCCGTGGCCGTGAACACTTCCGGGATGCGCGTATTCACCGCGATTCGGAACACCGGCCGCAGGAGGTAGCGTCCGGCCAGCACGACCAGCGCGATCGTGCCGACGACCTTGCCCGCTTCGATCGTGTTGACCGCCGCGCCCTGGCCGACCGCGAGGACCGGCACTACCGCAAGAATCGGAATCGCCGCGAGATCCTGGAACAGCAGGATCGCGAAACCCTGGCGCCCGTGCGGCGAGGTGAGTTCCTTGCGCTCGGCCAGCAGCTGCAGCCCGAACGCGGTCGACGACAGTGCGAGCCCGAGGCCGACGATCACGGCCGACTTGGGCGCCATGCCGAACGCAAAAATGGCGATGGCGGCGACGATACCCGCGGTTGCGAGCACCTGCGCGAACCCGGCGCCGAACACCGCCTTGCGCATGACCCACAGCCGCTGCGGCGAGAGTTCAAGGCCGATGACGAACAGCAGCAGCACGACGCCGAGTTCGGAGATGTGCGCGATCTCTTCCTGGTTCTGCAGCAGCTTGAGTCCGGCCGGGCCGATCACCGCGCCCGCGATCAGATAGCCGAGCACCGCGCCGAGCTCGAACCGCTTGGCAATCGGCACGGCGATGACGGCGGCAGCCAGCAGGACGACGGTGTATTGCAGGATGGTGTGGGTTTCCACGCGCCGCCTCCAGAAGACAGGCCCGGATTATGTCACGCGACTTTCGCCGCACTCGCAGGATCTGAGACGGGCGCTGCACACACTCGCTCCGCACTCACGAGCCGAGAACGTCATGCACCCGACCCGATCGCCGCAGCCTTCCGATACACCGCACGAATCCACCCTGATCGCGCGCTTCATCGAAACCTGGCTGTATCTCGGCATCGCCGGCGTTCTGCTGCTACCCGCAGCACGCGCGCATTCGATCGCGTTCGGCTGGATCGCGTACTGGCTCGTGGGTGCACCACTCCTGATGTGGGCGATGCAGCATCGCCAGCGGTTGGCGGCAAGTGCACGGACTTTCCTCGTCAGTTCGTTCGTGCGCCGCCGTTCTGACGTGGCCGGGGCGGGAAGCCCATTCGACCGGCGCCAGGGATGGCGTCACGTCAGGGCGCAGGCACGGCGCCTGCGGCCTGCCGTGCGCAGCGGCACCGCACGATCACGCGGCGTCGCGAACGCAGCGTTCAGTCGATGATGCCGAGCCGCTTGCGCTCGAGACGGCGCAGGAATTCTTCCATGATGCGCCGGTAGAGATCCTCGCCGAGGTACTGGTCCTCGACACCCGCATCGATCGACGGGTTGTCGTTCACTTCGATCACGACGATGCGATTGCCGACCTGCTTGATGTCCACGCCGTAGAGACCATCGCCAATCAGGCTGGTCGCCTTGAGCGCCAGCCGCATGACTTCGGCCGGCGCCTCGCGCACGGGCAGTGTCTTGAAGCCGCCGGACTTGGCAGTGCCGCGCGCGCCGTGGTTGTAGATCTGCCAGTGGCCGCGCGACATGTAGTACTGGCACGCGTACAGCGGTTCCTTGTTCAGCACGCCGATGCGCCAGTCGAATTCCGTGTAGAGATATTCCTGCGCGATGACGAGCGCCGTGTGCTGGAACAGGTCTTCGGTGCCTTTCTTCAGCTCTTCGGCATTCTCGGCCTTGACGATGCCACGCGAGAACGAGCCGTCCGGAATTTTCAGCACGATCGGAAAACCCAGCGTCGCCGGCAGCTCCGTGAGCTTCTTCGTATCGTCGCGGAACAGGATCTCGGTACGCGGCGTCGGCAGCTTGCGCGAGCGCAGCAGGTCGTGCAGGTAGATCTTGTTCGTGCAGCGCAGGATCGACGTGGGATCGTCCATGACGACCATGCCCTCCTTCTCCGCCTTGTTGGCGAAGCGATAGGTGTGGTTGTCGAGCGCGGTGGTCTCGCGGATGAACAGGCCGTCGTATTCGGCCAGGCGCGTGTAGTCGTTGCGCGTGATCGGATCGACCTCGATGCCGAGGTCCTTGCCCGCCTCGATGAACAATTTCAGCGCGCGCTTGTTCGACGGCGGCATCGCTTCGGCCGGGTCGTGCAGCATCGCGATGTCGTAGCGGTACTTGCGCCGCGCGCGCGGCTTGCGCCAGAGCTTCTTGGAGAAGCGGTCGAGCGCATCGGCGAACGCATCTTCCTGCGGATCATTGAGCGTGTGCAGGCCGGTCGGCTTGATCGCGGCAATGCTCCACTCGCGCTCGCGCTCGAACTCGATGCGCAGGATGGGGCACGGGAACGTTTCGAAAACCTGGCGGGCGAGATCCTGCAGCGGCGCGTAGCTGGTTTCGCCGAAGTAGACCTGCAGGCCGAAGTCGGTCGTGTCGCGCGAATCGGGCAGGAAGCGGCTGAGCTTCTGTTCGAGGTCTTCGATGTCCAGCCCGTACAGCGAGCGCCGGCGCAGGTCGTTGATCGTGCGCACCGACGGGATGACCTTGTGTCCGCGCGCCTCGGCGAGCAGCGACACGTAGTAGCCCGTTCCGAGATATTTGTAGCTGCGGCACAGGTTGATGACCTGCGTGCGTTCCTCGTCCGTCGCCAGCGATTCGCGCAGGTAGTCCTTCGCGGTGACGACGTTGTCCGACGGGTAGTAGGAACCCCAGTCCGTGGCCTTCTCGACGACGATGACCAGGCGGCTCATGGCGGACCGGCCGGAGTGACGGCGCGGACGGCGGCCGCAGGAACAGGGTCGGGATCGGGCATGGAGGAGTGGGCGGGGGCAGTGGACGACGAGCGGCGCGAGTGTGCCACAGGCGTCTGAGGGCAACATGTGACGATGGTTCCCGGAACCGTCGCCTCTCAAAGCCAGCCATGCCGGGTTCAGCGGAGCATCCGGCAGGGCGTTGCGGCGCCACGCCGAGTCGCCATCGGCAACACAGTCGCAGCGGCGCGCAGCCTGCTAGTCTCCGCGCGTGTCCCGACCCGCCGACTTCCATCTGCGCCGCGCCCGGCCCGACGACCTAGTCGCCCTCGTCGATCTCGAACTCGCGAGCTTCGCCTACGACCGAATGAGCGCACGCCAATTCCGCCGCCATCTGTCCAGTCCCAGCGCGGCCGTGCTGGTGGCCGAGGACGATGACGGTCTACTCGGCTCGACGATCGTGTTCTTCCGCCGCGGCAATACGCGAGCACGGCTCTATTCGCTCGCGACCGCCGCTGCAGCGCGTGGCCGCGGCATCGGCAAGGCGCTGCTCAAGGCCGCCGAAGACCTTGCGCGCGAGCGCGGCATGCGGTGGCTCAGTCTTGAAGTCCGTCGCGACAACCGCGCCGCCGTGCAGCTCTACGAAACACACGGCTACCGGCGCAGCGCGGCGCTCGAGGATTACTACGACGACGGCGCGCCCGCCTGGCGCTACGAGAAACCGCTGCAGGCCGATGCCGCGTGAAAACCCTTCTGTTCCTCGCCGCCCTGATGCTCACGCAGAACGACGACTCGCTGCAGGCCGAGGCCGGCGTCGCCACCGACGTCACTGACGCGTCGCGCCTGAGCCGGCTGCCGGCCGCGGCACAGATGCCGCCGAACGTGAGCCTCGTCGAAACCGTGCTCTCGCGCCGGCGCCTGCATCAGCTCGAATCGATGGGCGGACTGCGGCTGCCGCGCATGGATGTCTTCATCCGCGACGGACGGCACGTGCTGCACAGCGTCGGGTGGAACTACCGCATGCCGTGGCGCTTCCACGCCGCGCTGACCGAACGGCGCGCGCTGCCCGGCGGCCTGAGCGTCGACGAACTCGTGTCCCACCTGACCGACCAGCAGGGCGAACCGATCGCACCGCCCGACGTCGCCGACGCGGACGTCGTGGTCGTCCTCTACTGGGCGAGCTGGTGCGGACCCTGCGGCACGGCGCTCAGCGAGATGCGCAAGCTCATGACGGCGGACAGCAGCCGCCGCTTCGTCTGGATTGCGATCGAGGCCGACTCGGTCAAGCAGAACGTGCAGCGCGAGACCATGCGATAGACGGAATTCCGACGACGCGCAGCGGTCGGACCTCGCGCGCACCGCCGTCACCGACAGCAACCCGCGTTGCCGCCTCCCGTAAATTCAGAGCGCCTGCCAGGACCCCATGACCACCATCGCCGAACTGATCGACACCTACCCGGCTGTGCTCGCGCTCGCGATCTTTCTCGCGCGCATCGTCGACGTGTCGCTGGGCACGGTGCGCATCCTCGTCGGCTTTCGCGGCTACCGCCTGCTCGCCGCGCTGATCGGTTTCTGCGAAGCGGCGATCTGGGTCATCGCCGCGAGCAAGGTCATCGGCCATCTCGACTACTGGTATCTCGTCGTCGCCTATGCCGCCGGATACGCGACTGGCAACTTTGTCGGCATCACGCTGGAGCGCCGCCTCGGTGTCGGCAGCGAACTGGCGCGGATCATTTCCTACTGCAGCGGGTGCAACCTCGCCGAGCAGCTGACCCAGCGCGGTTACTCCGTCGTGGAACTCGCCGGCCGCCATCGCGGCCAGGCCTCGGTGCAGGTGCTCTACGTCGTCGACAAGCGCCGCCGCATGCCCGAGCTGCTGCGTCTCGTGCATGAACTCGATCCCGCGGCGATCTACACCATCACCGACGTGAAGTCCTGCCACGGCGAGGACGTGCATGCGCTCGATGCGGGCGCGGGACGCGGGATGGCGCTGCGTTTTAAGCGCAAGTAGCGCTTGCCTCCGCGACAACGTCGCGCGGCTACAGCAGCGAGATGGTCCGCGCCCACGATGCAAACGGGAGGTGCCTGATCGCAGCGACCGGCGCGAAGACGCCGTGCTCGTTGTCGACGAACACACGGCAGTCGATCGGCACGGCACGCACGAAGGTCTCGATCAGCGCGTCGCCACGCCACTCGACCACGAACAGGGCAGGATCCACGAGCGCCGCGACCGCGTCGGCGCGTTCCTCGTCGGCGAAGTCGTCGAGGACGCTCTGATCCGGCTCGATCGACAGCCAGCCGAGCGCGCCTTCGATGACGACGCGCCCGTCCTCAGTGGACTCGCCGCCCTGCTCGAGCGCCCAGACCAGCGGCGACCACGAGCTTTCGTTTTCGAGCAGAAGGATCAGCGTGTTCATGGCGTGCTTCGATCAGTGCCGTGCCCGAGCAGGGCCAACGTGTGCCGGAAGTTGTACGTTTTCACTTATTCAAAAACGGCACGTGGCGGGTCATGGCGCGTTGGCCATGACCGCGGGATGGCGCCGCGCTACCAGTCCATCGCGTCGAGCTTGGCCTTGGTATCGTCATCCGCCGGACGCGCGATCAGGCCGCCGGCCGCAGCGATCGTGACGTCGTAGCGCGCGCCGTCGATCAGCGGCATGTAGGCGGCGCTGCCGAAATCCGCATCGACCCAGGGCAGCCATGCGGGATAGCGACGCTTGAGCTGCCACAGATCGAGCACGCCGTCGCCGCCGATCGGGCTGACGCTCGGCGGCGTGGTCTGTGCCTTCTCGACCGCGCGCCAGCGGCCGCTGATGCGTTCGACGCGGTACAGCGGCTGCGCGCCCAGGCTGACGGCACGCGGCGTCCACTTGATCACGCGTGCGTCGAGCTGCCAGTCGTCGCCGCTGATCTGCGCGCTTTCGTGCGTACCGTCGGCGAGATCGATGCGCAACGCCCACTGCTGCGGCCCGAATGCACGCACGCCGACGCGCGCGACAGGCTGCTCGGCGCTGAGGCGGCGGTAGCCGTCGAGCGACAGGGCCAGCGCGCTGGCTAGCAGCGCGAGACTGACCAGCACGAGCAGCCAGGCGCTGCGATGGCAGGCGGAAAGACGCCGGCGCTGGCGCCAGCGCCGGCGTACGGCGAACGATTGCGCCAGCGCGGCCAGTCCGAACAGGGCGGCGGCGATGGCAGGCAGCAGCGCGGGAATATCTGGCAGCATGGTGGATCGCCGTACCCGTCGCGGGCATCGTTATGATGGGCCTCGTTATACTGCATCCCTCGTCAACCTCGCATCACGGATCGCCCGGCGCGGCCCGTGGGCATCTACGGGCCACGCCATGCCTCTCGTCCTGCGTACGTCGTTGCTGCTTTGCCTGCTGTGTCTGCTCGCCGCCTGCGGCAACAAGGGCGATCTCGTCAAACCCGGCACGACGCCGGCGCCGGCGAAGAGCGAACCGGCCAAGTGAATCGCGGCACCGTCCCGCCATTGCAGTTGTTGCCTTTTAGCAAAATGCACGGCGCCGGCAACGACTTCGTCGTGATCGACTGCCGCGAACGGCCGCTGCCGCTCGATGCCGAAGCAATCGCCCGTCTCGGCGACCGCCACAACGGCGTCGGCTTCGACCAGCTGCTCACGATTGAACCTGCGCACGACCCCGACTGCGCGTTCCGCTACGGCATCTACAACCGCGACGGCAGCCAGGCCGGCCAGTGCGGCAACGGCGTGCGCTGCGTCGCCGCCTGGCTGCGCCGCGCCGGCACGCTGGGCGATGGCATGACGCGGCTGCAGAGCCCCAGCGGCGCGGTTGCGGTCGAAATGCTCGGCGACGGCCGCGTGCGTGTCGACATGGGCGTGCCGCAGTTCGCGCCACAGTCGGTGCCGCTGCGCGAGGACGCCCAGGCATTGCTGTACACGCGCGGTATGGGTGCGGACGACGTGACGTTCGGCGCAGTGTCGATGGGCAATCCGCATGCGGTGATCGAAGTACCGGACATCACCGCTGCATCGGTCGACACGTGGGGCCCTGCGCTGGAAACCCACGCCGACTTCCCCGACCGCGCCAACATCGGCTTCGCACAGGTGATGTCCGCGCACGAGATCCGCCTGCGGGTCTGGGAACGCGGCGTCGGCGAAACTCTGGCCTGCGGCAGCGGCGCCTGCGCCGCGGTCGTCGTGCTCGCGAGCCGCGGCCGCGTCGGCCGCGACGTCGACGTGCATCTGCCCGGCGGCGTACTACAGATTTCCTGGGCCGGCCCCGGACAGCCGGTCTGGATGACGGGACCCGCCACCTTTGTCTTCGAAGGGAATTACTACCTATGAGCGACATGACCCTGAAGGACGGCCTGACCGCGATGGAAGTCGCGAGCTACCTGCGCCGGCATCCGGAATTCCTCAACGAGTTTCCTGATCTCGCGCTCGCCCTGCGCCTGCCGCGCGACCAGGGCGCCGCGGCGTCGCTCGCGAGCTACCAGCTCGACGTGCTGCGTGACAAGAACCGCGAGCTGACCCGGCGTCTGCGCGAGCTCATCGAGATCGCGCACGAGAACGAACAGCTCATGATCCGCGTGCACAGCCTGACGCTGTCGCTGATGCGCGCCACCTCGCTCGGCGACAGCGTGAGCCGCGTCGTCGCCGGGCTGACCGAGGATTTCCACACCGACCTGGTTCGCGTCGTGCTGTTCGGACGCAGCGAGAGCGCGCCGGTCAACGAGTGGCTGATCCTCGAATCCGGCGGCAAGAACGCGATGCCGGCGTTCGCCGAATTCCTGCAGCGCAATGAACCGCTCTGCGGCCGCCTGCAGCCCGACAAGCTCGCCGCATTGTTCGGAGCACGCGCGAGCGAAGTGCAGTCGGCCGTGCTGATGCCGGTCAACGGACTGGGCATGCTCGCGATCGGCAGCCACGACATGGACCGCTTCCATCCGGGCATGGGCACCGTGTTCCTCAAGCTCATCGCCGAAGCGATCACGGCGTCGGTCGCGCGCTATCCGCTGGACTGATCCGAACCCGTGAGCGCGCTGGCCGCCGATATCGCGCGTTTCCTCGACTACCTGCGGGTCGAGAAGCGCTATGCGGCCGGCACGATCGTCAACTACGCGCGCGAGCTCGCCTCGCTGCAGGCGCATGCGGAATCGCTGGGCCTGACTCATTGGCGCGAGCTGCGGGCCGAACCGCTGCGCAGCCTCGTCGCGCGCGAGCACCGCCGCGGTCGTGAGCCCGGCAGCCTGCATCACCTGCTGTCCGCGTGCCGCAGCTTTTTCCGCTGGCTGCTGCGCGAGGGCGTGATCACGCAGGATCCTGCCCTCGACGTGCGAGCACCGAAGATGCGGCGCAAGCTGCCGCAGGTGCTCGATGTGGACGAAGCCGCGGCGCTGGTCGAGATTCCCGTCGACACGCCCGACGCGGTGCAGGACCGCGCGATGCTCGAGCTGTTCTATTCCAGCGGGCTGCGCCTGGCCGAACTGACCGGCCTGACCTGGAACGACATCGACCTCAGCGAGGGCATGGTGCGCGTTCTCGGCAAGGGCTCGAAGACGCGTGTCGTACCGGTCGGTAGCCAGGCATTGCGCGCCTTGCGCGCGCTGCTGGAACAGGCGCTGCCTGCGCCGGGCGCGCCGGTGTTTCCGGGCCGCGGCGGCAAGCCGATCTCGCCGGCCAGCGTGCGCCGCCGCCTCAAGGGCTGGGCGCAGTCGCAGGGCGTGTGGAAGCGCGTCTATCCGCATCTGCTGCGCCATTCCTTCGCGAGCCACCTGCTCGAATCCTCCGGCGATCTGCGCGCCGTGCAGGAACTGCTCGGCCACGCAGACATTGCCACGACGCAGATCTATACCCATCTGGATTTCCAGCATCTCGCACGCGTCTACGATGCGGCGCATCCGCGCGCGCGGCGACGCAAGGAACCGGAGTAGCGCGAAGCGCGAAAGCACGTGCGACGAATCGCCGTAGCGTCGATTTCGCGGCAACTTAGGCTGCCGCGACGCCGCCTGCCCCGACGACGCATTTGCTGCTTTGTTGAATTGTAGTCCGCTCGTCACCGACGACCGGTCGCATCGTCTCATGCCGTGCGGCAGGCCAATGCGATCATTTGCGCCTGCACGATGCACTGCCTCGACGGTCCGGCCAGACCGCTGAAGACGGCGTGCGCGTGCAGCGCCGGCGCACTGCCGGCGTTCCCCGCAAACCACCGGAGATCATTCATGCCCAAGCACCGTCTTGGCGCAGCGCTCGCGCTCGCCCTGTCGTTTTCCGCCGTCGCGCACGCCGGTACGTTCGGCTTCGATCCCTACATCCCGATGCCCACCTACGGCGAAGCCGAAGCCGTTGCGATCGGCGATGTCGACGGCGATGGCCGCGACGATCTCGTCGTCGTGACCAACGCCTATTTCGCGAACACTTGGTCCAATCATGTGCTCGTCTATCCGCAGCAGGCCGACGGCACGCTGGCGCAGCCGGTGGCCGTCGCCTACACCACCAGTTACGGCAACGCGCGCGGCCTCGTGCTCGCGGACATCGATGCCGACGGCGTACGCGATATCGCCATCGGCTACGGCGGCGGCCTCGCGCTGCTGCGCCGCGATGGCGCGGGTGGCTTCAGCCTGCGCAACGTCGTCACGAATCGCGGCGGCGATGTGCTCGCGAGCCTCGATGTCGACCGCAACGGCGTCGGGGACCTGATCGGACTGAGTCACAGCGGGCCGGCAACGATCTACTACAGCGACGGCTTCGGCGGCATCGCGAGCCAGCAGACGCTGACGACACCGGTCGGCGGTTTCAACGATCTGGAAACCGGTGATCTCAACGGCGACGGCATCACCGATCTCGCCGTGATGTCAGGCCAGACCTACGCGATTCCGAACCTGACCGTGCACCGGCATGACGGCGTCGCCGGCTGGCTCGCCGCGCAGAGCTATACGGTCGGCGCGAGCGAGAATACCGCGGGCCTCGCGGTCGCTGATTTCGATGGCGACGGCCGCGACGACGTCGTGCTGTCGCGCGCGCGAAATTCGCCGACGTGGCTGTGGCAATACCGGCAGGACGTCAACGGACAATTGCAGCCCGCGGCGAATCTGCCGAGCTACCAGATCCCCGACACGCTGGAGGCCACCGATCTCGACCGCGACGGCCGCAGCGATCTCGGCGTGCTGCACAGCGGCTGGTCGCGCTTCGGTTTCTATCTGCAGGGCCAGGCGGGTCTCGGCGCGGAGCAGCTGGTCACGATTCCGTACCAGTCGCACTACAACCAGCAAGGTCTCGCGTTCGGCGATCTCAATGGCGACGGCTGCACGGATGCGGCGATTGCACTGAACGGCACGGGCGTGGCGACGCTGCGCGGGCATGACTGTGCCACGGCCGATCTCGCTGTCGCGATCCGCGCCGAGGAGCGCAGAGTCGCGGCAATCGACATCCGTCACGCGGGCGGCGGCGCCGCGGTGACCGGCCACGTGCTGGTCGAGCTGCGCGCACGCACGCTGGGTCGTATCGACGCGCCGTCGAACTGCCAGCCCCAGCCGAGCCTGAATCGTGTCTACGCGTATCAATGCACCACCGGCACGCTGCAGGCCGGCGCGACCGAGACGCTGCGTTTTGTGCTCGGCGGCGTGGCGAGCGTCGTGGTCGGCGCCGACGTCAGTTCCAAGGCGCCGGATCCCGACGAAAGCAACAATGCGGCAATTGTCACGCTGACGTTCTGAGCACGGCAGCGCGGCACCATCATCGGTGCCGCGCAGCGTGACGAGAAGCGAGCGCCTGCCGCGCGCGATGCGCGGCAGGCTTGCCGGTCACGGCGACGGCGCGATGCCGATCGACGTGAACAGTGTCGCGCTGTCGTAGCGGCGATCGCCGCGGATCACGGTGCGCACCTTGCGGATGTCGGCCATGTTCAGCGTCGGATCGCCGTCGATGAGGATCAGGTCAGCGACATAGCCCGGCGCGATGCGGCCGTATTCCTTGTCGCGCTTCATGACGGCGGCAGCGTCGTAGGTGGCCGTGCGCAGCGCGTCTTTCGGCGCGATGCCGGCGGACACGTACAGCTCGAGTTCGCGCGGAATCTGCAGGCCGCCGGAGCCGTCGGTGCCGGCGACGATGCGCACGCCGCTACGATGCAGCAGTCCGACGAAATCGATCATGCGCCGGTAGCCGTCGCGGTACGCCGATTCCTGGCCGGGCTTGATCGGCAGACCGCCGGAACCCGAGCGGATGCCGCGCTGCCAGGTCAGCGGCAGGCGGTCCATGATCGCGGCGAAGCCCGGACCGGGCAGACCCGGACGGCTCAGGAAATCATCCTCGAAGACGGTCAGTGTCGGGTCGATGACGATGTTGCGATCCTTGAGCAGCTTGACGAATTCCTGCACGGCGGGCGAGCCGAGGTCGATGGTCGAACCGTATTCGCCAACCGTCGTGAAACGCGCCGGCGTGCGCGTGTCCTGCACCTTGTCGAACAGGAAATTCAGCATGAGCATGTTGATGTGCTGGATCTCGTCGGCGCCGTTCTCGACGAACTGGCGCGCCGTCATGAACGCGGGCACGTGGCCGCTGACGCGCAGTCCCTTGGCATGCGCCATGCGCGCGATCGCCGGCATCAGCTCGGGCTTGATCGAGCTGTAGATCTTGATCTGCTCATGCCCGCTCGCGGCGTACTCGTCGACGATGCGCTGCGCGTCGGCTTCGTTGTCCGCGAGCGCCTTGGTCGGGCCGGCGAACGGGCCCGGACCATCGATGATGCCGGCCTTGATGATGCGCGGTCCGATGTCCTCGTTCGCCTCGATCGCCTTGATGCGCGCGGCCAGCACGGGCGGGTTGTTGGCGAGATCGCGGATCGTGGTCACACCGCCGGCGATGTCGAGCACGCCGTCAGCCTGGCCGAAGAAGTGCGCGTGCATGTCCCACAGGCCTGGCATCAGGAAGCGGCCGCCGCCGTCGAGCGTCTCCGCGTCGGCCGGTGCAGTGACTTCACCGGACTTGCCGCTCGCGACGATGCGGCCCTTGTCGATCAGTACGGCAGCGTCGTCGACGGTCACGCCGGTCGCCGGATCGAATGCACGCACGTTGCGGATCAGCAGCGGACGCTTGAGCACCTCGGTCTGCTGCTGCGCGCGCTGCAGTGCCTGGCGGCTTTCCTGAGCGTCCTGGGTCTTGGCCAGCGTCGGCAGTACGTCGCCGTAGCCTTCGCGCACCAGCGAGGACCAGCTCGAGTAGCTGGCGAAGAAACGTTGCTGCTCGTCGAGCCAGACGAAGCTCGGCGTCAGGTCGAGACCGTGCACCGCGTACAGCGTGACCTTCTTCGCGCCAGGCTTGCCCTTGACGCGCAGCTCGGTCAGCTTCTCGATGCGCGCGTCGCCGGCCGGCAAGATGGCCAAACGCTGGTCCGGTGCCTTGAGCAGCGCACGCGTCAGCAGGACATATTCTTCCGGCGTGCCGTTGAGACTCAGATAGAACGCGGGCTTGGCCGACTCCTGGCTCGCGTCTTCGGATGCGTTCTTCCAGGTGTACTGGTTGCCCTCGCGGCGGAAGGTTTCGTCGACCGGTGCCTTGAAATACGTCAGACCCTTGTTCGCGATGGCCGTGACGCCGCCGTCGGCACCGACCGCGTATTCGGAATCGAGCTTCGGACCGCGGCCGCGATCGTTGAACTCGTAGTGCACGCGCACGGCGCCGTCGTCGCCGTAGCGCGCTTCCTGGAAGCCGGCCTTGGTGCCCATCGTCAGCACTTCGCTGCGCTCGACCTGTTCGGCCGCCGCAGCAAGTCCACTGGCGCACAGCAGCAGCGCGCCCGCGCATAGTCTGAGCTTCATCGTGATTCTCCCGGTTGATCGCCGCAGCCTAGGTTGCCGCGATGTCGGCGACGAGTGCCGGAAGCTGGGCATGCGTCTGCACGAAATCTCCGCGGTGACCGCATGGCGCTTGCGCTGGCCTGGCGGGACACGGGCCGATCGAGCCGGTCCGTGGCGTCGGCTTTCGATGCGGGCCACGCGAGCCGTGGCACGCCGTTTCAGCGCCGCCGCGCCGCCGGGAGGGAGTTCGTACGTTGAGTTGGCAACTGCCGCGCGGTCAGCGCTCCGAATGGCCCGCCTCGTCATACCCGCCGCGGCCGAACAGGCCCGGGCGGATCAGATCGACGAACGCACGGGCCTGCGTCGACAGGTATTTGCCTTTGCGCATAACGACGCCATAGCTGCGTTGTGGAAAATATTGACGCAGATTGCGCACTTCGAGGCGCGTCTTGTCGAACTCGGTCAAGCAGATGCCGGTGACGATCGAGATGCCCAGGCCCATCGCAACGTATTCCTTGATCACCTCCCAGCCACCGACTTCGATCGCGACGCGATACGGGACGCGTCGCTGCTGAAACACGAGGTCGACGAGGCGATACGTGGTCAGCCGCTGTGGCGGCAAGATAAGGCCGTACGGCGACAGGTCTTCGAGCTTGATGTCCGGCTTGCCGGCGAGCGCATGGTCGCGCGGCAGGATCAGCATGGGATCGAACCACTGCACGGGTTCGTAGGACAGGTCGTGCGGCACGTCGAGCATCGAGCCGAACGCGAAATCGACCTGGTCCTGACGCAGCAGGGCGAGACCGTCCCGGCCCGTCACATTGTGGAGCTGCAGGCGCACGCCCGGGTGTTCGTCGCGGAACGCGCGCACCAGCGGCGGCAGCAGGTACTGGATCGTCGACGAACCCGCCGCGATGCTGACCTCGCCGGCGTCCAGTCCCTGCAGCTGGCTGCGGAACTGCTGGTCCAGCCCTTCGAGCCCTTCCACGAGGGGCCGCGCGAGCTCGTACAACATCTGGCCCTCACGCGTGAGCACGAAACGCGGTCGCGCGCGTTCGAGCAGGCGCACGTCCAGTTCCGTTTCCAGCGCCGAGAGCTGCAGGCTGATCGCGGCTTGCGAGAGGAACAGCGCTTCGCCGGCGCGTGCCAGCGTGCCGAACTTCACGATATGGCAGAACGCACGCAGCTGCTTGATCCGGTTGCCTTTGTAGTAGAAACGCGGGGTCTTTTCCGCGTCGGCTCGCGGCTTGACCTTGCGCTTGGCGCGCACGCCCGGCGTACCAGTGCGCGGCGCCGCGTCGCTGCGCCCGGTTTTCAAACGATCGTTTGATGTCGCCATGATTTTCAGTCACTTGGAACTGCTTTAACGATGTTAAAGAAGTGCATTGAAATGTTTGGTTTGTCAAATGGTGCAGTGCACGCATAGTCTCGAACCCCTTGCAGGCGGTGGACGGAGATCGCGATGGCAGTTCCTGTGGACCACTTCAGCACGGCGGCCGTGGAGGTTCGCGCCGTGCTCAAGCCCGGCTACGAACAGATCCTCACCCCACCGGCACTGGCCTTTCTTGCTGCACTGCATCGGCGTTTCGATGCACGCCGGCGCGAACTGCTGGACGCCCGACTCGCCCGGCAGAGCCGCTTCGATGCCGGCGAACTGCCGGACTTCCTGCCCGACACGCGCGAGATCCGCGAGTCCGACTGGACCGTCGCGCCGATTCCGGTGGCCCTGATCGACCGCCGCGTCGAAATCACCGGCCCGGTCGAACGCAAGATGATCATCAACGCGCTGAACTCCGGCGCGAAGGTGTTCATGGCCGACTTCGAGGATTCGTCGGCGCCGACCTGGGAATCCATGCTCGACGGCCAGATCAACCTGCGCGATGCGGTTGCCGGCACGATCGACTACCGCGCCGCGGACGGCCGCGAATACCAGCTCAAGCCCGATACCGCGGTGCTCGTCGTGCGTCCGCGCGGCTGGCACCTGCCGGAAAAGCATGCCCGCGTCGATGGCGAGGAAATGGCCGGCGCGCTGTTCGACTTCGGTCTGTACGCGTTCCACAACGCGCAGATTCTGCAGGGCCGCGACCGCGGCCCGTATTTCTACCTGCCGAAGCTCGAAAGCCACTGCGAAGCGGCGCTCTGGGACGAGGTGATGGCCTTCGCCGAAACAGAACTGGGCCTGCCCGGCGGCAGCATGAAGGCGACCGTGCTGATCGAGACGCTGCCGGCCGTGTTCGAGATGCACGAAATCCTGCACGCGCTGAAGACGCGCATCGTCGGCCTGAACTGCGGCCGCTGGGATTACATTTTTTCCTATATCAAAACGTTCCGCGCGCACCGCAGCCACATCCTGCCGGAGCGCAGCCAGGTCGGCATGACCGTGCCGTTCCTCAAGGCCTATTCGGAACTGCTGATCCAGACCTGTCATCGGCGCGGCGCGTTCGCGATGGGCGGCATGGCCGCACAGATCCCGATTTCCGGCGATGCCGACGCGAACGAACAGGCGCTGGCGCGCGTGCGCGCCGACAAGCAGCGTGAAGCCCGCGCCGGCCATGACGGCACCTGGGTCGCGCATCCGGGCCTGATCCCGGTCGCGCTGGCCGAATTCGACGCCGCCATGCCCGGCGCGAACCAGCTCGACAAGCTTCGCGACGATGTTCGCGTCACGCGCGACGACCTGATCATCGCGCCGGCCGGCACGATCACGCGCGCGGGATTCCTCAATAACATCGACGTCTGCGTGCGCTACCTCGCCGCGTGGCTCGACGGCCTGGGCTGCGTGCCTATCCATCACCTGATGGAAGACGCGGCCACGGCAGAGATTTCGCGTGCCCAGCTGTGGCACTGGCTGCACCACGAAGGGCTCACGCTCGACGACGGTACGCCGCTCGATTTCGCCCTGTTCGACGAAGCCATCCAGACCATCGCCGAGCGCTTGCCCAAGTCGGGCCTCCCCGGCCAGGAGCGCGTGCCGCAGGCCGCGTGGATGCTGGCCGAGCTCACTCACGCGCGTCAGCTCGCGGATTTCCTCACGTTACCCGCCTACGCGCTGCTGCCGTAGTCGCC
>Ga0068852_100000547_pt1 | contig 24624 bp, 19 predicted proteins | sample KBSCornC22_FD_66594 | JGI IMG/M metagenome (GOLD analysis project Ga0068852, IMG submission 66594) | Corn rhizosphere microbial communities from Kellogg Biological Station, Michigan, USA - KBS Corn C2-2 | ecosystem: Host-associated > Plants > Roots > Rhizosphere > Soil ... | reverse complement strand
GAGTATTTATACCTATTCATTTCTGAACTCGCTGATGTTCAAGCCCGTGCCACTGGCCGACGGCGCGCGCGTGGTCAAGATCTACGGCGAGAAGGAAGGCCAGCGCCAGCTGCTCGACGCATACGAGCTGGCCGAAGTCCGCCGCGACATCAAGAGCCTGACCGAGATCGGCGCGTACACCGAAAGCAGCGTGCTGTTCAGCGGCCGCGACAGCAGCCGTTCGCTGCTCGGCTCGAAAGTGGAGTGGGGCTTCCTCAACTTCACGCGGACCAAGCCGCTGCTGGGCCGCGGCTTCGTGCCCGAGGACAACGCCGACAACGCCGAGCCCGTCGTCGTCATCGGCCACAAGGTCTGGGCCTCGGTGTTCGCCTCGGATCCCAAGGTCATCGACACGCTCGTGCCGATCAACTCGGTGCAGACGCGCATCATCGGCGTCATGCCGGAAGGCTTCACCTTCCCGGTCGCGTCCGACCTGTGGCTGCCGCTCAACCGCAGCATGATCGAGGCGAGCCGCCGCGGCCTCGGCAGCGTCAACGCCTACGCGCGCATCGCCGATGGTTCGAGCGAGGCACGCGCGAGCGTGGAGCTGCAGTCGCTGCTGCAGGGACTGACGGCGCGCGCGCAGGTCGATCCGAAGGATCTGCCGGACGGCGGCTTCGTCGTGAGCTATCCGAAGGCGCAGATGGGCGAATCCATGCCGCTGTTCGTCGCGCTGTATCTCGTCGCGGGATTCATCTTCCTGCTCGCCTGCACCAACGTCGGCAACCTGCTGCTGTCGCGCGCGAACGAACGTGCGCGCGAAACCTCGATCCGCACCGCGCTCGGCGCGCCGCGCCGCCAGCTGCTGCTGCAGATGATGTGGGAGAGCATCATCATCTGCACCGTCGGCGGTGTGCTGGCGGTGCTGCTGGCCGGCTGGGCGCTCGAACTGACCAACCTCTGGGCGCGCGGCAATTTCGAGGACGGCCTGGCCTACTGGTGGACCTGGGGCATGGACGGCCGCACGCTGTTCGCTTCGCTGATCATCATCCTGCTGACCATCCTGCTGGCCGGCGGCATCCCGGCCTGGCGTGCGACCGGCGGCGATTTCCTCGCCGTGCTGCGCGACGGCAGCCGCGGCGGCCAGGGCCGCAAGGCTGGGCGCCTGACGCGCACGCTCGTCGTGATCGAGATCGTGCTGATCTCGGTGGTCATGTTCATCGGCAGCGTGCTTGCCGTGGCCGCGCACCGCGCCGCCAACGTCGAACGTGGCGTGGACATGCGCAACCTCATGGTCGCCACGGTCGAACTGCCGGCGGAGCGCTATACCGAGAACCACAAGAAGCTCGCGTTCTACGACCAGCTCAGCGCACGGCTGCCGCAGGAACAGGGCATCCAGAGCGTCGTGCTGATGTCGTCGCTCGGCGACAGCGACCGCGTGCAGTTCGCCGTCGAAGGTTCGGAATACAAGCTCGAGAGCGATTATCCGGAAACCTTCGGCAAGGGCACGGCCGGCAGTCTCGAACCGCTCGGCATCCGTCTCGTCAACGGCCGCTATTTCGACAGCCGCGACACCGACACCGGCATGAAGGCGGTCATCGTCAGCGAATCGCTCGCGCGCCGCTACTTCGGCGGCGAAGCGCTCGGCAAGCGCCTGCGCTTCATCGGACTGGCCAGCGACACGGAGTGGCGCACGGTCGTCGGCGTGGTCAGCGATGTGCTCGACGGCGAACCGATGTCGCGCAACGCGAGCACGCTCGGCGCCTACGTGCCCTTCAGTCAGGCGCCGCCGCCGGCCGCGCGCGTGATCTTCCGTCACGGCGGCGATCAGGGCACGGCCCGCGCCGCGCTGTTCCGCACGCTCTACGGTGTCGACTCGACCGTCGTCGCCAACAGCGTCGTGAGCTATGAGGAAATGGTCCGCAAGGTTGCGCTGCTGGCGACTTCGGTGACCGACCTGTTCATCAAGTGCGGCCTGTTCGCGCTGCTGCTAGCGGTCACCGGTGTGTATTGCCTGATCGCCAACGCCGTGACCCAGCGCACGCAGGAAATCGGCGTGTGGCGTGCGCTCGGTGCCACTGACGGCCGTGTCATCCGCACCTTCATGGGGCAGGGCGCGCGGCTGCTGACCGTGGGGCTTGCGATCGGCTTCGTGTTCGCCTTGCTCGCCGGGCTCGTGTTCTCGCGCGTGCTCGCGATCAGTCCGATGGTGTACCTGATCGCCGCGGTCGGAGTGCCGGTGCTGATCTCGCTGATCGTGCTGATCGCGACCTACATCCCGACGCGCCGCTCGGTGCAGATGGAACCGATCGCCGCGCTGCGCCACGAGTAGCCGGCGGGTATTTTACAAAAAGCGACAAAGCAACCAACGCGGAACACCGCTTGCCCGGACGACAGGGCAGCGCTGCGGGGCTAACGCCCGCAGCGCTGCGTCCGCGGCAGCGCCGTGCCCGGACCGCCGCACGCCGAGCAGGCCATGAAAACCTACAAGAATTTCCTCAAGCTCAACGCCGTGACCACGCGGCGCAGAATCGTCGTATTCCCCTATGCCGGCGGTTCGCCGCACGCGTTCCGCGAGTGGGGACCACTGCTCGAACCGCAGTACGAACTGTGGGCGCTGCAGCTGCCGGGCCGCGCGGGCCGCTTCCTCGAATCCTGCCTCGATGACATGGATGCCGTTGTCGATGCGGTGATGACCGAACTGCCTTCACTGGTCGCCGATGCGGAGTTCAGCTTCTTCGGTCACAGCAACGGCGCCCTCGTCGCCTACGCGTGCACGCAGCGGCTGGAGCGCATGGGCGCGCGGCCGCCGCGGCATGTATTCCTGTCCGGCAAGAAGCCGCCGAACGGTCCGCCGCGCCGCGACAGCGAGCTGCCCGATCCGGATCTGGTGCGTTTCCTGACCGATCTCGGCGGCATGCCGCAGGAAGTCATCGCAAACGATGAACTCATTGCGCTGTGCCTGCCGATGATTCGCGCCGATCTCAAAGTTGGCGAGAGCTTCCGTCCGCACGGTCACCTGCGCCTGGCCACGCCGGTCAGCGTGCTCGGCGGTGCGCAGGACAACGACACCACACTCGAAACCATGGACGGCTGGCGCCAGTTCTGCCACAGCGTGCAGCGCGTGGAACTCCTGCCCGGCGACCACTTCTTTCTTACCCGGCACCGCGCGTACATTGCTGATCTCATGAAGGCGTCGCTGGCGGCTTGATCGCGGCAGGTCCGGCGCTGGAATTGAAGCCCAGCTAGCAGCGGGTTGTTCGACTACGCGGATACGGCATCCGCGAGAGTGTTGTCGAGAACATCGCATCCGTACCGATCGTTGAGCACGTCGAGGCCAACCCGGCGCAGGCGACCGTACCCCCTCCGGTTGCCTGCGCGCTGCACGATCGACGCACTTGCGCGCACACCGTCGGCATCGGGTTGTAATTGTCTAACGTCGATGCGTCACAGTAGATTGCGCGCCATGTCCGCGTCCGCCGCTCCCCTGATGCTTCGCCTGCGCCGCTATCTTCGCGTCGTTGCGCTGCTGTGCGTGGGGCTGATGGTGATGAAGTCGGGTGTGGCGGCGCTCTGTGCCGCCGATGCGTTTGCGGAGTCGCCTGCAGCTGTCAGCGCCGGCCTCGATGCCGGCGTTGGTCTCGATGCGGATACGCATGTAGCTGTTGAATCGGCCGCTGCCACGGTGGATCCCGAATCGGGACCGTGCTGGCATGGCGGCGCCGGTGGCTGCCATTGCGCCTGTGCGCATGCGGTGACGCTGCTGCCGGATCTTGCTGTCGTCGCGACGCTCGCATCGGGCGCGCAACGGTTTCCCTCCGCGCTGTGCCATCTGCACGGCGCGCCTCAGGATGACGCGCTGCGTCCGCCGATCGCCTGAGTTTTCCTCTGCCGGACATCCTGTCCGCGCCATTCCGCTGATGACGACGATCGGTTCGGTTGTCTCGAACTTTTCGCGCCTGCGTTGACGCAGGGCTGATCTCGCGCTGGTCGGCTGCACCCATGGCCGCGGTGCCTGGTGCGCGCCATGCGCTGGTTCTCGCGTCGCGTGACATGGCACGGAAACGGCGCCAGGCACGTCGGCTTCTTACGCAACCTTCTGCCGTGGCCCCGCTGCAGGGTGTGCCGTGAGCGTGGTCCCGACAAGCGTGCTGGTTCCCGCGACGCTGCAGTCACCTGATTGCGCCGGTAGCGCGGCGGTCACCACACCGCAAGCCCCGTTCGCAGAACGCCGTCTCGCGCTGCGCGGTGTCCTTGCTTGCGCTCGTAACGAAATATTTATGTATACAGTTATCGGAGTTTCCATGTTGATGCGCTCGAATTTTCGCCGTGCGCTGCTGGCCGCAGCGTTCGTTGTACTGGCCATGCCGCTCGCGGCCTGGCCGTCGGAGCTGACGCTGCGCGATGCGCTGCAGCGCACGCTGCGATCGAATCCGGATCTGACCGGGTACCAGTACGTGCTGACCGCGCAGGACGGCCGCATCACGCAGGCGAGTCTGAAGCCGAACCCGATGCTGAGCGGCTCGCTCGAGAACGTGCTCGGCACGGGTGAAGTCCGCGGTGTGCGTTCGGCTGAGCTGAGCCTGTCGCTGAGCCAGCTCATCGAGCTCAGCGGGTTGCGCGAGGCGCGCGTCTCGGTCGCGCGCGGCGAGCGCGAGAAACTCGAAGTCGAAGGCCACGTGCGCCGGCTCGATGCGGTTGCCGACACGGCGCGCCGCTTCGTTGCCGTGGTCAGCCAGCAGCAAATGCACCAGCTGACCCACCTCGCGGTGGAGCTGGCCGAAAAGACCGCGGTCGCCGTGGATCGCCGCGTCAATGCGGCCAAGTCGCCCGTAGCCGAGCAGCACCGCGCGCAGGTCGCGCTGGAGCGCGCGCGCAACGATGACGCCCACGCCGAGCATGGACTGAAAACGGCACGCTACGAACTGGCCGCGTCCTGGGGCGTGACCGAGCCCGATTTCGATGCGGTCGCCGCGGACCTGTATGCGCTGACGCCGCTGGCGGACTATCCGCAGCTGCTCAGTGAACTCGAGAACACGCCGGATTTCACGCGCTATCTGAGCGAATCGCGCCTGCGCGACTCGGAGATCACGCTGGCGCTGGCCAGCCGCCGTCCCGGTGTGGAGGTCGGCCTCGGCCTGCGTCGATTGCAGGCCTCGGGCGATACCGCGCTGCTGTTTTCCGTCGGAGTGCCGCTGCCTGTCTACAACCGCAACCAGGGCGCCATCGCCGAAGCGCAGGCGCGCCGCGCCGGCGTCGATGCAGACCGCGCCGCCGCGCTGGTGAAGGCGCGCACGGCGCTGTTCGGCCACTACCAGGAATTGCTCGACCGCCGGCGCGAGGTCGATGCGCTGACCGCGCGTGCGCTGCCGAGTTCGGAATCGGCGCTCGCCAATACCGAATACGCGTATGAGCGCGGCCGCTACGGCTATCTCGAACTGATCGACGCGCAGCGCGAGCTGCTCGCGGTCAAGCGCGACCGCATCGCCGCCGCGACGCAATACCACCTCACGCTGATCGAGATCGAACGCCTGACGGGCACGGCCGTCAGCGATCTGCGCGCCGACGATGGCGGCGCCGGCGAAATTCGGAGCCGCCCATGAAATGCCTGTCGAAGAAATCACTGTCACTGATCGCGACAGTCGTGCTGATCGCATCTATTGTGACCGGCTGCAACGGCTCACCAGCGCCAGCGAATGACAAGCCAGCAGCGGCGAAGGTTGCGAACGACAAAAGCGCTGAGGCGCATGCCGATGCCGCCGATGCAGGCGGCGACAGCCACGGCCATGACGACAAGGGCAGCGATCACGCCGAAGCGCTGCAGCTCACGCCGCAGGCGCGCGAGGCTGCTGGCCTGTCGATCGTCGCGGCCGGGCCGGCACTGCTGGTCGAGAGCCTGCCGCTGTATGGCGTCATCAAGCCCAACGCCGAACGCCTGCGCAGTGTGACGGCGCGTTTTCCTGGCGTGGTGCGCGAGGTGTCGGTCAAGGTCGGCGACCGCGTGCGTCAGGGCCAGCCGCTGGCGCGAATCGAAAGTAATGAAAGTCTACAGGTGTATACAACGTCGAGTCCGCTCGCCGGCGTCGTGACCGAACGTTTCACGAATCCGGGCGAACAGGCCGAGGCCGCGCCGCTGTTCACGGTCGCCGACCTCGGCACGGTCTGGGTCGAGCTGTCGCTGTTTCCGCGTGACCGCGCGCGCGTGCAGCTCGGCCAGGACGTGCGCATCGAGGCGACCGAGGGTGGCCAGACGGGGGAAGGCAGCATCGTGTTCGTGTCGCCGCTGGGCAGCGGCGCATCGCAGACGATCGCCGCGCGCGTGCTGCTCGACAATGCGCAGGGCCAGTGGGCACCGGGCCTGTACGTGCGCGCCGAGGTCGCGGTCGGGAAAGCGGAAGTTCCGCTGGCCGTGCCGGCCGCGGCGTTGCAGGAACTCGACGAGGGCGGCCTGTCGGTGTTCGTCGAGGAAGCGCAGAGACTCGTGCCGCGCCCGGTCAAGGTCGGCCGCAATGACGGCCGCCATGTGGAGATCCTCGCCGGCATCGCGGCCGGTGCGCGCGTCGTCGGCGAGGGCAGCTTCGTGCTCAAGGCCGAGCAGGGCAAGGGCGGTGCCGAACATGACCACTGACCGCACGCCGCACCGCGACGCCTCGCGAGGGCCGCACGCATGATCGAATCCCTCCTGCGTGCAACCATCGCGCGCCGCGGCCTCGTCATGCTGCTCATGCTCGGCCTCATCGCTCTCGGTGTGTATCACTGGCGACACCTGACCATCGATGCGGTGCCCGACATCACCCACGTCCAGGTGCAGATCAACACGCAAGCCGATGGCTATACGCCGCTCGAAGTCGAACAGCGCATCACCGTGCCGATCGAGACGGCGATCACCGGCCTGCCGCATCTGAGCTATCGCCGTTCGCTGTCGCGCTACGGTCTGTCGCAAGTCACCGTCGTATTCGACGACGGCACCGATATCTATTTCGCGCGCAACCTCGTCAACGAGCGCCTGCAGCAGGTGCGCAGCCGCCTGCCCGATGGCATCGAGCCCGCGCTCGGGCCGATCGCGACCGGACTCGGCGAGATCTTTCTCTACAGCGTGGAAGCCGGGGCCACGGCGCGGCAGGCGGACGGCACGGCGTGGGATCCGATCGCGCTGCGCAGCCTGCAGGACTGGGTGATCCGGCCGCAGCTGCTGCAGGTGCGCGGCGTCACCGAGATCAACAGCATCGGCGGCTGGGCGCGGCAGTACCACGTCATGCCCGATCCGGCGCGGCTGCTTGCGTATGGATTGACCTTCGACCAGGTCGCCGAAGCGGTCGAACGCAACAACGCCAACCAGGGTGCGGGTTACATCGAGCGCAACAAGGAGCAGTTACTCGTGCGCGTGCCGGGGCAGGTGCGCACGGTCGAGGATCTCTCGCGCATCGTCGTCGCGACGCGCGACGGCGTGCCGATCACCGTGGCCAGCATCGCCGACGTCGGCATCGGCAAGGAGCTGCGTACCGGCGCAGCGACGCGCGACGGCGAGGAAACCGTACTCGGCACCGCGATCATGCTGATCGGCGCCAACAGCCGCGACGTCGCCGCGGCGGTCGCGCGGCAACTGGCGATCGTCAATGATGGCCTTCCCGCCGGCGTGCGCGCCGTGCCGGTCTACGACCGCACGACGCTCGTCGACAAGGCCATGGCGACCGTGCAGAAAAATCTGCTCGAAGGCGCGCTGCTCGTCGTCGTGGTGCTGTTCGCGCTGCTCGGCAATCTGCGTGCGGCGCTGCTGACAGCGCTCGTGATCCCGATCGCGATGCTCATGACGATCTCGGGGATGGTCGAGACCGGCGTGTCGGCCAACCTCATGAGCCTCGGCGCGCTCGACTTCGGCCTGATTGTCGACGGCGCGGTTATCATTGTGGAAAATTGCCTGCGGCGGCTGTCCGAGGCCGGCCGCGACGATGTGCCGCTCGCGCTGCCGCAGCGCCTGCAGCTGGTCTACGAGGCCACGGCCGAAGTGATCCGGCCCAGTCTGTTCGGAATCGGCATCATCACCGCGGTCTACCTGCCGATCTTTGCGCTGCAGGGCGTGGAAGGAAAGATGTTCCACCCGATGGCGCAGACCGTGGTCATGGCGCTGATTGCCGCGCTGTTCCTGTCGCTGACCCTGATTCCGGCCGGCGTCGCGCTGCTGTTCCGCCGGCCGCTGAAGCCGCACGACAATGTCGTACTCAGCACGGTGCGCCGTGTCTACGCACCGGCGCTCCGCGTGGCGCTCCGTGCGCGCGGGGTCGTCGTCGCTGCTGCGGCGGTGCTGGTGGTGCTGTGTGGCGTACTGGCGACGCGGCTCGGTACGGAATTCGTGCCGCCTCTCGACGAAGGCGATTTCGCGGTGCAGGCGCTGCGCATTCCGGCGACGGGCCTCAGCCAGTCCATCGAGTTCCAGAAACAGATGGAGCGCCGGCTGCTGCAGTTTCCCGAAGTGCTGACGAGCTTCGCGCGCACCGGCACGGCCGAAGTCGCAACCGACCCGATGCCGCAGAACATTTCCGACGGCTACGTGATGCTCAAGCCGCGTGCGGAATGGCCGGATCCGCGCAAGACCAAGGACGTGCTTTCGCGCGAGATACAGGACGCGCTCGAGCAGCTGCCGGGCAGCGCCTACGAGATGAGCCAGCCGATCCAGCTGCGCTTCAACGAACTCGTCGCGGGCGTGCGCTCCGACTTCGCGGTGAAGGTCTACGGCGACGATCTCGACGCGCTGCTCACCATCGGCAACACCATCGCCGCGACGCTGAAAGGCATCGCGGGCAGCGCCGACGTGCGTGTCGAACAGGTGTCGGGTCTGCCGGTGCTGTCGGTGGAGCCGCGGCGCGAGGCACTCGCGCGCGTCGGCATCGCACTGGCCGATGTGCAAGCGGTCGTGTCGGCCGCGGTCGGCGGGCGCGAGGTCGGCCAGGTGTTCGACGGCGACGCGCGCTACGCGATCCAGCTGCGCCTGCCTGAAGCCAGCCGCGCCGATCTGCGCGTGATCGAACGCCTGCCGGTTCCGCTGCCGGGCGGTGGCTACATCCCGCTCGCGGAAGTCGCGAGCCTCGTGATCGCGCCGGGTCCGAACCAGGTCAGCCGCGAGAATGGCAAGCGCCGCCTCGTCGTCACCGCCAATGTGCGCGGGCGCGACCTCGGCGGCTTCGTCGCCGATGCGCAGCAGCAGATCCGCAGCGGCGTGAAACTGCCGACCGGCGTCTGGCTCGGCTACGGCGGCACGTTCGAACAGCTGCAGTCGGCGAGCCAGCGCCTGACCATCGTCGTGCCCGTGACGCTCGCATTGATCCTCGTGCTGCTCGTGCTGGCGTTCGGCTCGCTGCGCGATGCGCTCGTGATCTTCAGCGGCGTGCCGCTCGCATTGACCGGCGGCGTGTTTGCGCTGTGGCTGCGCGGCATTCCGCTGTCGATCTCCGCGGGCGTCGGCTTCATCGCGCTGTCGGGTGTGGCGGTGCTCAACGGGCTCGTGCTCGTGAGCTTTATCCGTGGCCTGCTGCGCGACGGACGCGATCTCGACGAAGCCATCATCGACGGTGCGCTGACGCGTCTGCGCCCGGTGCTCATGACGGCGCTGGTCGCGAGCCTCGGCTTCGTGCCGATGGCGCTCAATACCGGCACGGGCGCTGAAGTGCAACGGCCGCTTGCGACGGTCGTGATCGGCGGCATCGTGTCGTCGACTTTGCTGACGCTGCTCGTGCTGCCGGGACTGTTCCGCATGGCGCAGCGCGGCAGGCGAGGCGACGCGGACGCGCGGTGAATGCCGTGCGCGCGACGGCCGGCTTCGTGCCGGCCGTCGTGGAGCCAGCGTCTGTCGCGCCGTCAGTCATGCTTTCCGTCTACCTACATCGGCCTCGTCACTTCACGAGGCCGCGCAGCTCGCGCGCTTTCGCACGACTGACCGGCACTGCGCTGCGGTCGCGTAGTTCCGCACGGACCTGACCTGCGGCGTCGCGGCGAAACGCGACGACGTGATCGAGGTTCACGAGGTGTGCGCGATGGACCCGCATGAAGCGCTGCGGATCGAGCCGTTCCTCGAGCTGGTTCAGCGACAGGTGCAGCAGGTGTGGTTCGCCACCCGCATGCGCGGCGGTGTAGTCGCCGACCGCTTCGAAGCGGCCGATCTCGCTGATCGCGAGCGGCGCGATGGTGCGGCCCGTGCGCACGAACAGCCGCGTCACCGGCCCGCGGCCGAGCGCTTCGCCAACGCGATCCAGCGCGGTGCGTGGTTCGCCGAGCGCACCGCGCACGCGATCAAGCGCCGCGCCGAGGCGTGCTTCGCCGAAGGGTTTGAGCAGGTAGTCGAGCGCGCCAAGCTCGAACGCCGTGACCGCGTGCTGCGCGTACGCCGTCGTGAAGATCACGTGCGGCCGGTGGCGGATCTGGCGCAGCACATCGGTGCCGATCAGTCCGGGCATCTGGATGTCGAGCAGCACGAGTTCGGGTTTCAGCGCGTCGATGCCGGCGACGGCATCGATGCCGTTGGCCGCTTCGCCGATCACCTGTATCCAGCTCACGTCCGCGAGCATGCGCAACAGGCCGGCGCGCGCGATGGCTTCGTCCTCGGCAATGAATGCGGTGATCGGAGCGATGCCGTTCATTGCGCGGCGTCGTCCGGCAGCAGTGGCAGGTTCAGCGTAACGGCGAATCCGGCGCCCGGCGTGCTGTCCACATCGACGCGTGCACGTTCGCCGAACGTCCATTGCAGCCGCTCGCGCAGGCGCCGCAGGCCCGTGCTGCCGCTGCGCGCGATCTCGTCGCGGCTCGCGCCGACGCCGTCGTCGCGCACGGCCAGCGTGAGCTGATTGCCGGCGACATTCGCGCGGATGGTGATGGTCGTCGCGCCGAGCTTCGGCCCGGCGCCATGGCGCACGGCGTTCTCGATCAATGTCTGCAGCGCGAACGACGGCACGAGTGCCGCCAGTGCGGCGTCGTCGACGCGTCGTTCGACGCGCAGACGTTCGCCGAAGCGCACGCGTTCGATCGCGAGATAGCGTTCGACGAACGCGAGCTCGTCGGCGAGCGGCACGAGGTCGCGGTCTTCCTCGATCACGGTGCGCAGCACGCCGGCGAGTTCCTCAGCCGCCTGCGACGCCGCACGCGGCGCCGTCGGTATCAGCTGCACGATCGTATGCAGCGTGTTGAACAGGAAATGTGGATGCAGTTGCGCACGCAGCTGCGCGAGCTGCACGCGTGCGGCATGCGCTTCGGCGAGTGCCGTGCGCTGCGCGGCGCTGTTGGCATAGGCCACGCCGGCCACGACGAGATAGAGCCACACGCCCGTCATGAGGAACGCGACGATGCCGGGTCCCTGGCGCAGCACGACGTGCCGCGACACGATGTAGTCGATCGCGATGACCAGGCCGAGCCAGATGCACGCATAGACGGCCGCAGCGAGCAGGTGCACGCCGAGGAAGCGCAGGCGGAACGGATGGGGCCACGGCGTGCGCCGCGTGAACGCGTAGACGCCGAAGCCCAGCAGCGCGCCGGGCACGATCATGCGGGCCGAGCCGATCATCGCGGCGTGCAGAGGAAGATCGTGCGCGCTGATGATCAGCGCCGTGAACACCGCCCACATCGGCAGCCACGCGAGCGCGATCTGCACCCAGACCCAGCCGCGCGGCATCTCGTTCACGGCGCGGCGGCCGCGACGCGCTTCGCGTCATAGGCGAACGCGCCTTCGTCCCAGGTCGCGCCGTTGTCGCCGGAACGGTCCTGCGTGAAGCGGAACGTGTCGGCCGTGATCGCGAAGTAGCGCGAGCGCGTCAGGGTCGTTTCGCCGCCGTCGGTATAGCTGCCGTCTACGCGCATCTCGTTCGCCTCGCGCCGGCCTTGCGCCGAACCCTGGCGCGCATGATAGGCGTCGGTGTTGCTGATGTTCCATCGCGCGCTCGCCGCGTCGTAGACGCGCCGCGTGTGGCTCGTGCTGCGCGGATTGCCCGAGGCGTCGACGACGACGAGTTCGTCTTCGATGCCTTCCGGCGTGCGCCGCACCGTCAGCCTGCCCGAGAGTTTCGGCGCGCCGTGGATCAGTGCCGCGAGGCCCGAGACCTTCACATGGACGTTGAGGCTCCACGTGCCGACCAGGAAATCGAATCCGTTCACGGGAGAGCCCGCAGCGGGTTGCTGCGCGAGTGCGGCGAGGGGCAGGAAGAACAACAGTGCGGTAAAGATTCGGCGATGCATGGCAGCACTCCGTAGCGAGGGAGGCTGCAGCTTGCCAGCCGCGGCCCGGCTTCCGGCACCGCGAGCGGCGGCGTTTCGGCGAATGGTCGAACGGCGCCTGCGAACGGCGCGCTGACCTCGGGGTCGCGGCTTACGCTGAAGCCATCCCCACTACCGGCCTGCCTTCATGCCTTCGAACGCCGACTCTCCATCAGCGCCGCTGATCGTGCTAGACCAAGTCGCCAAGACCTATCCCGGCCCATCCGGCCCCGGCCTCTCCGCTCAATTCCACGCGCTCGCCGGCATCGACCTCGAAATTCATCGCGGCGATTTCGTCGCCGTCGTCGGAGCGTCCGGCAGCGGCAAGTCGACGCTGCTGAACCTGCTCGGCGGCATCGACCGCGCGAGCGCGGGGCGCATCGTCATCGGCGGGCGCGACCTCGGCGCGGCGAGCGAGCGCGAACTGACTGCCTGGCGCGGCCGCAACGTCGGTATCGTTTTCCAGTTCTTCCAATTGCTGCCAACGCTGACGGCGGTGGAGAACGTCATGCTGCCGATGGATTTCGCCGGCATCGGTTCATCGCACGACCGCCGCCGGCGCGCGCGGGCCCTGCTCGAACGCCTGCACATCGCCGACCAGGCGGACAAGCTGCCGGCCGCGCTGTCCGGCGGCCAGCAGCAGCGCGTCGCCGTCGCGCGTGCGCTCGCGAACGATCCGCCGATACTGCTGGCCGACGAACCGACGGGCAACCTCGATTCGCGCACGGCTGATGCGCTGCTCGACGGTTTGTCTGACCTCGTGCGCGAGGGCCTGACCGTGGTGATGGTGACGCACGAGCGGCGCGCCATGGCGCATGCCTCGCGTGCGGTCTCGCTCGCGGATGGGCGCATCGTCTCCGGAGCGCGCGCCGATGCGTAGCCCGCGCTGGAGCAAGATGCGGCGCGATGCCTCGCTGCACAAGGCGCGCACGGCGCTCGTCGTGCTGGCGATCGTCGTGGGCCTGGCCGGCGCCGGAGCGCTGCTCGATGCGTGGGCGCTGGTCCGGCAGGTGACCGCGCAGACCTTCGTCGCGAGTCGTCCCGTAGCGGCGACGCTGCGCCTCGATCGTGTCGACGATGCGCTGCTCGCGCGCGTCCGCGACATGCCCGCCGTCGCCGCCGTTCGCGCGCGCCGCGTGGTCTTTGCCAGCATCGATGTCGACGGCCGCCGCACACGCGCGCAGCTGTTCTCGCTGTCGGACTGGAATTCACGGGACATCGGCCGCCTGAGTCCGGAGCGCGGCACGTGGCCGCCGCGCGATGGCGAGATCGTGCTCGAGCCGTCGTCGCTCGAATTCGCCGGCGCGCGCTTCGGCCAGTCGGTGCGCGTGAGCGTCGGCGACGGCGCGCCGGTCGCGCTGCCGCTGACCGGCATCACACGCGACGTGAGCCTGCCGCCGGGGTGGATGGACCACGCCGTGTACGCGTTCGTGACGCCGGCGACACTTGCACAGCTCGGCGCATCCGCCGCGTTCAACGAGATCCAGTTCGTCGTCCGCGACAGCACGCTGGACCGCGACGCCGTGCGGCGAATCGCGAACGAGGCACGCGCGCTGACCGAGCAGGCCGGCGGCCGCGTCACCAACATCGCCGTCCCGCCACCGGGCGAGCACGCGCACGCGGCGCAGATGGATTCGCTGTCGATGACGCAAGGCGCGTTCGCCGTCATGACGCTGCTGGTCTGCGCGCTGCTCGTCGTGAACCTCATCGCGGCAATGCTCGCGGCGCAGACGCGCGAGATCGGCGTCATGAAGGCGATCGGCGCTTCGGCGCGGCAGATCGGCGCGCTGTATCTCGGCTTTGCGCTGGCGATCGGTGTCGTGGCATCGCTGCTCGCGTTGCCGCTGTCGATTGCAATCGCGCGGCCTTACGCGGCGATGAAGCTCGACATGCTCAATTTTCTCGTCGGTGACGTGGCGATTCCGGTGTGGGCGCTCGCACTCCAGTTCCTGATTGGTTGCCTGCTGCCGGTGGTGGCAGCCGCTTTGCCGATCGCGCGCGCCTGCCGCCTTCGCGCCGCGGACGCGCTGCGTGACATCGGCATCGCGGCTGACGGTGGCCATCTGCGGCGACGTTTTTCATTGCCCTGGATCGGCCGGCCATTGCAGCTGTCGATCGGCAATGCGTTCCGCAAGCGCCAGCGCATACTGCTGACCGTGCTCGCGCTGGCGGCGGGCGGCGCGGTCTTTCTCGGCGCGGACAATCTGCGCAGCGGCGTGCGCGATTCCGTCGCGCAACTGTTCGCGGGCAATCGGCACGATGTCGCGCTGCGCCTTACCGATGGGGCCGACGCGGCGCGGGTCGAGACGATTGCCTCGGCCGTGCCCGGCGTGACGGCCGTGCAGGCGCTGACACGCGCGACCACGGTGCTGCGTCGCGACGACGGCCTCGACGGCGACGCGTTCACCGTGGTCGGCCTGCCGCTGTCGTCGCCGCTGCTTACGCCAGCGGTCCTCGAGGGACGAGGCATCGCCGCGGGCGACGGCAACGTGCTGGTCGTCAGTCGTTCACTAGTGAAGAATGAGCCAACGCTGCGGCTCGGCGCCGACGTCGAACTGCGCATCGACGACGCGCCGACGCGCTGGCGCGTCGTCGGCCTCGTCGATGTCGGTTCGCAGCCGCTGGCCTATGCGCCCGTCGCCGCGCTGAACGCGGCGCGCGGCGATCAGCGCGCATCGGCGTTGCTACTGACGACAGCGGCGCGCGATCCGGCCGCACAACTCGAAACCATCCTGCGCGTGCGCGCCGCGTTCGACGAAGCCGGCATCGCGCTCGGCGGCAGTGAACTCATGAGCGAGACACGCCGCGCGTTCGAGGATCATCTGCTCATGGTCGTGCAGTTCCTCGGCGTCATGGCCTGGGCGATGATCGCGATCGGCGGCATCGGGCTCGCCTCGACGATGAGCGTCGGCGTGCTCGAACGCACGCGCGAGATCGGCGTCATGCGCGCGATCGGTGCGTCGGACCGCGCGATCGTGACGCTCGTGCAGGTCGAAGGACTCATCGTCGCCGGCCTCGCGTGGATCGTCTCGCTGATCGTGTCGATGCCGATTGGTCATCTGCTCGCCGACGCGTTCGGCCGCGTGATGTTCGCGGTACCGATGCAGACCTTGCCGAATGCGCGCGGTGCGCTGATCTGGGGCGCGATGCTCCTCGTCGTATCGACCATTGCCTGCCTCTGGCCTGCGCGCCGCGCCGTGCGGTTGCCGACGGCGCGGGCGCTGGCCTACGAGTGAAGAGCAGGCATGGACAGCCAGGATGAATTGAACCGCAGGCGTTCGTCTGCGGCGCTTTGTGCCGGTCTTCGCCGTAGCGCGCTCCTCGGCGCAACGTGGTCGGTCAGGTTCCGACGCTCGCCGTAAGTTTGATCAGCTCGAGCGCGTTGGGCAGCGCATGCCCCGCGGCGGTGTTGTCGAACATGCACCATGTCGCTGCCCCGTGCGCGTGCTCGGATTGCAGACGGTCTGCGATCCGGCGCAGACAGGCAGGGTCGTAGGCGGAGTAGTACATGCGCGGTGATCCGTGCAGGCGCGTGTAGCGCAGCGACGGTTCGCCGCCCGGAATCGCGGCCGCGGCATTCAGTGCCGGATCGGCCGCCACGCGCGCGACGCGGTAGCGCCGCAGTGTCGCTTCGGCGCGTGCGTCGAACCACGATGCGTGGCGCGGTTCCACGCACAGGCCCTTGTCGTAGCGTGAGCGGAATGCCGAAAGAACGCGGCCGCGCTGCGCGCATCGAACGTGAGGCTCGGCGGCAGCTGCACGAGCAGCACGCCGAGCTTCTCACCGAGTGCGCCGGCTTCGCCGAGAAATGTGTCGAGCAAGGGCAGGGCGCCGACGAGGCGATGATCGTGCGTGATCGTGCGCGGCAGCTTCGCGGCAAAGCGGAAGTGCCCCGGAACGCTCGCGGCCCAGCGCGCGTAGGTGCTTGGCTGATGCGGGCGATAGAACGACGAGTTGATTTCCACCGCAGAGAAGACCGACGCGTAGCGTTCGAGATGGCTGCCCGTTCCGGCGAAGTGTGATTTCTCGGCGCTGGCGATGGACCAGCCTGCGCATCCGATGTAGAGCGGCCTGTCTGTCGTCATGAGGTCGGCAGCACGTTATCGGGCATGCTGCGAATCGCGAGGGCGGGCGGCCATTGCAGGTCAGCCATGCTGACATCCTTGTTCGATGCGCGTCGGCGGCGCGTGGCCATGGCATGGTGGCCAGTCGTGTATGAAGGCGCGGTGGTCTTCGCTGGCGGCGCCGCCCGACACGCGCATGGCACGGATTGCGGGGTGGCGAATTGCCCTGAGCAGCGGCGACATGGTGCGCGAGAAAAGCGCGCAGGTGTTGTCGCTCCATTGCTGCTGACGTCGCTTGGCAACGCGCTGCGTCATGCATGAACAGCGCTCACGCAGTGGCGATATTGTCGATGACGTTCAACAGCTTGCACCGCGGTTCGTGGCGCGTGCGCAGGGACGCGGCTAATCGTCCGGGTCTATCGCCGCTCGACACGCTACGCACGCCGCAGCCATTGCCTCAGAATTGCCGCACCCGTATCGCTGAGCCCGACGACATGCCGCATTCGCCCGCCTACCGACCGCCGTCGCGCCTGGAAGAGGACGCCATGGATGTCGCGGACCGCCTCGCGCAGAGCGAGGCGCGGCTGCAGTTGGCCCTGTCGGCAGGGCGCGGCATCGGCACCTGGGACTGGCATGTGCCGCTCGACCGCGTCATCGCGGACGAACGCTTCGCGCGCCTCTACGGCGTGGATCCAGCGCGCGCACGGGAAGGTGCACCGATCAGCGAGTTCCTCAGCCGCGTACATCCGGACGACATCGCGCGGCTGCGCGTGCGCATCGAGAGCGCGTTGCGGACCGGGAATCTTTTCAGCGAGGAATATCGGCTCGTCGATGCCGACGGCCGCGAATCCTGGGTGCTCGCCGAAGGGCGCTGCGAACTCGATGCGTCCGGCGCGCCGCTGCGTTTTTACGGCGTGAGCTTCGATATCAGCGGGCGCAAGGCGGTCGAAAAGCGGCTGCGCGAACTGAATGCCGAACTCGAACAGAAAGTGATCGAGCGAACCCAGGCACGTGGGCGTACCTGGCAGGTCAGTCCGGACCTGCTCGGCGCGGTCAATAGCCAGGGCTATTTCGAAACCTCCAACCCGGCCTGGTTCACCGTGCTCGGCTGGACCGAAGAGGAAGTGGCCAGCCAGTCGATCTTCGAGCTGATCCACCCGGACGACGTGGAGCGGACGCTGGTGGCGTTCAATCTGAACAAGCAGGGACAGCCGGCGATCCGCTTTCCAAACCGGTACCGGCACAAGGCCGGGCACTACCGGTGGATATCGTGGGTTGGCGTTCCCGAAGACGGACTGGTGTATTGCAGTGGCCGCGATATCACGGAGGAACGCGAGCAGTCCGAGGCACTCGCGCGCGCCGAAGATGCCTTGCGCCAGGCGCAGAAAATGGAAGCCATCGGCCAGCTCACGGGTGGCCTCGCGCACGATTTCAACAATCTGCTGGCGGGCATCAGCGGCAGTCTGCAGGTCGTCGAGGCCAAGCTCGCTCAGGGCCAGCACGACGGCCTCGAGCGTTACCTCGAGATGGGACAGAATTCGGTACGCCGCGCCGCAGCGCTGACGCAGCGGCTGCTCGCGTTTTCGCGGCGGCAGACGCTCGACCCGCGGCCCATCGACGTCAAGCGCCTCGTCGACGGCATGGAAGAACTGGTGCGCCGCTCGGTAGGTCCGAGCGTGAGCGTGGAGATCGTTGCGGACGCGGATCTCTGGGCCACGCGCGTCGATGCGTCGCAGCTCGAGAACGCGCTGCTGAACCTGTGCATCAATGCGCGCGACGCGATGGTGCCGCACGGCGGTCATCTGAAGCTCGTGATCGCGAATTCGAGGCTGACCGAACAGTCCGCGGCGGAACACGAACTGACGCCGGGCGACTACGTGTCGATCTGCGTGATCGATACGGGCTCTGGCATGCCGCCCGACGTGGCCACGCGCATTTTCGATCCGTTCTACACGACCAAGCCGCTGGGGCAAGGCACAGGCCTCGGCCTGTCGATGGTCTACGGCTTTGCGCGCCAGTCCGGCGGGCACATCACCGTGACGACCGAACCGGGCAAAGGCACGACGATGTGCATCTACCTGCCGCGCGATTTCGGCGACGTCGAGGAAGAGGCAGTTGCGACGGCGAATGCCGTGGGACTGGGCAGCGGCGAGACTATCCTGCTGATCGATGACGAGGATGTCGTGCGCATCGTGCTGAATGAAGTGCTCACCGAAGCGGGCTACGAGGTTCTTACCGCGAGCGACGGTGCGTCCGGTCTTGCGCTCCTGCAGTCGGCCAAGCCGATCGATCTGCTGATCACCGATGTCGGGCTGCCCGGCGGATTGAACGGCCGCCAGGTCGCGGATGCGGGCCGCGCGCTGCGTCCGCAGCTCAAGGTGCTGTTCGTGACGGGATTTGCCGACGGCGTGAGTCTGGGAGGCGATGCAATGGAGCCCGGCATGAACGTGCTGACGAAACCGTTCGACGTCACGACGTTTGCGGGCCGGGTCCGTGACATCCTCGATCAGCAGATCCGCATGTCCGACTGAAAGGCCCGCGATAGTCAATTGGCAACACGTCCACAATGTGACTGGCGTGCAGCTAGCGGCTCCGGAGCATACCCAGCGCCATCGGCAGCGCGGCCTTGAGTACGGGTTTCTTGAATCGGCGCGGCAGCAGCAAAAACACGGCCGCCGCACTCGCGATCACCCAGGGGTTGGTCAGTGCGCGCCGGGTCGGCCGCTGTTCGACGGCCTTGGCGCAAGCGACGAGTCGCTCGTCGAGACGACAGGCAGCGACCTGTACCGCATCGGGCGAAGCATTACGGTTCATCGAGGACCTCCAGCAGCACGCCGAGGCGGCGCCGCGTTTCGGGGAAGGTGAGGCGATGGAAGCGCGCGTAGGCAAATGCGCCCCCGGCGATGGCGACACTGATGCCGACCGCGGCCGGAAGCGCGGTCGCGGCCCAGACGGGCCAGCCGAGTTCGCGTAGCCCCAGCATTGCCCCGCCAATCAACGCAGTGAAAAGGATAAAAATACCGAACAGCGCAATGCCGGCCGCGATCAGTATTCCCGACACGCTGTCGCGCGCGAGATCACCCTCGGCGCGGATCAGTCCGGCCCAAGCGCGCAGGATCGGCACGGAATGCCGTCCGACGATGACGACACGCGCCGCCCCGTCGAGCAGCGAGCGCGCGGCGTCCCGTTCGTCGGTCGGCGCCGACGACTCCATCAGCGCCGGCGCCTCAGCAGCAGGGCAAGTACAAAGCCCGCAGCGCCGGCGATGGCCAGTGCATTCAGCGGCTTCGCGCGCACGTATTCGCGGACGCCGTCCTGCGCATCGGCGATGGTGTCGCGCGCCGAGGCGAGCGCGTCACGCGAGACTTCGCGCACGGCTTCGGTGGCTTCGGCCCACGCAGCCTTGCCGGCTTCGACGGCGTCGGCCAGGTCGTCACCGGCTTCTTCCAGACCGTCGTCGATCGCGTCATTGGCCGATTCGAAACCATCCTCGATCTCATCGGCTGCATCCGCGGCGGCGTCGCCGAGATCTTCGCGCGCGGCGGCCACGCCAGCGCGCGCGGCGTGTGCGGCGCGACGGCCGTGTGCGCGCACGGTGTCGGTCACGTTGTGGACCGTGTCGGAGGCTTCTTCAGCGGCACGCGACACGCCATCGCGGACGCCTTCCGCACCTTCCGTCAAACTGTCCTTGATATCGCGCAGCGCGGCTTTGCCCTGCTCGAAGGTGTCTTTGCGATCGGCCATGGTGTTCTCCTGAGTTGAACTAGACTTCAGCACGGGCTGTGCCAACGCGCGCTTCAGCTCGCATGGCGTCGCGACGCGTCGACAGCGTGGTCCCCGACGGACAAGTGCCCGATGCCGCGTTGATGGGTCGTGCACGATGCGAGGCTGGCGCTTCGGTATTGGTCGCGCGTGTTGCGCGTTCTGCGTTTAACGTTCGCGGTTTTTTGCGCGTCGCGCCGCGCGTTTCACTCACCGGTGACTGTGCCGCGCGCACGATGCCTAGGCGGTGCGACGTGCCGTCCGGCGCCGCGGCTGCGGCGCGCAAGGAAGGCCCATGAATGCTGATCTGGTGGGATGGGCGGCGTCGGCGATCCTGATCGTCACGCTGGTCCAGCAGGTGGTGAAGCAGGCGACCGACGACTCCGCGCAGGGCGTGTCGAAATGGCTGTTTGCGGGGCAGATCGCCGCCTCGATCGGGTTCATAGTCTACAGCGCGCTCGTGGACAACCTCGTGTTCGTGCTGACGAACAGCTGCATCCTGGTGACGGCGATTGCGGGTCAGGTCATCACGGCGCGAAAGAAGCGCAGGAACGGCGGGTCGGACAGGTCCGCGGGCGAGAAGGGGTGAGCGCAGCGTCGCACGGGCGGCAACCGCCTCACCTATGCGGGACTCTACGTCCCGTGTCCCGCATGGAATTCCACAAGTTAATTTTTAATAAAGCATCGGCGGGTTCTACCGAACGCCGAGGTTGGCGCACTGCCGGCGATTCGCTCGCCGGCAGTTTCTTGCGATTGGCCCACGCGATCAGGCCAGCGTACGCACCGAGGGTTCGCGGTGGAAATGGCGGGTTGCCGCCGCTTCGAGGAAAACAGCCGTATCCGCCAGCGCCACGATGCCGTCGTCGGGCGCTACGCCGGCGACATCCAGCAGTGCCTGCGCACCCGGCGAGAACGCGATCGCCTTGAGATGGCCGAACGCGTCGCGCACCCAGTCAACGGCCGCGGCTTCGCGTGAGAGTTTCGCGCCGGCTTCTTCGGACAGCACCAGCGCGACGGCGTCGAAGACCAGCGACGGCGTACCGGCGAGCTGGCCGTCAGCGGGCAGCACCGTGCCTTTCGCACCGCGCACGCCGCCGATCTTCGGCGCGACGATCTTGACCTGTGCACCCTCGGTCTCGATCGCCTTGCGCAGTGTGTCGACAGCTTTCAGGTCGCTGCCGTCGTCGACGAGGATGCCAACGCAGCGGCCCTTGAGCGTGTGCTTCATGCGGCCGATCAGCCGCAACGCGGGCGACAGTGCCATGTCCTTCGGTTCGACGGCCGGACTCGGCGCCGGCGGCAGGGCAGGCATGCCGAGTCCGTTGGCAACGCGCAGGGCGAGATTCTCATCGATATGCCGCAGATGGCCGACCACGGCTTCGCGCACGTGCGGCGTCTCGACCTTCGACAGTTCGAACACGAGTGCCGAGGCCATGTGCGCCTGTTCATGCGCAGTCTGGCTGCGGAAGAACAGGCGCGCCTGGCTGTAGTGATCGGCGAAGCTCTCAGGACGCAGGCGACCCTTGGCGCCGGGATCCTCGGCCGCGAACGAGCGGAAGCCGGTGCGCGATTCGCGCGGCGCATCGGCCTGCAGCGAGCTCGGCTCGTAATTCACGCGGCCGCGCGGAATCTGCATCTGCATGTGACCGTCGCGCTGCAGGTTCGCGAACGGACATTTCGGCGAGTTGATCGGCAGCTGATGGAAGTTGGGCCCGCCGAGACGCGACAGCTGCGTGTCGAGATAGGAGAACAGGCGCCCCTGCAGCAGCGGATCGTTGCTGAAGTCGATGCCGGGCACGATGTTGGCCGGGCAGTAAGCGACCTGCTCGGTTTCGGCGAAGAAATTGTCGGGCCAGCGATCGAGCACGAGACGGCCGATCACGGTCAGCGGAATCAGTTCTTCCGGGATCAGCTTGGTCGGATCGAGATGGTCGAACGGGAAACGCGCGGCGTCGTCTTCGCTGAAGAGCTGCACGGCGAGATCCCATTCCGGAAACGCGCCCGACGTGATCGCTTCGAACAGGTCACGACGATGGAAGTCCGGGTCGGCGCCGGCAGTCTTGACCGCCTCGTCCCAGACCATCGACTGCAGGCCGAGCTTCGGCCGCCAGTGGAACTTGACGAAGGTGGACTGTCCCTGTGCGTTGATCAGCCGGAACGAGTGCACGCCGAATCCTTCGATCATGCGCAGCGAGCGCGGAATCGTACGGTCCGACATCGCCCACATGATCATGTGCAGCGCTTCGGGCGTCAGCGAGATGAAATCCCAGAACGTGTCGTGGGCGCTGCCCGCCTGCGGAAAGCCGCGATCCGGTTCCATCTTCACCGAATGCACGAGATCCGGGAATTTCATCGCGTCCTGGATGAAGAACACCGGGATGTTGTTGCCGACGAGATCCCAGTTGCCTTCCTGGGTATAGAACTTGACGGCGAATCCACGCACGTCGCGTGGCGTGTCGATCGAGCCGGCGCCGCCGGCGACGGTCGAGAAGCGCACGAACACCGGCGTGCGCTCGCCGACCTGGGTCAGGACTGCCGCGGTGGTATGGCGCTTGAGCGACTTGGTCAGTTCGAAATAACCGTGCGCCGCGGATCCGCGCGCGTGCACGATGCGCTCGGGAATGCGCTCGTGGTCGAAGTGGGTGATCTTTTCCCGCAGGATGAAATCTTCCAGCAGGGTAGGGCCGTTGATGCCGCCGCGCAGGGAGTTCTGGTTGTCCGGTACCGGGATGCCCTGGTTCGTCGTCAGCGATGGCTGATCGCCGGCGGCTTTGCGGTGCAATTCTCCACCATTACCGACTGTATCGTTTGCTGGCTTGGCACGACGGCCGGTCGCCGGCGCTGCTTTCTGCTTGCTCATGAGGTGTCCTCCGTATCGCAGGCATCCTCTGCGCTCGCGCGTGCACGAGGCGTCAAGCGCGGGCGTGCCGACGGGCCGTGCCGGCGATGACCGGCACGGCGCATGTAAAGCGACTTCAGATTCCGCCGAGGCCGAGGCCGAAGTTCACCTTGAGCAAAATCAGCAGGCCGAACAGCGCGAACAGGGCCGCGGCAACGAAGCGCATCCTGCTCAGCGGGAAACGCTGCGCGAGTTTTTCGCCGACGAGCACGGCCGGCACGTTCGCGGCCATCATGCCGAGCGTCGTGCCGATCGTGACCATCAGCAGGTTCGCGTACTTCGCGCCGAGCGCAACGGTGGCGAGCTGCGTCTTGTCGCCCATCTCGGCGAGGAAGAACAGCACGAGCGTCGTGAGGAAGGCGCCGTGACGTGAGACGTTCTGCTTGTCTTCGTCGAGCGTGTCGGGAATCAGCGCCCACGCGGCGAAGGCGAGGAAGCCCAGGCCGAGGATCCAGCGCAGCACGTCGGGGCTCAGCGCGTGTGCGACGGTGTCACCGACGAGTGCGGCGAGCAGGTGATTGACGATCGTCGCCGCGAAGATGCCCGCGATGATGGGCCAGTGCTGGCCGCGGAACCGCGTCGCGAGCACGAAGGACAACAATTGTGTCTTGTCGCCGATTTCGGCGATGGCGACCAGCGTGAAGGAGGACAGCAAGGCTTCCACAGGAAACTCCAGGGCCGGCGAATGTGAACCATTGACCCTGCAATCCATCGCCGGCCCCGGCTTGGACTACAGAGTCAAAGGTCTCGCCCAGCGGGTAAGCCGATGAATCGGCACCCCTTTGCCGCCGACGCCATGGTCTGTGGACCAAGTCTGTTGACGTCGGCTCCTTCGTTGGAAGGCAGCTACTCCCCAGTGACGCGGCGAGGATAGGAGCCCGCGCACGGTATCGCAAGCCGACGATGGTGGAGGACGCCAGCGCCCTCAGCCGGTGGTGCGGTGCAGCGAAGCGTCGTGAAAATCGCCCGCAAGTTGATGCGCGCCACACTTTTTTGCCTCGCCTCGCGAACGAGCGTGCGAAGGGGCCTGCCGGCCGATGACGCGCCGTACATACGGAGAGGTATGCTTGCGGATCGTCCGCGTCCGGAGTGAGTGAGAGTGAAGATTCGCGTCTTTTTTCATGCCGTCCTGCTGTTGGCTTCCGCAGTCGCAAACGCGGCTCCGCATGCACCGAGCCGGAACCTGCCGGAAGGCGACGGCCCCTGGGTCGTCAACGCATATTTCAGCTCGGACGCGGCGCTCAACCGGCTGCTCGATCGCGCGGCACCGTGGAAAGTCGACCGCGCCGCCGGCGTGCTGACGATCGAGGTCGAGGACCGCGCCGCGTACCGCCAGCTGCTCGACGACGGTTTCACGGTCGCGATCGATCCGGAACTGACGGTCGAAACCTATGCCACGGTCGAGCGCAGTCCGCTGCAGATCAGCGGCATCCCGGGCTACACGTGCTATCGCACCGTCGAGGAAACCCAGGCCGCGGCCGACCTCATGGTCGCGCAGGCGCCGCAGATCGCGCAGATCGTCGATATCGGCGACAGCTGGAAGAAGACGCAGAACGCAGCGCAGGGCTACGACCTGCGCGTGCTGCGTCTGACCAACCGCAGCATTCCGGGACCCAAGCCGGTGCATTACCTCCAAGGCGGCATCCATGCGCGCGAATACGTGACCTCGGAAACCGTCACGCGCTA
>Ga0068852_100000544_pt1 | contig 24681 bp, 21 predicted proteins | sample KBSCornC22_FD_66594 | JGI IMG/M metagenome (GOLD analysis project Ga0068852, IMG submission 66594) | Corn rhizosphere microbial communities from Kellogg Biological Station, Michigan, USA - KBS Corn C2-2 | ecosystem: Host-associated > Plants > Roots > Rhizosphere > Soil ... | reverse complement strand
CGCGATCGTCTCGGTCGTGCGGACGTTGGTGAGCGACAATATGGTGTTGGCCTCTACCTTGCGCGAGCGGATCCCGCCGACCAGTCCACCCAACCGGCCGCCGACCAGCCCGCCGATGGCGGCACCGGCCCCGCCGCCGCTGACATTGCTGTTCGCGCCCTGGATCTCGGCGACCAGCACGTAATCCGCGGCCTTGATCTGGCCCTGGCCGACATTGGAGCCGCGCTGCAGGCCGAGATTGCCGCCAATCGCACGCTCCCGTTCGGCCGCATTCAGGCCGGTGCCGCGATCGACCAAGTTGAAGCAGCCTGATCGCTGGATCATCACCTTGAGCAATTTGGACGGCGGCGCGAGGCTGAACTGGGTCCAGCCGATCGGATCGTCCCCGTCCGCGACCGAGACGGTGCCGAGCTTGCGCGTGCAATGCGGCACGTCGTCCATCGTCTTCTGCTGCAGCTGCTGGCCACTCGACGCCTTGGCGAGCTTGGGCTCGGCGACCGCCGACGTGGCGCCCAGCGAAACCGTAACGGCCAGGAAACCGATTTTTTCGAGGATATGCATATCGCGCCCCTGTTCGATCGCCGAGACGGGCTTCCGAGTCGGCTCCGGAACGGATTTACCGCAGATTAACAGGCGGATGCCAGTCGATCTTCACTGGCCGGCGTTGGCCGGCTCAAGAGCAGGCGAAGCTGCTGGCATCCTCCAGGCTGTCCGAGCCCTTGTAGCGCGCCACCTTCGGAAAGGCGCAGAGCGGACGCGTGCGGCCGGGCCAGGGCGACATCGGGCTGGCCTTTGCCTCGATCCGGTCGGGAGTCCTGGCGCGCTCGACCCAGTCGACCAAAGCGGCGAAGGCATCATAACCATCCGTCGCCGGACCGCCCCCGCAATGGCCCATGCCGGGAATGGCGAAGAGACGGATGAAGACATTGGCCTGCCCGCCCGTCTTTTTGTCGACCGCCTGGTACCAGCGAACCGTGTCGGCGAGCGAGAAGACCGGATCTGATACGCCCTGGGGCACGATCAACTTGCCGCCGCGCCGGCGGAATGCCGACAGATCGGTCGATTGCGCGCCAATGTCGGTCCAGCCTGATCGTGGGAAGCCCGCACCGGTCGCATAGATGCGCCTGGCATCGCGGTCGAAATCGAAATGCACCGCAAAATCGAGCTTGGCCTGGAAATTGTCGGGCATTTGCGTCGGCGGGGTGGTGAAGATCGCCGCCAGCGACGGCGCGCCCATCGCGACATTGATCGATGGCACCGGCCCGCCGCCAATCTTCCAGATGCGCCAGCCCATGTCGGCCCATCCGGCATCCCAATAAAATTCGGCATAGAGCGGCTGCCCGTTCGCATCGCGCGCGCCGTCATGCACGCGGCGCAGCGCGGTCGCTTGCGCGGCCGAAAGGCAGCCGTCCTGTTTGGTGCCGGTGCACGTGATCTTGGCCAGTTGCGGAAGTACCTTGGCCGACGTGCATGAGGTGAAGGCGCCGACAATGCCGTCCTCGGCCCCGTCATCCTTGTCGCAGGCGACGAGCACCGCCTTGCCGACCAAAGCGAAATCGGCGGCGCTGAAGCTGTTCGCCAGGCTTAGCTGTGTGATCGGAGCGCCCTGTGCTGACGCCACCTGCGCGAAGGCTTGCGTATCCCACATCTCCGCCACGGCGGCGCGGGGCAAAGCGAAGCCCGGGGCGCCCGCGATGATACCGTCGAACAAAGCCGGATAGCGTTGGGCCAGCATCATTCCTTCCTGCCCGCCCTTGGAGCAGCCGAGGAAATAGCTGAATTTCGGAGAGCGTCCGTAAAAGGCGATCACCGCCGCCTTGGCCGCCTTGACCGAAGCGGAAAGCGAGGTGCCGCCATATTCGGCGCGCGCCTGGGGATCGAAGCCGAAGGCGGAGGCGCCGTTCCTCGCGGGCACGCTGTTGACCGCATTGTCGTGCCCGGAATCCTGCGACAGCACCGCATAACCTTGCGCCAGTGCAGGAGCCGCACCGCCTGAGAGCCGGCCGATCGCATCGCCGAGCTCGCCATTGGTGCCGCCGCCGCCCTGCATGAAGAAGCGGTCATTCCAGGGCTCGGGCAGACGCAGATGGAAGCGGATGGCATAATGCTGGCCATCGACGCCGGTGCGCTCGTGCATCATGCCGATCAACTCGCAATGGGCGGGAAGCATCGCCGGGGGTGCCGCTGGCGCGCCTGGGAAGCGCGGCGGGGCAGGCGCGGGACCGGCATCATGCCAGGCCGCGCTCTGCAGCCGCGTGCCTGGCTCGGGCCAGGCCACTTTGGTAGCGAGCGCAGAGCAGCCCGCCGCTCCGTGCGGAGTCGCGGATTGTGCCTGGGCCGCCGCGGGAACGGCCCAGGCGCTGGCGACGCCGCAGAATAGCAGGCTGATCGTATGTCGGACAAACATGTTCGGCCCCTCACGCATCCCGGATGCCATAGCGTCGGGACGCTCCGAAGTCAGGCTCCAGCAAAGTCTCGTCTCATATTGTAGTTAGGCGGAACTGGTATATCAAAACGGTCTACCATCGGGAGGGGCGCGGTGTCTGGCCGGAAGAGCTCCCGCGAACATCCGCAACTGGCGCGCAAGGAAGAACGAGCATGATCACGCCGGGCGAACGTCCCGTCCGACTCTGCGTCACACGCCGCCTTCCGGCGGCGGTCGAGAGCTATCTCGCCGAGCATTATGACGCAGTGTTCAACCCATCCGATGTGCCGATGAGCCGCGCGGCGCTGCACGCGGCGATGGTCGAATATGATGCGCTGGTGCCGACCATCACCGATCGCCTCGATGCCGACCTGATCGCGACCGAAGGGCGGCGCGTGCGGATCTTCGCCAATTTCGGCGCGGGGCTCGATCATGTCGATCTCGCCGCCGCACGGACGCACGGGGTCGTGGTCACCAATACGCCGGGCGCGCTGACCGAAGCGACCGCGGAGGCCGCGGTCCTACTCATGCTGATGGCGGCGCGCCGGGCGAGCGAGGGGGAGCGTGAGTTGCGCGCCGGCTTGTGGACTGGATGGCGGCCGACGCACCTGATCGGCCAATCGCTCGCCGGCCGCACGCTGGGGTTGATCGGTTTCGGCCGGATCGCGCAGCGGACAGCCGCCAAGGCGCGCGGTCTGGGCATGGCGATCCGCTATTTTTCGCGCAATGCGGCCTCGCCCGAAATCGAGGCCGCGCTCGGCGCGACGCGCGCCCCATCGCTCGAGGCCTTGGCGGCGGAGGCGGATATAGTGAGCCTCCACGTGCCCGGCGGCCCGGACACGCGGCATCTGGTCGACCGGGCCTTCCTTGCCCATGTCAAGCCGACCGCGATCCTGATCAACACGGCGCGAGGCTCGGTCGTGGACGAGGATGCGCTGGCGGCGGCGTTGGCCGAGGGGCGCTTGGCGGCGGCGGGGCTGGACGTCTACGAACATGAGCCGGCCGTTCATCCCGGGCTGCTGGCGAGCTCGCGTGCGGTCCTGCTGCCGCATCTCGGCAGCGCGACGGTCGAAGCCCGCGCGGCCATGGGGATGCAGGCGGCGGCGAATCTCGACGCATTCTTTGCCGGGATCGAGCCTCCCGATCGCGTCGCCTGATCCCACTCCCGTCGTCGCCGCGAAAGGGATCAGATCATGCCGATCAGCCGCTGCAGCGCGAGCTGGAAATGGTTGATCAGCGCGGCCTCGGCGGCATCGGCATCGCGCTCGACACAGGCGTCGATGATCTCGAGATGCTCGCGCAGCGTGCGGATCGCCAGCGGACGCGTGGTCAGCCAATCGAGCCTGACGAGCGTGACGTAATTCTTGAGCCGGCGCGCGGTCGTCTCGATCAGCGGATTGCGCAGGGCCGAGATGAGCGCGCTATGCAGGCGATCCTCCAGCTCGGCGAGCGAGGCTTCCTCGTCCGCACCCCACGCCCCTGCCTCGAGCGCGGTGAGCAGCGCCCTGTGATCGTCGGCCAGCGCGGCGATTTCGGCGGCATCGCCGGTTTCGGCGAGCGCGCGCGCACCGGCGCGCTCGATCAGGGAGCGGAACTGATATGTCGAACGCGAAAGCTCGAGGTCGGCCCGCACGAACCGGATCCCCGACCGCGCATGGATCGTGACCAGGCCTTCATTTTCGAGGGTGCGCAAGGCGTCGCGCAACGGCTGCGCGGTGATGCCGAGGAGGCGGATGAGCTCCGCCTGGGAGAGGTCGGTTCCGACCGGGATGGTGCGGTCGAAAAGGCCTTTGAGGATCGCCTGATAGGCCTTGTCGGACAGGGTGGCATCATGGGCGGGCGTCTTCGACTTTGCGGGCGCGGGCTTGAGCCGATCGTCTTTCGCTCGCCTGGTCGCTGCCCGCATCGATCAAACCTATCACTGTGCGCCCGACGCAGCGGAATGAGCGCCCCTGCCTCATCGCCGACCGTCGCGGCCCCTGTCCTTCACATGCACCAACCGCTCCAAAAAGCAAGCCGAGGAAGCGACAGCGGCAGATCAGATGGCGTTGACCAGCTATCAATATGCGTATACTGAAATTTCAGATAAGAAGATTGATAGGGAGGATTGCGGTGACTCGATCCACGAAGATTTGTGCAAGCGTGGCGCTCGGCGCGATGGTCGCGGCGCTCGCCTCCGCGGCGCAGGCGCAGCAACAGGCGCCGCAACAAACGAACAGCGATGCGGCCGAGGTGGTGATCACCGGCATCCGCGCCAGCCAGCGTCAGTCGATCGAGCTCAAGCGGGATGCGGTGAACGCGATCGACGCGATCGCGAGCGAGGATCTAGGCAAGATGCCGGACCAGAATGTCGCGGAGTCGCTGCAGCGCGTCCCCGGCATCACGATCGATCGCAACCGCGGCGTCGGCAACGGCGTCACCGTCCGTGGCCTGGGCCCCCAGTTCAACACCGTCACCGTGAATGGGCGCGTCATCGCGACCGATGGTGCGGGTCGCGAATTCAATTTCGACATCTTGCCGTCCGAACTGATCGCGGGCGCCAGCGTCTACAAAAGCCCGCAGGCTGATCTGAACGGTGCCAGCATCGGCGCGACGGTCGACGTGCATACGCTGCGCCCGCTGGAGCAGCGCACGGGCCTGCGCGGTGGCGGCTCGCTGCGCCTCAATTATGACGATCTCGGCAACAAGAAGACGCCGTCGGGCGCGGCCTATCTGACCTGGAAAAGCGAGTCCGGCCGGGTCGGGGCGTCGCTCGTCGTCTCCTATGACGACAAGAATGAGCGGACCGACAATTTCTTCGTCGGCGCCAGTTCCTACCCGCGCAGCTTCGACGATGGCTATTACGGATCGGCCACCAACAATGGTGGTTCGCTCTGCGTCGGCAGCGTCAGCGGCGGAACCTGTTCGCCGCGGATCGACACCAGCAAGGTGTCCTTGTTCCGCAACGTCGACATGTACCACAATTTCGTCAACCAGGTGGAATTCTCGCACCGCAAGCGGCTCGGCGTCGACGGCGCGTTCCAGTTCAAGCCGACCGACGAACTGGTGCTGACGCTCGACGGCCTCGTCTCGCACGATAATGAACATTATCACGGGTCGGGCATCGTCCCCGATTTCAGCGGCGGGACATTGGTCAATCAGGTCGTGACCGGCGGCTCGGACACGACCGAAACCGTCGCCGGCCTGACCCGGACCGTCCATGTCGGCGGCACGGCCATGTCCGAAAGCTTCCATGACGGCACGGTCGACGAGATCGTCGAGAACCGGCCCGCCAAATCGACGACCAGCTTGTTCGGCTTCAACGCCAAATGGTCGCGCGGGCCGTTCAGCCTGTCGCTCGATCTCGACACCAGCAATGCGCGCTTCCGCGATGCCGGCGGGCTCTTCACGACCGTGCGCCTGAAGCACATGGATTACACCTACGACCGCAACACGGGCTCGCCGATCGCCAAATTCACTTTGTCTAATCCGGGCTATGCCAATGCCGCGACCGACGTGTCGCATCGCCTGGGCCATTACATGCAGTCCGAGGGCCAGAATTTCGACGACACGATCCATGAAGGCCGGATCGACGGACGATGGGATGGCGCCGCGGTCAGCGCCTTCGCGGGCGCGGGCTATTCGGAGCGCACCAAGAAGACGACCTCGTATACCGAGCCGAACGCCTGTGCTTATTGCGGCAGCGACGTCGTCCTGCCGTCAAACCTGTTCACGCCGACCCACTTCAATTTCTTCGGCGGCGCGGCCGGCGGCAATACCGCCGATTGGGTCGACTATGATGCCGACAAACTGTTCCAGGCGATGGTGGGGCTGAACAGCAGCGCCGATCCGGCGCTGCATAATGGCAGCCTGCTGCCGATCCAGCAGGATCCCGCGGGCAGTTCCTCGGTCAAGGAGAAGGTGGCGCTCGGTTATGTGATGCTCCAGTTCAAGGGCGATCTGGGAGAGCTTCCGCTCGCCGTGAATGCGGGTGTCCGCATCGAGGATACGAACTTCACGTCATCGGGCTTCGGGCAGACGGTGCTCAGCGCGAAGCCGAACGGCACCGGTCAGAATGTGATCGTCCTGTCGGGTCTGACGCCGATCAATTTCAGCGGTCACTATACGGATATCCTGCCGTCGCTCAACGCGCGGCTCAACCTCACGGATCAACTGGTCCTGCGCGCCGCCGCCTCGCGCGTCATCTCACGGCCGACCTTGACCGATCTGGCGCCCGCACAAAGCATCACCAGCAACCCCGGCAACGAGCGGATCACTCGCGGCAATCCCAATTTGCTGCCGTTCCGCGCATCGCAGGCGGAAGCCGGGCTGGAATGGTATTACAACGCGGATTCGCTGGTCACCGCGACCTTCTTCTACAAGTCGATCGACTCCTTCATCACGCGCGGCGTCAGCTCGCAGAAGGTCGATCAGGTGACCTTCATCATCGATCAGCCGGTCAATGGGAACGGCGCCTCGGTGAAGGGTGTCGAGCTCAGCTACCGGACCTTGTTCAAGTTCCTGCCTTCGCCATTCGATGGGTTCGGCACGCAGCTGAGCTACACCTACACCAGCAGCAATGCGCATTATGCCAATACCGCCAAGAATGCGGCGAGCTATTCGCTGCAGGGTCTTTCCAAGAATTCCTACACGATCGTCGGTTTCTACGAGAAAGGTTTCCTGCAGGCGCGTGTGTCCTACACCTGGCGGGATCATTATCTGGTCGCGCCGCAGACGCAGACCGGCGTGCCGGAGTTCAGCGACAATTATAACCAGCTCGATGCCGGAATTCAGGTGTCGCTGACCAACAATTTCATCCTGACGGCGGATGCGACCAACCTGACCAACGCCAAGGAATTCCACTACGCCAACGTGATCGGCAACACGCAGGAATATCGCCAGGTCGGGCGCCGCTACAGCGCCGGAATCCGGGTGAGGTTCTGACGATTCTTCCCGCCCATGGGCGCTGGCCATGCCCGTATTTCAGCGCCCGGGCGGGAGACGCTCGCCCGTGTGCTTGTGGACTAGCGAAAAAGGTTAGGGAATGTCTTTCTCCGCTCCCGTCGTAGAATATCGGCTGACGCGGCTTCAGTTCGCGCGCGACCGGATCATCGGGGATTCACAGGTCCGTGCCGACCAGGCGCAGCTGGTTGCGCTCGAGCTGATCGACGGTGCCGGGACGACGGGCCTCGGGTTCGCGCAATCCTTGTTCGTGCCGCTTCCCGATCCGGCGGAGATCGACCGCATCTTCTCGGTGGAGGCATGGCCTTTATTGGAGGGGCAGCACCCCGCCGCGCTCGCGCTGGGAGTGCAGAAGGCGAGGGGGGGCAATGTCCGGCGCATGGGGCTGCCGTTCGAGGAATCGCTCCAGCACGCCATCTGGGACCTGTTCGCCAAGCAATCGGGGCTGCCCTTGTGGCAGATGCTGGGCGGCCAGCGGAGATCGGTCCCGGTCTATGCAAGCGGGCTCGACTTCCACCTTTCGGATCACGACTTCACCGAATTGTTCGGCAATGCGCGCGAGCGCGGATTCAAGGGATACAAGATCAAGGTCGGGCATCCGGAGGTGGAGCGCGACCTCCACCGGCTCGACCTGCTGCGCAAGATCACTGCTGGCGACCGCCCGGTGATGATCGACGCCAACGAGGCGTGGACGGCGCAGGAGGCAGCCCAGGCGTTGCAGACCTTCAGGCGCGCCGGCCACGACATTTACTGGGTCGAGGACCCGATCCCGCGCGACGATTTTGACGGACTCCGGCTGCTCCGCTCGCTTGGGCTGGCGCGCGTCAATGCGGGCGAATATCTTGATCTTTCGGGCAAAAGGAAGCTGCTGGAGGCGCGCGCCTGCGACATGCTCAACGTCCATGGCCAGGTGTCGGACGTGATGCGGGCTGGGTGGCTCGCCGGCGAAGCCAATGTCGAGGTGACGTTCGGCAACACCTTCCTCGAACTGGGGGTCAATATGGCGCTCGCTTTGCCGGGGGTGCGCTGGCTGGAATACAGCTTCCAGAATTTCGATCACCTGGTGGAAGAGCCGTTCGTGATCGCCGACGGCGTGATCCAGCCGCACGACGTGCCGGGGCACGGACTGACGCTCAGCGCCCAGGCCCGTGCTACGGGCGGTGCCTGGCCTTCCCGCGCCGGCGGGGCGAGGATATCTGCATGAACTCCCAGGCGGAGGCCTATATCGACATGGCTGATGCCCCTGTCCGAAACGCCGGCAAATGGGTGCTGATGGCCAGCCTGGGGGTGACGTTCTTCGTCCTGCTGACCTTGTTCGTTGCGATCCTGGGCGTGCTGCTGCCCAATCAGATTGAGAATATAAACCCGGCGACCAAGACGGCCACGCTCGGCATCATCTTCGCGATCACGTCAGTCTTCAGCACGACGATCATCCCCGTGACCGGGTCCTTTTCCGATCGGACGCGCAGCCGCTTCGGCCGGCGCACGCCGTGGATCGTGTTCGGCGGCGTGGCGGGCGGCCTGTCGACCATCCTGATCCCTTATGGCGGTAATATCGTCGGCATCACCGCCTTCTGGCTGCTGGCCACGCTCACGCTCAATTCGATGCAGCCGGCGTTGACCGCGGTCGTCGCCGACCGGTTTGCGGCCAGCGAGCGGGGTATGGTGTCCGGCGTCGTCGGGGCATGCATGACGGCGGGCGTGTCGGCGGGAACCATCTTCGGCGGCCTGATGGCCGCGCACATGTTCGAGGCCTATGCGATCATCGGCATCGGGATCATGGTCGCCTGCCTTTTGTTCGTGCTCGTCAATCCGGAGCCGCGGCCGACCCATTTGGGCGCGCCCGAGCCGTTCAAGCTCGGCGACTTCCTGCGCGGCTTCTGGATCAGCCCGCGCGAGCATCCCGACTTCGCCTGGGCCTTTTTCGGGCGCTTCTCCATCTACATGGGATATCAGGCGATCCTGACCTACCTGCTCTATATCCTCGAAGATTATATCGGCCTCCGGCAGGCGGTCGCCAACACGACCATCGCGCGCATGTCGTCGGTCACCTTCGTCGCCCTGGTCTGCTCCGGCCTGGTTGCCGGCTGGCTCGCCGACCGCACCGGCAGGTTGAAGCCGCTCGTGTTCGTCGCGGGGCTGCTGATCGCCTTGGCCGAGATCGCGCCGCTGGTTTCGCCCAATCTGCGCGGGATGTTCGGCTATGCCGTGCTGATCGGGCTTGGCTATGGCTCGTTCATGTCGGTCGACCTTGCGTTGATGACGCATGTCCTGCCCGCGCGGCCGGAGGGGGAGGATACGACTGGCAGGGATCTCGGCATCCTGACGACCGCAATCAACGTGCCCCAGATCCTCAGCCCGGTCATGGCCGCGGCGCTGCTGAGTGCCACGGGGAACAATTATCCTTTGCTGTTCTGCGTCGCCGCGGCCTTCGTGATCGCCGGCGCCAGCTTCGTGTTGCCGATCCGGTCGGTCCGTTGACCGGCCTCTCGCGCATGCCCGCTTTCCGTTGCTGACGAACTAGACGATGGGATGCGGCCGGTGATCGCCTCGATCGGCGATTTTCGCGAGGCGGCGCGGCGGCGCCTGCCGCGCTTCCTGTTCGACTATGCCGATGGCGGCGCGTTCGACGAGCAGACGTTGCGCCGCAACGTCGCCGATCTCGGCGAGATCGTCATCCGCCAGCGCGTTCTGCAGGACGTCGCCAATGTCGATCTTTCGACCTGCTGGTTCGGTCGTACCCAGCCTTTGCCGGTGGCGCTCGGGCCGATCGGCATCGGCGGCATGTTCCGCCGCCGGGGCGAAATCCAGGCGGCACGCGTGGCCGCGCGTCATGATCTGCCGTTCACGCTCTCGACGGTGAGCATCTGTTCCTTGGGCGAAGTGCGGGGTGGGGCGCCGTCCGCGCCGTTATGGTTCCAGCTCTATGTGATCCGCGACCGCGCCTTCATGCGCGACCTGCTCGCGCGCGCCAAAGCGGAAGGGGCGGAGGCCCTGGTCTTCACGGTCGATATGCCGACGCCCGGCATCCGCTATCGCGATCCGCGCTCGGGCATGTCAGGCCCTTTTGGCCCCGCGCGGCGCGTGCTGCAGGCGATGGGGCGGCCGGGCTGGGCCTGGGATGTGGGGCTGCACGGCCGGCCCCATCAGCTCGGCAATCTCGTTCCCGTGCTCGGCGCGAGCAGCGGGATGGAGGATTATATCGCCTGGATGGCGGCCAATTTCGATCCGGGCATCCGCTGGGCGGATCTGGCCTGGCTGCGCGACGCCTGGGACGGGCCGCTGATCATCAAGGGGATTCTCGACCCGGCTGATGCGCGCGAGGCGGTCGCGTGCGGCGCCGACGGGGTCGTGGTGTCGAACCATGGCGGCCGTCAGCTCGACGGAGTGATGTCGGTGGCGCGCGCACTGCCCGCCATCGCCGATGCGGTCCGGGGGCGCACGACCGTGCTTGCCGACGGCGGCGTGCGCTCCGGCCTCGACGTGCTGCGGATGCTCGCGCTGGGGGCCGAAGGCGTGCTGCTGGGCCGCGCCTGGTTGTGGGCGCTGGCGGCGGGTGGCGAGGCCGGTGTCGATCAGATGTTGTCGATGCTGGCGCGCGAGCTAAAGGTCGTGATGACACTCGCCGGTTGCGCGTCGGTCGCCGCGGTCGACCGCTCGGTCCTGGCGACGGACGCAACTTATTTCGAAGGAAGGAACTCGATCGGATGAAGCTCTGCCGCTTTGGACCCGCCGGCCAGGAAAAGCCCGGCATTGTCGACGCGTCAGGCGCGATCCGCGATCTGTCGGGCGTCGTCGCCGACATCGGGCCCGACACTTTGTCGCCCGCGGGGCTTGCCCGATTGCGCGAGCTGGCGCTGGACCAATTGCCGCTCGCGCCGGCCGGATCGCGATATGGCGTACCCCTCACCGGCACGCGCAAGTTCATCGCGATCGGGCTCAATTATGCCGACCATGCCGCGGAATCGAACCTGCCGATCCCGTCCGAGCCGGTGGTCTTCAACAAATGGGTCAATTGCCTGCACGGCGCGAACGATCCCGTGCTGATCCCACCCGGGTCGACCAAGACCGACTGGGAGGTCGAGCTTGGCGTGGTGATCGGAAGCGCGGCATATCAGGTGTCGGAAGCCGGCGCGCTCGCGCATGTCGCGGGTTATTGCGTCGTGAACGACGTGTCGGAGCGCGAATGGCAGCTCGAACGCGGCGCGACCTGGGACAAGGGCAAGGGCTTCCCGACCTTCGGACCGGTAGGCCCCTGGCTCGTCACCAGCGACGACGTGGCCGACCCGCAGGCTCTGTCGCTGTGGCTGGAGGTCAATGGCCAGCGCGTCCAGGACGGCAACACCTCGACGATGATCTTCACCATCGCGCAGATCGTTTCCTATTGCTCGCGCTTCATGGCGCTCGAATCGGGCGACATCATCACCACGGGAACACCGCCCGGCGTCGGGATGGGCCAGAAGCCCGAGCCCCGGTTCCTGAAGGCGGGCGACGTCGTGCGGCTCGGCATCGATGGGCTGGGCGAACAGCGCCAGGAATTTCGGCAGGCCGGCTGACGAGCAGCTTTAATCCTTGGCGTCACCCCAGCGCCACGCTGGGGTCCATCTCCTTAACGTCTCGCCTGCCTGACGGACAGGAGATGGATGCCGGCTTTCGCTGGCATGACCCGGGATGCTGGAGGGTGCCCACCTGGAGGCGGTCGTTAGACCTCCTCGGGCCAGTAAAGCGCCATCGGATTGTCGACGAGCAGCTTGCGCTGCAGCTCCGGTGTCGGGGCGATGCGCGGGATCATGTCGACGAGCGCTCCGTCGTCGGGGATCGCATCCTGCATGTTGGGGTGCGGCCAGTCGGTGCCCCAGAGCGCGCGCTCGGGATAATCCGCGACCAGCGGCGCGACCGCGCGCGCGAAATCGTCCCAGGGCGGTCCGGCCGGGTCGAGCCGATCGGGGCAGGTTGCCTTGAAGTGGATGTCGGGCCGGCTGTCGAGCAGCCGGCGGAAGGCGCGCATGTCGGGGCCGTCCGGACCCTGGCTGACGTCGGGGCGGCCCATATGGTCGATCACCAGCGGCACCGGGATGGCGTCTAGGAAGGGGCGCAATTCCTCCAATATATCTGCCTCGAAATAGACGACGACGTGCCAGCCCCTGGGCAGGCGCGATGCGACCTCGAGGAACTTGTCCTTGGGCGCATCGTCGACCAGCCGCTTGAGGAAGTTGAAGCGCACGCCACGCATCCCGCCCGCATGCAGCGCCTCGAGTTCCGCCTCGCCGATCGCGGGATCGACCACCGCCACGCCGCGCGCGCGTCCGTTCGAGCGCGCGATCGCATGCAAAGTGGCGTCATTGTCGGTGCCGTGGCAGCTTGCCTGCACAATGACGTTGCGCGCGAAGCCGAGCCGATCGCGCAGCGCGAACAGCATGTCAGGGCCGGCATCCTGCGGCAGATATTTGGCCTTCGCGCTGAAGGGGAAGTCCGCCATCGGCCCGAACACATGGCAATGCGCATCGACCGCGCCTGCGGGTGGCACGAAGCTCGGCCGGGACGGCATCTCGATCCAGCTTCTGATCCGATCGCTCATCCGAACACGACTCCATCCATCAATTTGCGCGCGGTGCGGAGCATCCCCGCCTCGACCGGCTGCCCGTCTTCGTCGACCGTGACCACGCATTCGGTGACTCCGGTGGGATGCTCGACCCCCAGGGTCTTGCGGCGCCCCTCGGCGATGCGTGCCACCGTCGCCGCGGGCGATCCCGGGATCAGGCAGGCGGTTGCCACGCTGACCGCGCCGAGCACGCCAATCGAGGCATGGACCCGGTGTGGAATGAGCGAGCGGACGCTGACCGCGCCGCCTTCGCGTGGGCGTGCCACCAGCATCATCTTGGGGACCGACTTTTCGGTCACGTCGCCCAGATTCATCATCGGCCCGGCCTTCAGCCGGATCGCCTCGACCTTGGCCTTCATCGCCGCATCGGCATCGAGCGTGTCGCGATCCTCATAGCCGGTCACGCCGACGTCGGAGGCGAGCATGACGACGCACGGCATGCCATTGTCGATCATCGTCACGTCGACCCCGTCGATCCGGTCGACGACATTGCCGGTCGGCAGCAAGGCCCCGCACGACGATCCCGCCGTGTCGCGGAAGACGAGCGGGATGGGGGCGGCGGTACCGGGCACCCCGCTGATCGAGGCGTCGCCCGCATAAGTGACGCGGCCGCCGGGGGTCTGCACCGTCGCGACCGCGACCTGTCCCGTATTCTCCATATGGATGGCGACGCGGGTCTCGCCCTCCGCCGCCTCGACCAGCCCGCGCTCGATCGCGAACGGGCCGATCCCGGCAAGGATGTTTCCGCAATTCTGCGCGTCGGTGACGATGGCCTGGTCGACGAACACCTGGAGGAACAGATAGTCGACATCGACGCCCGGCCGCTCGGACTTCGAGACCACCGCGACCTTGGAGGTCAGCGGGTCGGCCCCGCCCATGCCGTCGATCTGGCGCGGATCGGGCGAGCCCATCACGCGCAGCAGGAAGGCGTCGCGTGCGGCACTGTCCGCCGGCAGGTCCTGCTTCAGGAAATAGCCGCCCTTGGACGTGCCGCCGCGCATCCACAGGCAGCGCGCGCTTTCACTCATAGGTGAGCCCCATCGCCGCGAGCTTGCCGCGCATGTCGTAGATATCGAGCCCGAGCTCGCCCGCTGCGAGCCGCCGCCTCTTGCTTTCCTCGGCGGCTTCGCGCGCCTGCGCCTTTTCGAGCACAGAGGCGGCGTCCGCGCGCCGGACGACGCACACGCCGTCATCGTCGGCGACGATCACGTCGCCGGGCTCGATCGCCGCGCCCGCGCACACGATCGGCACGTTGACCGAACCGAGCGTGGCCTTGACCGTGCCTTGGGCGAAGATCGCCTTCGACCAGACCGGGAAGCCCATCTCGGTCAGGTCGCGGACGTCGCGCACGCCGGCGTCGATCACCAGCGCGCGGCAGCCGCGGGCCATTGCCGAGGTCGCGAGCAGGTCGCCGAAATAGCCGTCCTCGCACGGGGAGGTGGGAGCGAGCACGAGGATGTCGCCGGCCTGGATCTGCTCGATCGCGACATGGATCATCCAATTGTCGCCCGGTGGCGCCGAGATCGTGACCGCCGATCCCGCGATCCGTGCGCCGGGATAGATCGGGCGCAGCCGACTGCCGAGCAGCCCGATCCGGCCCTGCGCTTCATGCACGGTGGCGACGCCGCAGCGGCCGAGCCCGTCGATCACCCCCTCTTCGGCGCGCTCTATCCTCTGGACCACCTTGGGCATGTCGATCTCCTTCGATGCTGCCGGTGCCGGGCGCTCCCCGCAACCACCAATCCAAAGTTGAGACGAGCTATCAATTTTAGCTATAGTTTGCTCGTGGCACCCGATCCCTATTCGCTCAACCTGCGCCATCTCCGCGCCGCCGCGATCGTCGCGCGCAGCGGCACGCTGGTCGCCGCCGCGGACAAGGTCGGCATCAGCCAGCCCGCGCTCACCGCCGCGATCGCCGGGCTCGAGCAGCGCCTGCTGCCCTTGTTCGTGCGGACCCGGGCCGGCATGCGCGCCAACGAAGCGGGGCTGATGCTGGCGGGCCGCGTCGAAGAGGCCTTCGCGCATCTCGCGGCCGGGCTTCGTTCGGGCCAAAGGCAAAGGGGATTTGCCGAGCCCGAACGGCTCGTGACCACCTCGCAGCTGCGTGCGTTGCTGGCGCTTGCCGATCAGGGCAGCTTCGTCGGCGCGGCGGGCGTCACCGGCCTGTCGCAGCCGGCACTCCATCGTTCGGTCCGCGATATCGAACGGCTGACCGGCGTCCCGCTGATCGAGCGGCGCGGCCGCCGTGTCGCCTTGACCCATGCGGGGCGACGGGCGGCGCGGGGGTTCCGCCTCGGCCTTGGCTCGCTGCGCGCTGCTTTGGTCGAACTGGCCGTCCTGCGCGGCCAACCCGCGCCCGACCAGATCACGGTGGGGGCGATGCCGCTCTGCCGCGCGCGGCTGCTGCCAGGCGCGATCGCGGCCTTGCTCTCCGAACGACCCGACACGCATGTGACGGTGGTCGAAGGCGCGCATCGCGAGCTGATCGAGCAATTGCGCGAAGGCCAGATCGACCTGGCGATCGGGGCGTTGCGCGATCCGTCGCCGGGCGCGGATCTGGAGCAGGAACCGGTGCTGGTCGATCGCCTGGCGATCGTCGCGCGCGGCAGCCATCCGCTGGCCGGCACCAAGACGCCCAGCCGCGCCGAACTCGCCGCCTGCCGCTGGTTGGTCGGCCTCCCAGGATCCCCCTTGCGGCACCATTGGGAGCAATTGTTCGCGGGCGGCCCCGCGCCCGACGCGCCGATCGACTGCGGGTCGGTGATGGTGCTGCGCGGAATGCTGATGGAAGGCGATTATCTGACGTTGCTGTCGCCCGAGCAGATCGGCGTCGAGCTGCGCACGGGCATGCTGGCTCTGGTCGGGCCGCCGCTCGATGATCATGTCCGCACGATCGGGGTCACCCGTCGTACCGACTGGCGTCCCACGGCAACGCAGGAGCGGTTCGTTGCCATCCTTCGCGACCAGGGATCGAGAATTCAGGTAAATTGATAGGAGCGCACGCTTTCGATTGGATGGGCGCGGCCCGGTCGGACTAGCCCGTCATGCATGGGCGAGAAGATCGGCTTCATAGGGTTTGGCGAGGCAGGGCGCACCTTTGCGCCCGGCTGGCCGGGCGCACCGCCGCATGCCTTTGATATCAAGACCGGCGACCCCGCGAGCCGCACGGCGCAATTTGCGGCCTACGACCAGGCGGGCGTGATCGGTCACGAAAGCGCAGCCTCCCTCCTTCGTCGCGTGGATGCTTTGCTCTGCGTCGTTACCGCCGACCAAGCGCTCGCTGCCGCCCGCGATTATGCGCCGCAGTTGAAGGCGGGCAGCTTGTGGCTCGACATGAACAGCGTCGCGCCGGGCACCAAGCGTGCCGCGGCGGCCCTGATCGAGGCGGCGGGCGGGCTTTATGTCGACGTTGCGGTGATGGCGCCGGTCCAACCCGCGGCGCGCGGCGTGCCGTTGCTGGTCAGTGGCCCTTATGCGGACGATGCGGTCGACCTGCTTGCGCGCTCGGGTTTCTCCAACGTCCGCAAAGCTGGCGCGGAGGTCGGGCGCGCGTCCGCGATCAAGATGGTGCGATCGGTGCTGGTGAAGGGGCTGGAGGCGCTCACCACCGAATGCGTGCTCGCCGCCGACGCGGCCGGCGTGCGCGACGAGGTGCTTACGTCACTGGACGCAAGCTGGCGCGAGACGAGCTGGGTGGATCGTGCCGACTATAATCTCGATCGCATGATCGTGCATGGCCTTCGGCGCGCGGCCGAGATGGACGAGGTGGTGAAGACACTCGACGCGCTCGGCACCGGCTCCGCCATGGCGCGCGCGACCGCCGAGCGACAGCGCGAGATCGGCCAGCGTCAATTGCGTTCGCCGAACGGCCTGGATGCCAAGATCGAGGCGATAACAGGCAAGAGGAAGGACCAGGCGGCATGACGCTCGTGATCGATTGTCACGGCCATTACACCACCGCGCCCGCCGCGCATAATGAATGGCGCGAGGCGCAGAAGGCGGCGTTCAAGAGCGGCGGCGCGACGCCGGCCTATCCGTCAATCTCCGATGACGACATCCGCGAGACGATCGAGCAGAACCAGCTACGCCTGATCCGCGAGCGCGGCGCGGACATGACCATCTTCTCGCCGCGCGCCTCGGCGATGGCGCATCATGTCGGCGATGCCGCCGTCAGCGACGCCTGGGCACGCGCGAACAACGATCTGATCAAGCGCGTGGTCGACCTGTTTCCGGAGACGTTCGTCGGCGTCTGCATGCTGCCCCAGTCGCCGGGCACCGATCTGACGACCTCGATCGCCGAGCTTGAGCGCTGCGTGACCGAGCTCGGCTTCATCGGCTGCAACCTCAATCCCGATCCGGGCGGCGGCCATTTCCAGAGCCCGCCGCTGACCGACCGTTACTGGTATCCCTTCTACGAGAAGATGGTCGAGCTGGACGTGCCGGCGATGATCCACGTCTCGGGATCGTGCAATCCCGGGCTGCACGCGACCGGCGCTTTCTACATCGCGGCCGACACGATCGCCTTCATGCAACTGATCGAAGGCGACCTGTTCCGCGATTTCCCGACGCTGCGCTTCATCATCCCGCATGGCGGCGGCGCGGTACCCTATCATTGGGGCCGCTATCGGGGGCTCGCCGACATGCTCAAGAAGCCCGCGCTCGATGGGCATGTCATGAACAACGTTTTCTTCGACACCTGCGTCTATCACCAGCCGGGCATCGACCTGCTCGCCGACGTGATCGAGACCAAGAACATATTGTTCGGGTCGGAAATGGTCGGCGCGGTGCGCGGCGTGGATCCCCAGACCGGACATTATTTCGACGACACGAAGCGCTATATCGATGCGCTTCCGATCAGCGACGCGGAGCGCCACGCCATCTTCGAAGGCAATGTGCGCACCGTCTTTCCCCGCCTCGATGCCCTGCTGAAAGGACGCGGCCTGTGACCGGCACACGCGACATCCACGCTTACCTCGCCGAATTCGACGACATTCCCGGCACGCGCGTCTTCACCGCGAAGCGCGCGCGCCAGGGCTATCATCTCAACCAGTTCGCGATGAGCCTGATGAAGGCGGAAAATCGCGAGCGCTGGAAGGCCGACGAGCGCGCTTATCTCGAGGAATGGCCGCTCTCCGACGAGCAGAAGCAGGCCGTGCTCGACCGGGACTATAACCGGCTGCTCGACCTGGGTGGCAATATCTATTTCCTCGCCAAGGTCTTTTCGACCGATGGCAAGAGCTTCCTCCAGGCGGTGTCGACCATGTCGGGCATGAGCCTCGAAGATTATTCGGCGATGATGATCGCCGGCGGCCGCTCGCCCGAGGGGCTTCGTTCGATCCGGGAGAAGAGGTGATGGCACGGATTACGGCCGGCATTGGCACCAGCCATGTGCCCGCGCTCGGTGCGGCGATGGATCTCGGCAAGACGCAGGAACCTTATTGGGTGCCCGCCTTCGCCGGCTATGAATGGACCCGGGCGTGGGAGCGCGAGCAGAAGCCCGACGTGGTGATCCTGGTCTATAACGACCATGCGACCGCCTTCGACATGAAGATCATCCCGACCTTCGCGATCGGCTGCGGCGAGCGCTACGCGCCCGCCGACGAAGGCTGGGGCCCGCGCAAGGTGCCGGTGGTGGAGGGCCATCCCGACCTCGCCTGGCACATCGCGCAGAGCTGCATTCTCGACGAATTCGACATGACCATCATCAACGAGATGGATGTCGATCATGGGCTGACTGTGCCCTTGTCGCTGGTCTTCGACCAGCCCGAGGCATGGCCGGCGCGCGTTATCCCGCTCGCGGTGAACGTCGTCACCTATCCGCCGCCATCGGGCAATCGCTGCTGGGCACTCGGCGAGGCGATCGCGCGCGCGGTCGAGAGCTTCCCCGAGGATCTGAACGTCCAGATCTGGGGCACGGGCGGCATGAGCCACCAGCTGCAGGGGCCGCGCGCCGGGCTGATCAACAAGGAATGGGACAATCGCTTCCTCGATCTGCTGGAGGGCGATAGCCAGGAACTGCGCCACATCCCGCATATCGAATATCTGCGCGAGACCGGATCCGAAGGGATCGAGATGGTGATGTGGCTGATCATGCGCGGCGCGCTTGGCCGCGCCACGCGCACCCTGCACCGCCATTACCACATCCCTGCCAGCAACACGGCCGTCGGCCACATCGTGCTGGAGCCGCTGCCTTAGCATTCCCCCTGCCTGAGGCGGGCCTGCGTCCGCCCCGGTCCTTTTCGAGGTAAGATATGAAGATCGCACTCGCCGGCGCCGGCGCCTTCGGAGAAAAGCATCTCGATGGCCTGCGCAACATCGACGGTGTCGAGGTGGTGAGCCTGGTCGGGCGCCGGCTCGAACCCACCCAGGCTATCGCCGCCAAATATGGCATCGGCCATGCCTGCACCGACCTGGCCGAGGCGTTGGAGCAGCCCGGCGTCGATGCGGCGATCCTGTGCACGCCGACGCAGATGCATGCCGCGCAGGCGATCCAATGCATGGAAGCGGGCAAGCATGTGCAGGTGGAAATCCCGCTCGCCGACAGCCTGGCCGACGCAGAGGCGGTGCTCGCCAAGCAACGCGAGACGGGGTTGGTCTGCATGGTCGGCCACACGCGCCGCTTCAATCCGAGCCACCAATATCTGCACAAGAAGTTCGCGAGCGGCGAGGCGCACGTCCAGCAGATGGACGTCCAGACCTATTTCTTCCGCCGCAAGAACATGAACGCCAAGGGCGAGCCGCGCAGCTGGACCGATCATCTGCTGTGGCACCATGCCGCGCATACGGTCGACCTGTTCGCCTATCAGGCGGGGCCGATCGTCCAGGCCAATGCGATCGAGGGGCCGATCCATCCCGAGCTCGGGATCGCGATGGACATGTCGATCCAGCTCAAGAGCGAGAGCGGGGCGATCTGCACCTTGTCATTGAGCTTCAACAATGACGGGCCGCTCGGCACCTTCTTCCGCTACATCTGCGATAATGGCACCTGGATTGCGCGCTATGACGATCTCGTCACCGGCAAGGAAGAGCCGGTCGATCTGAGCGGGGTCGCGGTTTCCAATAACGGGATCGAGCTGCAGGATCGCGAATTCGTCGCCGCGATCCGCGAAGGCCGCGAGCCCAACAGCTCGGTCGCGCAGGTCCTGCCCTGCTATCGCGTGCTGGGGGCGCTCGAACAGCAATTGGCCGGTCAGTGAAGACACAGGTCGCGATCATCGGCGCCGGCCCGGCCGGCCTGCTGCTCGGCCATCTGCTGCGCGCCGAGGGGATCGACTGCGTCATCGTCGAGCGCCAGTCGCGCGCTTATGTCGAAGGGCGGATCCGCGCGGGCGTGCTGGAGACGATCACCACCGACCTGCTGCACCGGCTTGGGCTGGATGCGGGGCTCAACGCGCATGGCATGATGGAGGAGGGGTTCAACCTTGCCGACAGCGGGCGGATGATCCACATCCCGATCACCGAACTGACCGGCCAGCATGTCGTGGTCTATGGCCAGACCGAGGTCACGCGCGACCTGATGGACGCGGCGCCCGAGCGGGGGTTGGAGATCGTCTTCGAGGCGGCCGACGTGGGGCTGCACGATATCGATGGGCCGCCCTACGTCACCTACCGCAAGGATGGGGTGGAGCATCGGATCGACGCCGATTTCATCGCCGGCTGCGATGGCTTCCACGGGCCCTCGCGCAAGGCGATCCCCGCCAATCGCGTGGTCCAATATGAGCGCGAATATCCGTTCGGCTGGCTCGGCATCCTCGCCGACGTGCCGCCCTGCCACCCTGAATTGATCTACGCCAACACCGAAGCCGGTTTCGCTTTGGCGTCGATGCGGTCGCCGACCCGCAGCCGTTATTATATCCAGGTGTCGCACGACGAACGGCTCGAGGATTGGCCGGAGGAAAGACTGTGGGACGAACTCGCGCGGCGTTTCGCGCCGCTTGCCAGCCGGCCGGTCGTGCGTGGCCCTGCGCTCGAAATGTCGATCGCGCCGTTGCGCTCCTATGTGTTCGAGCCGATGCGCCACGGTCGGCTGTTCCTGGCCGGCGACGCCGCACACATCGTGCCGCCGACCGGGGCGAAGGGCCTCAACCTTGCCGCGTCGGACGTGGCCTATCTCTCGGAGGCCTTCATCGGCTGGTACAAGAAGGGCAATGAGAAAGCGCTCGCCGATTACGCCACCAAGGCGCTGGCACGCGTGTGGAAGGCCGAGCGGTTCAGCTGGTCCCTGACCAAGCTGATGCACCGCTTCCCCGAGGACGGCCCGTTCGAACGGCGGATGCAGATTGCCGAGCTGGATTATCTGGCCGGATCGCGCGCGATGCAGACCGCGATCGCGGAGAATTACGTGGGCCTGTCGCTTTAGGCCGGTACCGACCGCGGAGGAGGATACGTGTCGATACCCGCCAAATTGCTTTTCGGCCTATCTGCTCTGGCCATGCCCGGAATGGCGCATGCGGCAACCGTGCGGGGGCCGACGCCGAGTCTGGAGTTTGCCTTTTCCGAGCTGGTAACGTTGGGCAAGGAGATCACCCCGGGCGCGACTGCTTATGGCAAGCGCAACATCGTGCCGATCACCGGTGGGACGTTCGAAGGTCCGATTATCCGCGGCGAAATTATTCCGGGCGGGTGGGACTGGCAGCTGCAGCGCGCCGATGGCTGCTCCGACGTCAAGGCCGATTACATGCTCCGGACCGACGACGGCGTGATCATCAACATTCTCAATCAGGGCGCCTTGTGCCCGCCCAAGCCCGGCGAGCCATTGACCGCGCGCACGATCGTCCGCTTTGAAGCCGCGGTGGGCAAATATGACTGGCTGTCCAAGCATGCCTTTGTCGGTACGCTCGAGCTGGCGCGCGCGCCGGACGGCGGCCCCGCGGTCCGGATCGGAATCTGGATGGTGAAGTGAGCGTTATCGGCTGCAGTCGTTCACATCGCCATCAACTCAGTTCATGCCCGATCTGGCGTGCCAGCGATATTCGCAGGGTCTATTCACGCGGAGCCGCAGAGAGCGCGTCTGGCTCGAAGCCCTTCTTCTCCGAGGCCTCTGCGCCTCCGCGTGAATCATAGCTAACCTGCTGAACTGGAAAGCGTTACCACCAACGCAATTCACCCGTCATCGTCGTTGCGAGCCGCCTTCGCGGCGAAGCAATCCAGGCCCATACTATCCTCCGGTCCGGGACTGGATTGCCGCGTCCCGGCTTCGCCGGCTCCTCGCAACGACTTCGGAAGACGAGGCTATGCTGGTCGTGATTTACCGCCCGCGCCAGAGCGGTTCCAGGATCGCGCGCAGCCTGGCCTGATCCTCGGCGGAGATGGTGCCGAAATTGGCCACATCATGTTCGTCCATCCGCTTGCGCGCCTCGGCCGCGAGCGCGCGGCCCTTTTTGCTGAGCTTCAACGGACGGGCGGGGCCGGGGCCGGCAGTGCGCTCGATCAGGTCGCGCGCGGTCAGGCCCGCGATCAGCGGCGCCATGTTCGCGCGCTGGATCGCCAGCCTGCGCCCGATCTCGCTTTGCGTGATCAGCGGCTCCGCTTCCAGCACCACCAGGATCGAGGCTTCGGTCGTGCGCAGTCCGAGTTCGGCCAGTCGCTCGGCAAGGTCGCTCATCAGCACGCTGCTCGCGCGCCGCAGCTGATAGCCGAGCAAAGTCTCCAATTGATGCGGTGTCGAGCTCAAGATCCGGCCTCCTGCCATCCGGCTAGCCCAGATCAGCCCGCAATGCCTAGACCGAACGCCTGGAAGGCAAGGTAAGCACCGCGCCTGCCGCCACGAGTGACCCCAGGCCCATTAGCAACGCCACGGTCGGCAGTGTCGATCCGGCCTGGAATAGCAGCCCGGCCAGCACCGGGCTCAGCGCTGCGCCGCCGCGGCCGAGCCCGATGACGAGACCGGTGCCGCTGCCGCGCGCCGCAGTCGGGAAGGCGGCGGCGAGCAAAGCGTAGAGGCCGACCATGCCGGCATTGGTGAAGAAGCCGGCTACCGCCGCCAGCATCGACAATTGGTGGAGGTCGGCTGCCGATCGTCCGAACAGGGCGACGAACAAGACCGCGAAGATCATGCTGCCGATCGTCAGCCAGCGTGCACGCACGACACCGGTCAACATACTCAGCGTGACCGCGCCGGCGAGACCCCCGACATTGGCCCAAACCAACACGCCGCCGGCCGACGACGGCTTGAAGCCCATGTCGACCACGATCTTTGGCGTCCATTTCAGGATGAAATAGAAGGTCAGGATCTGCGCGACATAGGCGATGATCAGGCACAATGTCGTGCGACGCAGCGCGGGCGTGAACAGCCGAGCGAGCGGGAAGCCTGCATCCTCGCGTTCGGGCTCGGGCAGCGCCTGCGCCGGCTGATGCCCCCAGCGGATCAAGGTGCGGTTGACGCGGTACAGGGCCTGCGCGGGATTGCGGCGGACGAGGAAGGCGATGGTTTCGGGCAGCAGCAGCCAGACCAGGGGAATGGCGGCAAAGCTCGCCCCCGCGCCGAACAGGAACACCGATCGCCAGCCATGATCCGCAAGCAGGCTCGAGGCGATTGAACCGCCGACGACGGCACCCAGCGGATAGCCCGCCGCCATCATCGCGACCGACAGATCGTGGCGCCGGCGGTTGGTGAATTCGGCGGTTGCTGCGTTGGTGGCAGCCAGCATGCCGCCGATGCCGAGGCCGGTGAAAAGGCGGCACGCGGACAGGAATGTGATGCTTCCCGCATGCGCCGCGCCGATCATGCCGAGCCCCATCAGCACGAGGCAGAGCAGGATCGTCGGACGCCGGCCATTGCGGTCGCACAGCAGGCCGAGCAACAGCGAACCCACCGCCATGCCGATCAGCTCCATCGACAGGACCGCACCCAAGGCAGCCCGATCGATGTGCCATTCGGCAGCGATACCGGGCGAGGCGAAGCTGATCGACAGCACGTCGAAGCCATCGAGCGCGTTCAGCAGCACGCACATGGCGATCGCGACGATCTGCCCGCGCGCGAGCGGCGAAGATGCCACCAGCTCGCGCGGATCCGAACCCAGCTTGCTCGCGGCATCTGCCGTCATGTCACATCCCCCCGTCGCTCAATCGTATCAACGCGTCCAACACCACCACACCTTCGCCCCGCGGCAGCAGGATCACGGGATTGAGATCGATCTCGGCGATACGCGGCTCTCCCGCCATGACGCGGCCGAGCTTGGCAATGAGCGAGGCCGCCGCCTCTACGTCGCACGGCGGCGCGCCGCGAAAGCCGTTGAGCAAGGCCGCGCTGCGCAGTCGGTTAAGCTCGGCCACGATGTCCGCCTTGGGCAGATCATGCGGCAGCAGGCGGACGTCCTGCAGCAATTCGGCCTGGACGCCGCCCAGGCCGGCAAGCAGCACGGGTCCCCAATCGGGGTCATTGCGTGCGCCGACGATCAGTTCGACCCCACGCGCGCCCATCGCCTCGACCAGTGCGCCGTCGAGCTGCAGGCCCGGCCGCGCCGTCGCGACATTGGCGTGCAGCTGATCCCAGGCCGCCGCCACGGCGGCACGGTCGCCGAGGCCGAGGATGACGCCGCCCGCATCGCTCTTGTGCGGGAGATCCGCAGCCTGCGCCTTGAGCACCACCGGATAGCCGAGCGCGTCGGCCGCATCCTGCGCTTCTTCGGCGGAGATCGCGAGCCGGCCCTTGGGAAAAGGTAGCCCCGCCTCGCTCAGCAATAGCTTGGCCCGATATTCAGGGACGATCCCG
>Ga0068852_100000543_pt1 | contig 24691 bp, 21 predicted proteins | sample KBSCornC22_FD_66594 | JGI IMG/M metagenome (GOLD analysis project Ga0068852, IMG submission 66594) | Corn rhizosphere microbial communities from Kellogg Biological Station, Michigan, USA - KBS Corn C2-2 | ecosystem: Host-associated > Plants > Roots > Rhizosphere > Soil ... | reverse complement strand
CAGCGCCTTCCATTCGCGCTCGGGGGCGAAGCCGCGCGGTGCTCCGAGGCTCGCCATGAGCTCGCGGCGCAAGGTCGAGAGCGCGACGCCACGCCGCCGTTTCGCCGGCCCCGTGTCGTTGGCGTAGCCCGCGCCGAGCGGACCGCTGCTCGTGGAGTCGTCGTCGGTCCACTCCTCGGAGTGCGCCCAGCCGACGTTCTTCGAATCCTGACGGTCCCACCAGATCAGGAGGCGCTTGACCTTGTCCGCGCGAAGGCGGCGTCCGCTCCCGAGGTTGCGCTTACGGGCCACGATGCCTCCCTCCAAGCCGGGGGCCACGATACCACGTCTACGATGCTGCGGGATGCTTCGCCCGGAACGCGCGCCACATAGCCTCGCACTCCGCGGCCTCCGCTGCGGTCATTTTGTCGTAGAGGTCTTCACGCATTCGCAGCAGCAGCTCCTCGTCCGCCTCGGAGAGCGGACGGAGAGCTTCGGCAGCCCGATCGAGAAGATGATGCCGGGTGACCGGATCGTCGCGGATCACGGCCATCAACCGACCATCAAGGGCACGCCGGGTAGTGGGCTAGTCTGATCAGACTGACCCACTACCGCACGCCGGGGTTGCGCTTACGGGCCACGATGCCCTCCAAGACGGGGACCACGGTACCACAGGTCGCGGTACACTGGCGCCGTGAGCAGCGCGCCCCTCGATCGCGTCGTCGACGTGTTGATCGCCCGCGGCATCCCGGGCGTCACGACGGACGAGTTTCGCGCGTTCGTCGACCGGAACCGCCCCGCGCTGGAGGAGCTCGTCGCCAACGCCCCGATCGGGGGCATCGCCAAGCGCCTCGCGCTCGTCGTCGCCGAGACCCGCGACATCAACGACTACGTCGTCCAGCGACACTACCTGCACCGCGGCCGGACGATGGCCCAACTCGGCTACTTCGGCCTGCTCGACGCTCCGAAGGACATCGAGGGCGACGTGGTCGAGGCCAAGCCGCCGGCGCCGTGGCGGCTCGCCGGATGGCCGATCAGCGGCGCCGTCCACTACGCGCTCCCGCGCGTCTCCGTGCCGATCGCGGGCTACCACCCCATGGAGATCCTCGAGCTCGCGCGGCTGTACGTGGAGCCCGGCAGCAACGGCAAGAACCCGCCTCACCTGGCCGGCGCGATGGCTGGCCGCACCGTGCGCCGCGTCGCCGACGACTGGATCGAGCGGTACGAGCACCTTCCGAAGCCGCGGGCGATCCTCGCGTACGCGGACACGATGTACCACGAGGGCACGATCTACAAGGCGCTCGGGTTCGTCCCCGCGGGCGTCACCGGCGGCGGTCGGCGGTCGACGAGCCGCACCGGCGCGCCCGAGCACGAGGATCTACAACACGAGAAGTCAAGGTGGATCCTGCCGCTCGAACCGACCCAGCCGTTGACCGGCTACGCGATCCACGCGCTGGTCACCGGCGTCACGAGCCGGGAGACGTTCCGCGCGTGCTGCGAGGCGGCCGAGATCGTGCTGGCGACGTTCGGGCTCGACATCCCGCAGATCCGCGAGCGGTGCGCGTACGACACGACGTTCGACACGGCCGACCTGTGGCTGCCGATCGCCGACGAGTACGGGCTCGTGACGCTCGACCACCCGGGCAACTTCATCGACAACCTCGCCGACACGCTCCGCGAGGCCCTGCACCACTTCGTGGCGTTCGAGGGCGACGCCGACGTGGAGATGTCGCTCCAGCGGTACGCGAGCGCGAGCTTCGAGCGCGGCAAGGGCGGGCGATGGGAGCTCCGCCGCGCCTCGTCGCAGGAAGCGGAGCCGCCACCGGCCCGCCACGACGTCGACGAGGGAGAGGACCACTACGGCGCCCCCGTGACGCTGACCGCTGACGAGGCGGCGGCGCTGCTCGCCACCGACGAGTTTACCCCGTCGGTGGGCCTCGGCGCCGGCGAGCACTGGCGCGGACCGGACGGGCTGCATCTGCGCCACGATCCGGTCGAAGGCTGGTCCATCCACCAAGATCAGCACGATCCGCGCGGAGGGCTCGGCGCGCTCGCCGCGCACATCTGGCGCGACGTCCTCGGACGGTGATCGTCCGCGCGCCGGATCGGCCGAGGGCGCCGATCCGCCGTGGATCCACATGGATCCAACGACGTAGCCGCGGAAGCCTGCAACCGACCGGATCAATCCAGCCGTTCCTCTCGTGGAATGGCGGAGGGGGGTTGCAGGCCGGGGCGGTTCTCCCGTATCCACCACAGAAGGCCACGCTTGCGACGTGGTACCCGCCTCCTGCCTGCCTCCCCCATCCACCCGCGGATCGGTTCCCCACCACGGTCACCGACCCGCGCCGAGCAAGAGAAGCCTAGCATGAAGGAAGCCGCCCGAGCACCCTCCCCCACAGCCCTCCCCGCTCCCAAGCCTGATTATCGGTACGGACCCTACCGTTGCGCGCAGCCGCGAGATGGGCGCCCGCACCACCTTTCTCCGAGTACGACCCTGCGCGTGCTCATCCTGTTGCGCGATCGGCCCGGGCTCTCGCGCGCCGAGGTCGCTGCCGCGCTGCGGATCTCGCCGTACACCGCACGGTCGTACCTCACGGTGCTCGTGCGGCGCGGGCTCCTGGTCCGTAGCAAGCGCCTGATCCGGCGAACGTCGACGTGGCAACCGCTGTTCTGGCTGGCCGACGGCGTCGTCGTCGACGAGCGCGAGGACGCGTCGTGAGCGCTCTACCGGCCGCTCCGTCGCTGCCGTCGCCGCGCCTCGCGCAGCCCCCGAAGACCGGCCAGGTCTGGCGGATCCGCGAGAACCGCTGGGAAGCGGTCCAGGCCGACGACCTGTTGCGGTTCTGCGACGACTTCGGCGACAAGGTCCCCGCGTACGTCCACCTGTTCCTGCGCGCGCTCATCCCGCTGTCGGACCGGAAGTACTTCCCCGAGCGCGCCGACGGGCCGCACCAGCAGCGGACGGTGTTCAGCACGCGCTACTCGCTGCGACGTATCGGCCGCTCGGTCGCCCGGTCCTCGCGGTCGATGCGTCGGGCGCTGCGGTGGGTCGAGCCGCGCGGACTCGTGAGGACGCGGCAGATCAACGGCTTCTCGTCGCTTCTGGAGATCGACACGGACCAGTTCGTCGCCTTCGCGCGCGCCTGCAAGGTCGCCGAGCTCGTCGACGAGCATGCCGAGCGCGAGGACGTCGCGGTCGAGAGCCTCGCGGGACGCGACCGGCATCGGTGGCTGATCCCGACGCCGACGGTCTTGAAGGACGGGCGCGTCCTCGACCGCACCGTCATCGCCGACACGGTCACGCGGATGCTCGAGCTCGTGCTCGGCCACCCCCCGACGGACCAAGAGCGGACGCACTACGCCCGGGTCACGGTGCGGTTGCTGAACCACTGCAACTGGCCCGACGCCGACCGGATCTGCGAGGACGTCGCGCTCGTGCTCGGTGCGGCCCGGACGTGCGTGGCCCCGGAGTTCCGCGAGCTCCGAGGGGTCAACGCGCCGAAGAAACGCCGCAAGAAGATGCCGGGCGACCGACCCGGCGACGGCGCCGGCCGCCCGGAGCGCCGCTTCCGTCAGGATCACGCGAGCGAGCCCGCGTGGTTGTTCTATCTCGGCAAGGATCCCTTCCATCCGGCCTGGGATACGCGGCTGCACCTTGCCCGTGAGCACTTCGCGGGCCGCTGTCGCTGCGGCCAGGAACACCCCCCCGAGCCCACGGTCGTGCAGCAGGCCGTCCAAGAGCTCAACGCGGCGACGGTGGCCGCCCTGAGCCCGCAGGGGGCACCGGCGTTCGATCTCCTCTCGGGCAGCCCCGAGGACATCGCCGCCGAGCTCGAAACGCTGATGGACTGGTGGGTGTCGCTCCGCATCGGCCACCTCACGCCCGACGAGCGGGCGACGGCGCTGCGCGCGCTCACCGACGAGCAGCAACTGCTCCACGAGGCCGGGCTGACAAGCCACGACGACATGGTGGATATCGCCGTCGTCATCGTCCGGCAGGCGTTGGGTCGACCACCGCCCATCTAGGCCCGGCGCCGCCGCGATCGGCAGCCGGGAACCCCGAGAGACACGCGAAGGCGCGGCCGAGGACTCCACGAGAGCCCCGGCCGCGCCTTTGTCGTCGCGGCCCCACGAAGTCGCCAGCGTCGGGATCAGCGCCGGATCGGCCGCGCGACCCCCGCAGCAGACGGTTGCACCCAGGCGGACGCGGGAGGGGGCTACGGCGCCAAGGCCGTGGCGGAAGGCGATGCGGCCGGTGAGTCGGGCGCGCGGGCCGTCTTTCCGATCTGTCCGAGATCCCCATCGAAGATGGAGAGGATCCCGACGTCGGAGCCACCGCGTCGGACAGGGCACCTCGACGGCCTTCGGCCTAGGGGTGCCACCCACAAGGACGGCGGGGGTCGCGCCACCGGCGCGACACGAACGCCGCGGAACACGCTGTCCGGGGAGGAGCTCCGAGGCGGGCGGAGACGTCGCGAGCACGTCGACGACCGTCGTCGACGTCGCCGATCGCGCCCTGCACCGTCCCCGGAGCTCCGAGGCGGGTCGCCCTCCCCGCGGCCGACGGAGAGCTCGGTGAGCTCGGGGACCGCCGCGCCCGGGCGGGCCGCCGTGGTACGGTCGGGGACGTCCCACTAGCGGGACGGTGGGGGGAGCCGATGCCCGATCCGATGACACCCGCGCAAGCTGCCCTCGTGTTCGCGGCCTTCCAGGCGTGGGCGCTCGACGGCGACCCGTCCTACCGTCACGATCGCGAGCTCGCGGCGCTCCTGCTCCACGCCGACGGGAGCGGCGGGATCCTCCCTCGCGGCCCCGCGCTGGCGACGACGCGCGAGCTCGATCCGCGGTGGGACTGGCCCGCCGAGGCGCTGGCCGCGTTTCCGGCGTCGGTCGCCGTCGCGCCCGCCGGCGGCGACGCGGTCCTGCGCCTCGTCGCGGTCGAGTTCGAAGTCCGCGATCGGCTCCGCGCGACCCGAACGGCGCGCGACCGCATCTACTGCGCGCGATCGGCCGATCCGCGGGCCGCGAACGACATCGGCATGTTCAAGATCAACGCGTGCGTCGGGATCGACGGCGTGCGCTGCGCGGAGTGTACCCGTCGCGCCGAGCTCACCGAGACGGTTCGGAGCGTCCACGCGCAGCTCGCGGCGGTGCGGCGTGACCTGCGCCGGGCTGTCGCCCGGGCGGGGCTGTACGAGCTCGTCGACGCGGAGCTCGCGGTCGGGGTGCCGTCGCCGTCGCGCTCGGCCGACGAGCCGTCGCGCTCGGCCGACGAGGCGCCTCGCCGTCGCGCGCCGTCTCGTCACAAGCGTCGCGGAGGGCCTCCGGACGGGTCCTAAGTGTCGCGCTCCGCCGGCGAGGCGCGACGCAGCCGATCGGCCTTCCGCGCCATCTGCATCCGCACCGCGTTGATCTCGCGGGCGGCCCACGCGAGCGCAGCGGCCTCCTCGATCTCGACGAGCTTGCGCGCGTTGCCGACGAGGACCGTCGCCCGCTCGCACTGGCTGTAGATGCGGAGGGGCGCCTGATCCTCGCGCGGAACGTAGGTCGACGGGCACACCGTCGGCGGTCCTCCGTGCTTCCGGGGCGGTGGTAGCTCCCTTTCGCAGACGCGGCACTTCGCCATCGGCCCTCCCGTCACTCGTTGTAACGAGTAGGCGATCGGGCGTCCACGAGGGGGACGGTGGCCCCCCGGGTCGCCCGCGCAACGGAGGGCCCTTTCCGGCGATTCTACGGCTGCTCGTCGCCGGGGGCGTGACCGCGCCGTCTGTGGCTCTCGTCGACCCACTTGCGCAGCGGTCGACCGGCCTCCGTCCGCACCTGCTCACCGCACCCGCACGCGCACAGACGCACGATCGGGTGCGGACGAACGCGGTCGTCGATCTTCGGTCGACGCATGGTCGTGCGCCGCTTGCGAAGCCTCGCCTCCTCGCGCTCGTCCACCTACACCGCCTCGATTCCGAGGGCGCCCATGCCGGCGATGTCGAGCGTCTTGCTCTCGCCGGGCAGCAGGCTGCGCACGTACAGCCACGTTCGCGTGCCCTCCTGCTTCTTGTCGGTGACGTAGTCGCCGAGGCGAAGCTGGATCGCCGGCGCGATCAGCGCCGAGCAGCCGATCACGATGCGGCCCTCCTGCTCGTAGATCTCCAGGTCGCCGACGAGCGGCAGCGGGATCGCGATCCCAGCGCCCTCGGGGAGCTCGATCGGGTACACGTCGGCCGGAAACTCGCCGTCCCGCTGTTCGAGCGGGCCGCGCAGGAACGGCGACAGCACCGTGTCGAGCGTGACCCCGACGAACAGCCGGGTCGGGATCCCGGCCGGCACCGTGCGCGGGATCAGGAGGTTGAACCGCAGCGTGCCCACCGGCTACTCCGGCAACGGCTGCGCGCCGCCGTCGTCGCTACCGTTCGGCGGCGCCTCGACCGCGGGCTCGTCCCCACCGCCGTTGTCCTCGGCCTCGGCGGGCGGCGGCTCCTTGCGCCGCCGACGGGCGGGCCGCTGCTCCTCGCGCGGCGGACGCTCACGGGACGGCGTGCGCTCCGGGGGGCGCGCGACCTGGTCGGGCGTCGGGTGTCCCCCGCGCGGAGGGCCGCCCTGCTCCCGCTGCTCGGGCTCGACCACCTCGGCCTCGACGCGCTCGGGGCGGCGGGCGGGGGGCTTCGCCGGGAGATCGTCGTCGTCGCGCTGGCGACGGCGGTCGAGCTCGGGCTCGTCGCGGTCGCGATCGTCGTCCTCCTCGTCGTCCCGCCCGCGGTCGTAGTCGAGCTCCTCGCGTCGGCGCTGCGCCTCGAGCTCGAGCATCGCGCGCTGCGTCGTGCGGATGTCGATCAGGATCAGCCCGAGCCACGCGATGCCGCGGAGGACGTAGAACATCATGCGCGCCATCTGGTAGGCGCGCGCTCCCTCCGACATCTCGTCCCATACGGTGGTGCCCTCCTCCTGATCGTCGTTCGGACGGAGGTTCTCGATCACGGGCTCCTTCTCCAGCAACTCCTGCCACCACACCGGGCCGGTGGGCGGCGCACGCCTGCGACTGCGATCGGGCATCTTGGTCCTCTCTCTTGCGGTTGTGCCCCTTACGGGGCGGGATTCGGGCCGGCTTCGGGCGGCGGCTTCTTGGGGGGCGGCGGCGGGGGCGGCGGCGGAGGTGGCGGGGACGCGCCCGCGCCGCGCTTGTCGCGCTCCCACTGGTCCATGGCGCCGGCGAGGATCTCCGCCAGCGCATCGAGCAGCTGTCCACCGCCGGGTTCCTTCATCATCGGCTTGAGGCGCGCGTCGCGTAGCACGGCGCCGAGCTTCTCGTTGCTGCCGACGAGGTTGAGGAGCTCGACGGACTCGGGCGTGAGGCCGCGGCCGACGAGGAAGCCGCGCCCGATGTTGCCCAGCTGCTCGACGGCGTTGTTCATCAGCCGTCCGCGCTCCTCGGGCGGAAGCGGCGCTTGCTTCTGCGTGGCCGGCATCTCGCGGAGCTCGACGATCGCGGCGACGAGGTCGGCGTTCGCCTTCGTCTGTTGCTGCGCGATGTTGCCCTGCGTCTCGGCGAAGTCGGCGGCGATCTTCAACAGGCGCCCGGTCGAGGACACGACGAGGTTGGTGTGCCGCTCGTAGTTCGCGGCGAGCCCCCTCCATCCCTGCATCGACGCGAGCGCGATCTCGCCCTCCCACTCCTGGGTGGTGACGATCACGGGCTTGCCTTCGGCGTCGATCTGCGTCTGGATGGGTTGCACCGGGCGCGTGGCGAGCGAGGTCGGCTGCATCGGCTCGGCGTTGTTCCGCAGCGTGAACTGCGTCGTCTTGAGCGTGGTCGACTTGTTCTGGATCTTCACCCGGAACAGGGCGCCGCGCGTCCCGAGCACGCACTGGACGGCCGTGGTGCGGATCAGCTTCAAGCACCGCTCGACCTGCATCTCGCGCAGCGTCGACGGCACCGGGCGCTGGCCTTCGGCGGGCGGGCTGTCGAAGATCCCGGTGCCGCTCTCGGCGTCGCCGTATGACGGGCCGGCGTTGCGTTCGGCGTCGGCGCGGTTGAGGTCGTCGCGCGCGGCGCGCTGCTCGTCCTCGGACATGAAGTCGTAGCGCGCGAGCCCGTCCCCCACGTTGGCGTTCGCCCCGCCGATGAGCTCGACCAGCGAGACGTGCGTGGCGGCGTCCGACCAGGCGCGCACGTCGGCCTCGATCCCTTCCCAGCCTTCCCACTCGTACTGTTGCTGTTGCTCCACGGTCGCCCCCGGAACGGCAGCGTCGCCGGATACGTCGCTGTAACGCAAGGTCTGGCGGTATCTATCGGCCCGAGTATTCGCGTTTCGCGTACCCGGTACTCGGATACCGATTCGGGGCGACCGGCGCGCGGTTCGACGCCTACCCGGCCGTACGACCGGCCAGAAGCGGGGTATCCAGGCGGATACGGGACGGATCCGGGCATTTTGCGGTATCGCAGATCCGCAGGTACGGTGGGGCGGATCGGGGGCGCGTTCCCCCATGGGGAGGACTTGATGTCGACGACTCTTCAGCGCGCCCTCGATGGCGACAAGGTCAGCGAGAAGGCCGCTCCGGCGGCTCTGAACCAGGCGGTGGACAAGATCCACCAGCTCAAGACGAAGCTCGCCGAGGGCAAGGAGACCGTGAAGGCGGTCGGCTCCGAGGTGATCCAGCTCGCGCTGACCCAGGGCACGCTGTTCCTTGCCTCGTTCGCCGAGGGCGCTCTCGGCGACTGGATGAAGCCGGGCGGCATCGTCGACGTCCGCCCCGTGATCGGCGGCGCGGCCATCGTGTACGGGTTCTACGACCTCGCCACCGGCGGGGATCTCGGCTGCTACGCGCTGGCGGCCGGCAACGGCATCGTCGGCTCGTGGACGGCCGGCATGGGCGTCTCGGCCGGGAAGGCGGCGGCGGACGCGTGGTCGGGGCGCGGCAACACGACGATGAAGGACAAGGCCGGCAACCCGCCCCCGAGCAACGTCAAGCGCAACGCCGACGGTCAGCCGCTGCTCGACGACAAGGGCAACTGGGTCCTCGCCGGCCCCGTCCGCGACGTCGCCCGCACCCAGGACCGCCGCGGCCCGCCCCGCGGCCAGCGGTAGGTCCGTCCACCCACCTCACCCCTTGCCCGCAAGGGCATCACCGCGGCGCGAGCCGCTTTCCCGACACCAGGAGACAAGCACATGGGACGACACGCGCTCGCGCTCGCCATGACCGCGCTCACGCCGATCGGCGGAGGGCGGTACCGCGACACCCGCACCGGCGACATCGTCGTCGACGACACCGGCGAGCTCGACGAGAGCAACGTGGTGGAGGTCGACTTCGCCGGCTACGACCGCGCCTACGACTACGATCGCCGCCCGGCGCCGCAGCCGCGGATGAACCGCAACTACGACGATCGGTACGTCCCGGCGCGCCGCCGGCTCTACGACTACGGCGACGAGCTCGACATCGAGATCGGCCGCGACGACGAGGGCCAGGACGACGGGGACTACGGCGACGACTACGGCGACGACCCGAACGGGTACGGCGACGACTACTACGGCGAGCCCGGCGAGAACACCGAGGACAACGCCGACTTCGGCGCGCGTCACCGGCGCCGCCACCGCGGTCGCCACCACGAGTCGCGCCGGTACCGCCACGGCGGCTACGAGGAGCGGCACGCGATGGGCCACCGGCCCCGCGCGTACGGCGCCCACGAGTCGGACTACCGGTACTGGGGCAAGACGGGCGTGTCGAACACGTCCGGCACCGTCGCGGCCGGGGCCGTGTCGGTCACCATCCGGCTCGAGTTCGACTTCCGCGGGGAGGACATCACCTTCACCGGGTCGACGGCGCTGACGCTGATCACGTCGATCAAGTTCGGCGACCGCCTCGTGTGGGACACCGCCGGGACCGACGTGTCCGTGTTCGCGGCCAACGCGTTCATCCGCGGGCTGATCAAGGGCCAGTCGCTGCGCGGCGGGCTCGACATCATCGTCAACGGGATCATCCCCGCGGGCGGCGGCAACCTGAACGTGACGTGCATCGGCCACAAGCCGATCATGGGCTACTGCCCGTAGTCCTGGCGTCCGCCGTTCACAACGATGGGCGTCGCTCCGTGAACCGGGGCGACGCCTTCGCCCGCCGGGGGAACCGTGAGGAGGAACAGAAACCAGACGGGTGACCCGTTCTACGACGTCGACGAGCACGGCTTTCGCGAGCCGGGGCCCGGGCACGACACCCTCGACGACTACGATCCGCCCGGCTGGGATCCGTTCCGACGTCCGCCTCCGCTCCCGCCCGACCCGCCGCCCGGCCTCGACGAGCCCGGTCGGATGTCGCAGCGCACCAACAACGTGCTGCTCGACGGGGTCGTGGGCGTCGGGCCGGCGCCGCTCGTCGACCTGACCAACAACGCGATCGAGGCGCTGGCCGCCCGATGGCGGATCATCGAGCTCACGTCCGACCAGACGCTCCCGTGGCTCTGCCTGATGGAGTGGACCGCCGGCGACGGCGCCGGCATGAAGGTCGTCGTCAACGTCCCGCACGGCTCGACGCGGGTCTGCCTGTTCGCGCGCACCCTGCGGTTCAAGGCGCAGAACCTTTCCAACCTCCAGAACCGCGTCCGGTTCACCGTCGCCGACGGGCACGACGGGACGCGCAACGAGTTCGAGATCGACGGCCCCACCCAGGCCGAGACGTCGATCGGCAGCCTCTTCCCCCCGTACACCGACAAGGTGCGGCTGGAGCTCGCCGACCCCGCGGCCTACGGGACGTCGTTCATCCGGTTCTACGACGGTCTCGCGGCGCCGACGCTCGTGTCCACCGTCATGGCGAACGCGCAGCCGTCCTACGGCACCCCGGTCGGCCAGGGGGCGGACATCCGCGTGAAGGCGGACTCCGCGTGGCGCCTCATCTTCTACCTGAGGGCGTGAGACGATGCGGATTGCCCTCGATCTGGCCTTCGACGAGAACGCGGCGGTGCGCCTGCTCAACTGGCTGGCGCTCGAAAACGCGCGCATCCTCCGACGCTATCCGAACCTGCCCGGCTTGTACGAGTCGGGCGTTCGCTACCAGCGCGAGAAGGGCGAGATCTGGAAGGACTACCTCAACCTCTTGCGGACGAGGTGGGAGGACTGCGACGGGCTCGCGGCGGCGCGCGCCGGCGAGATCATGGCCCGCGGCTGGCGCGCGCTCGGTCCCGAGGACGCCGGCTACCCGCTCGCGCGCAACCTGCGGCCGAGGGGGATCTACGCCGAGGTGTTCCTGCGGACTCGCGCCGTCAAGGGCGAGTCGGGCGTGTACCACTGCCTCGTGCAGTACGCGATGCAGGACCGCCGTGGGCGTTGGCACTGGTACGAGGACGATCCGTCGGAGCGGCTCGGAATGACCGACCTTCCGCTGCCGATCGAACACCGTGGTCAGAGAAACAGGAGGGCGGCATGAAGGCGGCACGGCGGATGGACGACGCACCCCCGCGGGTGCTCCGCATGTCCGAGTGGCTTGCGGAACAGGACGGCGTCGACGAGGGCAACCCCGCGATCGGCGAGGTCGACACCGACGTCGTGCGCGACGCGGCGCACCTGATCCTCGACGAGCTCGGCGTCAACGCGTACCGGCGCCACCAGCGCCGGGAGCACCGGCGGTTCGAGGAGCGTCGCGAGCGTCGCGACGAGCGCCACGAGGACCGCGAGCGGTGGCAGCGCGAGCGCCGGCAGGGCCGCGAGCAGAACCGCGAGGGCCGGCGGGAAGGTCGCGAGCGCGACCACATGACCCGCGAGGAGGACCGCGAGCGGATGCGCCGGGAGCGGTGGCGCGACGAGGAGCGTCGTCGCGAGGCTCGCCGGCGGGGCCGGGGCGCGCCGCCTCCGCGCCGGGGTGCGCCGCGTGGGGGTCCGCCGCGCGGAGGCCCGCCCCGCGGTCAGAGCTCGTCGGCCGACGACCAGTACGACGACGACCAGCCGTACGACGACGACCCGCGCGGCCCGATGGCGCCGCCCCCGCAGGATCGCGCCACGAACAGCCCGCCGCCGATGCAGCAGGACGACTACCGCGTCACCGACGACGGGCTCACCGACGACGATCCGGTCCCGGAGATGGAGCCCGACAACGAGGTCGAGGAGGCGATCGACGACACCAACGCGCCGAACCCGTACGATCGCGTGGAAGCGGCCGGCTACCTCGGCGATCTGCTCCGGATCGGCTGGGGGCCGATGACGAAGATCGGCCAGCAGGGGAACCTGCGCCTCCAGGCCAAGGACGGGATCTCGGCGGCCGTGCAGGAGATCGCGCCGGGCCTGTTCATCGTCGCCGAGGTGCCGCAGGGCAGCAAAACGGAGCTCGGCGGACCGGTGACGCTCGCGACGAAGCTCGTCGACAAGGTCAAGGCGGCGCTCGACAACCCCGCCAAGGCCCCGGCCGCGCAGCCGTCGACGCAGGGACGCGGCGGTCGCCGGCACCACCGCCGGCACCCGCACCGGCGTCGCCGCCTGATGCGCGCCCGCTGGGATACCCCGGAGCCGGGCGAGCAACTGTCGCCGGAGGAGATGGAGGAGATGGGCTGCGGCGGCCCGGGGGGCTGCCGGTAATGGCCGAGAACGCCCACGCGGACCTGCCCGGTGCCGCCGCTCGCGACTTCGCGGACGGCGAGGTCGCCGTGCGTCGCTTCGCCCGCGGGGCCTCGCCGTTCTACCTGGTGGGCCCGGTCGACTACGGGTCGCCCGAGCAAGAGGTCGCCGACGCCCGCAGGCTCGCGCGCCACTACCGGGTGCAGGTCGCCGAGCTCTACGACGAGCCGTCCGGCGAGCTCCGCTTCCTGTTCGCCCGCGACGTGTACACGGCGCTGCACGAGGCGCCCGAGCTCGAGGAGCAAGGCGACGACGTCCACGTCCTCGTCGGCGACGACGAGGTGCCGTCGCCGGCGTCGTCGGCGTGGGCAAAGATCAAGGCGAAGTGGAGCGAGGAGTACAACAACCTGTACCAAGAGGGCCTCCGCAAGTACGCGGCGGCAATCGGGGAGGATGCCGAGCAGTTCCGCCCGCAGCTGACCGCGACGATCGGCGCGCTCACCGAGGCGCAGCAGAACCTCGTCCGCATCGCCGCGATCCTCCACGATCCGCGCTACGTCGACATCGTCAACGAGTCGGACCGGGTCAACTACGCCCGGCTGCGGGTGCAGTACAACGACGTCGCCGCCGGCATCTACTCGGGGGCGCGCACGGCCGCGCGCGAGGAGATGCCGGATCTCGGCGATGAGCGGTGGATCGGCGTCGCGCCGGCCGTGATCGCGCTCGCGATCATCGTCGTGCTCGGCATCGCGTTCATCACGATCGGAGCGGTCGCATGGGCTGTGGTTGCGTACGACTACGTCGAAAGCCTCCGCGACCAGACCAAGGTGCAGAAGGACGATCTCGACGATCGGATGCGGGCGATGGAGGAGGGAAAGACGCTCCAGCCGAGCACGCTCCCGCCGCCGACGCCGGGAACGGACTTCACCGGGATCGCGATGGTCGGCATCACCTTCCTCGCGGCGGCAGCCGCCGCGGCGATGCTGCTCCGGTGAGCGAGACCGGCCAGACGCACCGCATCGCGAGCGCGAGCCGCGATGGTGGCATGCAGTACATGGACGTGCCGACGATCGCGCGGTTCGACGTGTACGCGGTCCATCGGAGCACGGGCAAGGGGAAGGATCGGCCGTACGTGGTCGATCACCTCCCGACCGGCGCCCGGGCGTTCGAGTACCCCGACCGCCAGCGCGCGGTCGAGCTCGCCGCCTACCTCGCCGAGCAAGCGCCCGGCGAGGGGAGTGACGTCGGCTGGGGCGAGCCGCCCCGCCGCGCATCGCTCCGTGCGATCAAGGCGGCCCACGAGCGGTTCGAGGCGGGCGCGCGGGCGTCGACCGCGCCGCCGGAAGCCAAGGCAAAGCGACGTAAGGAGCGGCCGATGTCCGAGGGTACCCCGCGAAAGGCGTTCAAGATCGCTGTCATCGGCGCCGACGAGGACGTCCCCCGCAGCCTCCAGGCGTACGTGCGCCTGCCCGGGCGCGGCGGCGAGTTCTTCCTGTGCTGGAACCGCGGCCAGGAGCCCGAGATGCGCACGGGCCTCGTCGCCCGGGGCGAGGCGCCGCGGATCGCTCGGGGGGCGGCGCCGTACAAGCCGACCGAGGAGATCGATCGCAACGCGCTCGTCGCCGAGTTCAAGGAGGCGGCCCGGGCCGGTTCGAAGATCGCGGCCGGGCCGATGACGCTGCGCGGATCGTGGTCGGCGACGCTCTCGTTCGACGACCGCGGCGAACCGACGGTCGAGCTCGTCCGCAAGCTGACCACCTACGGCCGGATGGTGGTCCGCTCGTTCCACGGAGGATGGAAGCCGAGCTTCGATCGCGACGAACGGTGGTTCGGCAAGGCGCGCGACAAGGCGTACGGACCCGAGCAGTCGCTGTCGCGCGCCATCACCGAGGCGATGGGCATCGCGACCGGCCTTGTCGCCGAGGCGTGTACGTACCGGGACACGACCCGTCGCGCCGACGTCGACACGGCCTACGCGGAGAAGCACCCGCCGCGCCACCGGGCCGACCCGCAGCCGCCGCTCGAGCGCGCGCGCGAGGGCAAGCCCAAGCGGGAGCGCAAGCCCGCCGCGGCGACCACCGCGCCGCGTGACGAAACCGTTACGAAACCGGCCGCCGACAGCAACCCGTTCGAGGAGGCGATGAAGCACGTCCGGCCCGGCGACTGGAAGGCGCTGACCGAGCTCTACGCGCCGCCGTCGGACGCGGCCTTGCAGCGCAAGCTCGGCGCATGGCTCGACAAGTACGCCAAGAACGGGGAGGACGCGACGATCCTGCTCGACGGGCGCGACAACGCCGGCGAGGCCGGGATCCGGGGCGACGCGCTCGACGAGATCGCGAGGCGCCTGCACTACGAGCCCGTGGCCCCGAAGTCGTCGCGCCGAGCTCGGGCGACGCCGGCCGCCGGCGAGGGCACCGCGCCGGCCAAGCCCAAGCGCGAGCGGCGGGCGGCGCTCACCCAGGAGGAGAAGGACGCGGCGATGATGGCGATGATCAAGCAGTCGCTCGCGGAGGGGTTGGCGTCGTGAACCTGCGCGCCGAGGCCATCGTCGACCAGCTCGGGAAGGTGCTCCGCGCCTCCCCGCCGGCGGGCGTCACCGTGCGCGACGTCGACGGGTTCATGAAGCGGATGCGCGCGGCGCTCGTGGCGATGATCGGCGACGAGCTCCTCAAGCGGGAAGCCAACAAGGTCCAGCCGCCCGACGAGTGGAAGCCCGCGCGGCGCACCGACGCGAACCTCGCCGCGATGCGGGTGCTGTCGCGGCTCGTCGCCGAGAAGCGCGACGCGACGGCCGAGGAGCGGGGTGCGCTCGCCGGCTACTCGGGATGGGGCGGCCTTTCGCTCGCCGGGATCAACTGGCCGCCGGGCGTCCCGCAGCCCGATCCGCGCGGGCTCATCCACGAGTACTACACGCCGTCGAAGATCGCGGCGGCCATCGCCGGAGCCATTCGCCCGCTGCTCCCGGGCCTCGTCAACGACGACGGCGTCGTGCCAGCGGTCGAGCCCTCGGCCGGGATCGGGCGGTTCGTGCGCGCCCTGTCGGGCAACCACGGCGCCGAGCTCGTTCGGTGGACGGCGGTCGAGTACTCGCCCCTGGCGGCGCTGATGCTCGGCAAGCTGCGCCCGGACGTGGAGGTCTACGAGGGGCCTTTCGAGCGCTGGATCCGCGACCACGGCGGCGACCGTCGCGGCAAGGTCAACCTCGTCGTCTGCAACCCGCCGTACGGCGCCCGGGGCGCGAGCAAGGTCGACGACCCGGAGCGCGACTACCGGGAGACCAAGGCCGACGCGTACTTCATCCGGCGCTCGCTGTGGCTGCTCCCGCGCGGCGGGCTCGCCGTGTTCCTGATCCCGTTCGGCCTGATGACCGGTCGCGCCGCGGCGAACCGCACCCTGCGCGAGAAGTGCTTGAAGATCGCGCACCTGGCGGCGGCCTACCGCCTCCCGGGCGTCGACGCGGGCGATCTCGGCTCGGGCGACGAGGATCCGACCCGGATCGCCGGCTACGACCGCGGGCTCGACGTCGTGCTGTTCCGTGGACGGGGCGGGTCGCTCCACGACGTCGATCCGGCCGACGAGTTCATCCTCGACGGGCACTACTTCCGCGACACCCCCGACCACGTGCTCGGGGTCGAGGAGACCGAGGAGTCGGCGGTCGCGGCGGGGCGGGCGAAGCCGCGCTTCGGCTACGAGGTCCGCGGCGAGTGGAAGGGGCTGCCGGTCGTGGTCGAGCGCGAGGTCTGCGCCGCGTGCCACGTCATCGACATGGCGCTGACCAAGGGTCCGACGCCCAAGGGGGGCGCCGTCCGCGCCATCGTGGAGAGCTACGAGCTCGCCGAGCACGTCGCCTCCGCCAACGCGCTCGGGCTGCGCATCGACCGGTACCTCGCGCTGCTCGCGAGCGACGACGTCGCCGTCGTGGACCTGTGGCCCGAGCTCGACGCCGCGATCGGCGCGTGGTCGACCGCGCACGGCAACCCGCACGCCGACAAGGACGTGAAGGTCGCCGCGAAGTCCGACACGAACGTCGGCCTCCAGCGGTTCCTGGCCGCGTTCGACCCCAAGGGCGAGCGGATCGCGACCTTGCGCAAGGCGCCCGCGGTCGAGCGGAAGGTCGAGGCGCCCGCCGGCGACGTCCTGGCGCTCGCCGAGGCGATGTTCCGCGCCGCCGGGCAGCTCGTGCTCGGCGAGCTCGCGCGCACGTACGCGGAGCGCGTCGCCGCGTACAACGCCGCGTCGGGGAAGGGTCCGAAGCGGTCGCCGCTTCGCGATCTCGACGACGACGCGATCGTCGCCCGGCTGCTCGACGCCGAGTGGTGCATCGATCCGCCGGCCGGCGCGCTCGACGACAAGGCGGTCCTCAAGCGCGCGCTCGTCTGGCCGCGGGTCGACTACGTCGTCGGCGACCTGTGGCCCCGGTACGACCGCGCGAAGGGGCTGCGGGCCAAGGGCGGCAGCTTCGCGGAAGCGGCCGATCGACAGCTTCGGTGGCTGGACGCGGCCATCGCGCCCGTCACCTACGACGACATCGCCGACGGCGTCTCGCCGCGCGAGGCGTGGATCCCGCTCGACATCGTGTCGACGTGGGTCTCCACGACCGGGTACGGCAGCCGGACCTACACGCTCGTTCGGAAGGACGGGCTCGTGCAGGTCGACGGTGTCGAGTACGAGGAGCTCGAATCGCTGCACATTGCCGGAATCATCGGCTGGATCAACCACGACTTCACGCTGTTCCGGCCGAGCAAGCGACGCGACGAGGACATCGACGACGTCCGCATCCGCGTCGGCAAGGAGTACATGCAGCAGTTCCGCGCGTTCGTCGCGCAGCGGGAGGCGGACAAGCAGCGAATCGAACAGGCGTACAACCGAACCTTCCGCGGATTCGTAACGCCGACGTTCTCGGGCGAGCCGATGAACATCGCCCGGTGGAATCCCCACAAGCCGCTCCGCGCCGTGCAGAACGCCGGCGCGCGGCGCGTGCTGCACCACCGCGCGGGCCTGATCGCGTTCGACGTCGGCGTCGGCAAGACCCGCACCGGCCTCGCGGTCATCGCCCGGGCGCGTCAGGAAGGGTGGTGCAAGCGCCCGGTGATCGTGGTGCCGAACACGGTGGTCTGGAATTGGGTCGAGGAGGCGAAAGCGGTCCTTCCTGACTACCGGATCGGCATCATCGGCAGCAAGCCGTGGGTCGTGTCGCGCGGGCCGCGCAAGGGCCAGCTGTCGTCCCAGGTCGACACCGCCGACGAGCGCGCCGCGAAGTGGAGCCGGTTCCAGGGCGGCGAGTACGACATCATGCTCGTGGCCTACAGCGCGCTCGGCCGGTCGCGGATGAACGAGACGGCCGTGCGCCGGTTCGTCGACCGCACCGCGGCCATCCAGCGGCAGATCCGGCTGCGCCAGCGCAACGCGAAGGGCTCGTCGAAGAAGCTGTCCGAGCGCCAGGAGGCGATCCTGCACGAGGGCGCCGAGGCGTGGATCGCGGAGAAGCTCGAGCTCCCCGAAGGCTGGGAGTACGACAAGGGCATCACCTGGGACACCCTCGGCATCGACCTGTTGATGGTGGACGAGGCCCAAAACTTCAAAAACCTGTACCTCCCCGAGCCGCGTGAGCACGGCGTCCCGAAGTACATGGGCGCCGCCGGCGAGGGCAGCGACCGGGCGTGGCAGGTGCAGTTCCGCGCGGCGGCCGTCCGCGCCAAGACCGGCGGGACCGGCGTGGTGCTCCTGTCGGCGACGCCGGCGAAGAACAGCCCCCTGGAGTTCTACAACCTGATTCAGTACGTCGATGAGAACGCGTGGGACAGGCAGGGAATCCACGATCCCGAGGCGTTCATCGACCGCTACCTCAAGATCGAGACCAAGAGCGTGATCGGGACCACGCTCGACCCCGAGCTCAAGAGCGCCGTCGTCGGGTTCCAGAACCTCAACGAGCTCCGCGACACCATCTTCCGGTACGGGGAGTTCAAGACGGCGGAACAGGCCGGGATCGTGCTGCCCGAGCCCAAGGTGGAGCTCATCGAGCTCCCGATGAACAACGCGCAGGAGACGAAGTACCAGCACTACGTCGCCCTGATCGAGAACGCTCTCGGGGACCGTCGCGAGGCTGGGAAGATCCTCGGCTACCTCGCGCGCATGGCGCTCATCGCCATCCATCCGAAGCTCGACGAGGGCTTCGATTGGGAGTCGGCGGGGAAGTCCGACGTCGACCCGCACAGCAACAAGCTCGACGCGTGCGCGGGCCGCATCGCCAAAAAGCAGGAATGCGGCCACATCGTGTTCGTGGACAACCTCGCCGTCCACCGGTGGCTCGTCCGGGTCCTTGAAGCGAAGGGCGTGCCGAGCGACCGGATCGCCGTGCTCAACGGCAAGACCGCGAAGGCACCCGCCGACCGCCAGCGAATCGCCCGCGAGTTCAACGGCGATCCCGAGCTCGGCATCGCGCCCAAGTACGACGTCGTCATCGCCAATGCCGTGGCCTACGAGGGAATCAACCTCCAGACGCGCACCTGTGCGATTCACCACCTCGATCTGCCGTGGGAACCGGCCACGTTGCAGCAGCGGAACGGGCGCGGCGTCCGCCAGGGCAACAAGCTGGACGTGGTCGGGATCTACTACTATTTCAGCCAGTCCTCGCTCGACGGGCTGCGATTCGACCTGATCCGCAACAAGCGCGGATGGATGGTCGCGCTGCTCGAATCGCAGGACCGCGAGACGAACAACCCGGGCGCGCAGATGGAGCTCGGCCCGGACGAGGTCCTCATCCTGATCTCGCGCGACAAGGAGAAGGCGCGCCTGCAAATCGCCGCTCGAAAGGAGAAGCTCGAACAGGAACGCAAGGGGAAGGTGGCCCTCGACGCTTCCCGCCAGCTCCGGGCGGCTGCGGGCCGGTTCGCGCGGGCTCGGCTCGCGACCGACCCGATCGAGGGGGCGCGATTCCGCGCCGAGGCCGAGTCGCGCCTCGCCGATCTGGCGCGGGTCGACGTCACCGCGTGGCCGTGGCAACCTTGGGCCGCGATGGCACGGGACCGCGCGATGCTCGTGAGCGACGGCGACGTGGCCCCGGTGTACGAGGGCCTGCGTTGCGGCGTGCCGCGCAGCTACGACCCGTCCACGGTCGACTTCCGCGAGTTCGGTCGGGTGAGCATGGGCGACAGGCTCGCGATCGGCATCCGCGACGCCGGCAACGCCCGGTGGAACGAGGTCGACGCGGCCGGCATCCTCGCCCTCGGCCTGCGCCCCGAGCACAGCGCCGCCGCGTGGCCGGGCGACGAGGACGACAAGATCAAGGCGGCGATCGACCGCGACTACGTCGTGCGCAGCTATACCGGGTACGGCGGGAGCTCGTCGTCGGGGTACCCCGCCACCGATTGGGCGCGGCAGGGCTGGCCCTTCGCGAGCGAGGACTTCCTGGCGAAGTGGTGGCCGTACGCCGCTTCGAAGTGGCTCGCGATGTGGCGCGTCCAGTTCTACGGCGGGAAGGTGCCGATGATCAGCGGCGGACAGCTTCGGCTCGTCGACCGGGACTTCGGCCGGTACGACGCGGACGCGATCGTGCCGCCGACCGACGCCGGATTCGCGCGGTTCCTCGCGCTCGCTCCCTCCGCGGATCGCAGCTTCGGCGATCTCAAGGAGTGCGCGGCGTGGTGGTGGAACCGCCGCGTGCCCCAAGACATGCTGACGCGCGGCAAAGAAGCCGCCGCAGCAGCGAAGTAGGAGGCTCCCGTGAGCAGCAAGACCGTCCGCAACCTGACCCCGGCCGAGCTCGCCGTGGTCCAGGCTTTCTGGTCCGAGGCGACCGACGCATGGCGGGCGCTCAAGCCCGGAAAGAGCCCGTCCGCCGCGTGGAAGGAGATCGGCGAGGTCGAGGTCAACGGGCACATGCTCCGGATCTGCGCGCCGGTCGGCGACGCGCCGGCCGAGGAGCCCGACGACCAGGGCGACGCGCCCCCGCCCGAGGCCCCGCCGAGCTCGCCGCCGACCCAGCTTCCGCCCCCCACCGAGAGCCCGCTGGCGCGTGCGCTGGCGGGCGCTTCCGCGCCGAGCCCCACCCCACCCCCACCCGCTCCGCCGGTCGAGGCGGCCGCGTCCACCGCGGCCGTCTCGACGGCCCCCGACGAGCCCGTCGCCGCGGCGCCGATCGGCGCCGAGGAGGCCGAGGCCATCGCGCAGGAGCCGGCGACGTGGACGGCGGCGTGGCGTGGCGCGCGCGGCCTCCCCGCGCTGCGCGCGACCCTCGTCGGCAAGACCGACGCCGAGCTCGAGCGCCTGTGGGGCTACATCATGGGCGGGCAGGTCAAGGTCCCGCGGTTCGGCGACAGCGAGAACGACATGATCGTGAACCCGCGCGCCAGCTGGATGGCCTGGGACGACTTCGCGGCCCTGATCGTGAGCCGCGGCGCGGGCGGCAAGTGGATCCAGCGCTTCGTCGCGCGGTGAGGTGAGGCTTGGCGGCTCCAAACCCGAATACCTACCCGATCTGCGTCGGCGGCCGGAACGGCATGGTGTACGAGTGGGTGCAGTCGCACCCGTTCCTCACCACCGACGAGCTCGTCGCCGACGGAGTGCCGATGTCGGGGAGCGTCGCCAACTTCGAGAGCACGCTGACCAACCCGGGCGGCGGAGGCGCCGCCACCGTCGCTCCCGCGGTCGGCTACACCGCGGCGTTCGTCGTCGGCAGCGTCAACGAGGTGACCCACGTCTCGGCGCCGGGGACGATCTTCCGCATCGGGCAGGCCGCCAACTACGCGATCGAGGCCCCGGTGCCGCCGGCTGTCGCGACGCGCCAGCTGCGCGTGCGCAGCAACCCCGATCAGGCATCGGTCGCCGGCCAGGTCATCACGACCAAGATGACCGTGCTGGAAGGGCCGTAGATGTCGTGCTGCGCCGCGAGTCAGGGTAGCTGGGCGGACCAGGGCGGTTGGGCTGGGAGCGGCGGGACCAACTTCTCGCTGATCTACAGGCCCGGCGGCGTGCCCCAGGGCAACGTCGTCACCGACGAGACGACCCTGTGGCTGCGGATCGCGGCGATCCCGGGTCCGGTCACCGTCTACTTCGACGACACCATCGCCCCCTGCGTGCTCCACGGCGTCCACACGGTCGCCTTCGACATGCAGTGGAGCGGATGGACGCTCGGGGTGAACACGAACCTGACGCTGGCGGACGGGTTCAGGCTCGCGTCGACCGACGGCGGGATCGGGCTGTCGCTCGTCACCTGGGATCTCCAGATCACGTCGCAGAACAGCAACGCGGCGAGCGGCGCGTTCGTCCCGACGATCTCGGACGTGCTCGCGGTCGAATACGGCTCCTCGCTCAAGAGCGCGGGCAACGGCGGGCCGGTGTTCCGGGTCGACGGCGGCGCGGGCGGGGGGTTGACGTTCGCGCTGCACAACGCGGCGACGTTCGGCGACGGCGCGCACGCCGTCGTCAACCTCGTCGCCGCCGGCGCCGCGCAGATCCTCCTGTTCGACGACACGACGCTCGCCAACGACAGCATCCAGGGCGCGGTCGGGACGACGTTCACGATCGACGTCGTGTCGACGTCGGCAAAGTTCACCGTGCCGCCGGCGGTGGGGCCGTACCCGTCGCAGCCTTTGATGCTCGGCACGATCAACGTCGTGTACGAGAGCAACGCGAGCAACATCGGCTACACGCCGGCGACGCCCGCCAACTGGCGGTCCACGCTGCCGACGCTCGTGTCGCAGGCGCTCGACTACCTCGTCGCCCTCGTCACGCTGATGCGCGTGTGGACGGCGACGGCGACGACGACCCTGTACGTCGACAACAGCGCCGGATCGGACGTCTCCGGCATCGGCACGGCGCTCCTGCCGTTCGCGTCGATCGCGCGCGCGTTGCAGGTCCGCGGGTTCATGCCCGCCGACAACACCGTGGTCCCCATCCAGCTCGTGACGACGGGGCTGCTCTACACGGTCGACAGCGGGGTCAAGAGCACGTCGTACACCCGCATCCAGTCGGCCGGGCTCGCCGTGCAGAGCGCGCGGACGTTCACCACGACGACGGGGTCCACCGACGTCGGCATCGTCGGCACGATCGACGGGGTCGCGCCGGGGAACGACGCGCTCCTCGGGCAATGGGCCGCCTGGTCGAGCGGGCCGCTCGCAGGGCAGTACGGCCTGTTCGTCAAGAATGTCGGCGCGACGTGCTACATCTCGTCCAGCGACCCGTCCGGCGCGTACACCAATCCGAACGGCTCGACGCTGAACATCGTCAAGCCGCCGGTCACCATCGCGATGAGCAAGCCGTGGGTGATCGAGGAGACCTTCGGCTTCTCGCTGCGCGAGGTGACCGTCGACGGCGGCGGCTTCAACCTCGTGTGCAGCGCGACCAACTTCGTCAGCTTCACGCGGTGCTACCTCACCGACATCGACAGCCTCATCGCCCACCAGGGCGCCGCGAACCTCACGACGACGATGCTCCAGGGCACCGGCGACGGCGCGTCGTCGGGGACGATCCCGGGCGTCGCGCTCGCGCGCGCCGGCTCGACGTTCTTCATGTTCGAGGGTTCCTGCGTCATGCAGACGCCGGGGGCGGGGTCCGCGTATGCCGCCGTGGCGATCTACGGCCTGATGTCGACCCAGGGCGAATCGTGGTTCCGCGAGCTCAACGGCGCGACGATCGGCGGGATCTACGTCAACGGCGGCGTCGTCCAAGGCCGGGCGACGAATCAGGACGGATCCGCCAACGTCTGGCGGTTCGTCGGGCTGACCGTCCCATGCGTACAGGTCAACAAGGGCGCCGAGGGCGTCGGCGGGGACGTCGACTGCGCCCGGATGACCAACGGCGGGGGCGGCAACGCGACGACCGCGGCCTACATCGTCACCGCCAAGGGCGGGGCCCACGTCATCGTCAACGGCGGCACCGCGCAGGGCTCGGGCAACGCGCTCGCGGTGTCGGCCGACGACGGGGCGACGAACACGTCCAGCAACAGCGACGGCACGCAGATCGTGGGGGGAAGCCCGAACGGCGGCTACCACTACAATCAGGCGTTCCCCGGGTTCAATCCCACCGTGACGCTGGCGACGGGCGAGCGCACCGTGTTCGGCGACTTCAACTTGAAGAACGACGCCACCCACGACGCGACCGTCCAGTGCGAGGTCGAGACCGGCATCGGCACGAACGTCTACACGATCGTCGCGCAGAAGCTGTCGCTGTCGCAGCCGTCGGTGCCGACGAACCCGGACACGTTCACGTACAACTTCCCGGTGCCGGCGGGCCGCCGGTACCGGTTCACGCCCACCACGGGCGGCGGCGCGACCGTGGTCGCCGGAAACTACGGGTACAAGGACGTCTGATGCTGAAAGCCGTCTTCGCCCGCCTCGGCCTCACCCCGTCCACCGACGAGCAGTTCGTCGCGCCCGGCGCGGTCCACGCCGCCGGCGTCGTCTACCTCGCGCGCCCGCTGTGCGGCGCCGAGCTCGGCCCGCACGACCGCATCGCCGACCCCGTCTACGTCGCGAGCGGCGACGTGGTCCCCGACTGCGAGGCCTGCGTCGCGCAGGGCGGTGCCGACCCCCGGCTCGCCGCGCTCAACACGCCGGAGGCGCGCCGCGCGGCGCGCCCGAAGCGACCCCCGGAGGACGGCGAATGAACCGCAACGGCACGGTGGCGGTCATAGCTGCGGTCGGGGCGCTCGGGCTCCTCGGGCTCGTCGCTGGAGGCGTCGCTTCCAGCTCGGGAGGCAGGAGTCGCGTCGACCAGGCGAGACAGGCGGTCGAGGCGATGCTGGCGCGCGCGCTCGCGGGCAACGTGTCGCTGCCGCTCCCCGGCCAGGTCAACCGGGTCAGCCAGCCGTTCGGGTACCCGAGCGCCTACGGCCCGCATCCGGGCACCGATCTCGTCGCCGCGGAGGGCACCGAGGTCTACGCGATCGAGGGCGGCGTCGTCGTCCGCATCGACTACGCCGGCGTCGGCTCGGGCAAGAACAACGGCAACTGCGTCGTAGTCCGCGGCAACTCGGGCCTGATGTGGTACTACCTCCACTTCTCCAACTTCGGCCCCGGCATCGGCCCCGGGGTGCCCGTGGGTCGCCACCAGCTGATCGGCTTCTCCGGGCACACCGGGCTCGCCACCGGGCCGCACCTTCACGTCCAGGTCGAATGGCACGGCGAGAAGCTCGATCTCGTCGGGCTGCTCCCGTCCGGGGCGTTCGTATGAGCCCCCGGATCCCG
>Ga0068852_100000541_pt1 | contig 24748 bp, 51 predicted proteins | sample KBSCornC22_FD_66594 | JGI IMG/M metagenome (GOLD analysis project Ga0068852, IMG submission 66594) | Corn rhizosphere microbial communities from Kellogg Biological Station, Michigan, USA - KBS Corn C2-2 | ecosystem: Host-associated > Plants > Roots > Rhizosphere > Soil ... | reverse complement strand
CGGCGGGGGCGGGGGCTTCAGGACGGAGGCGATCGCTTGCAAGGCCGCCGTACCGGCCTGGAGCGCCACGGGAACGAGCTGTGGATGGTCGCTCGCGATATCGAGGATCTGGCCGAGCGTGCCGCTCTTCTTCCGGACGGCGGACGCCGCCACGCGCGCGACGCCGCTGGCGACGCCGTTCGGATCGCCGTCGTCCCCTTCGCCGTCGTCGCCCATCGCGCGGCTGATGGCGGCCGCGGTCGCGGCGTTGCCGGCCGCGATCGCCTCGATGACCTTCGCGTTGTGCTCGGCCTGCGACGCCAGCATCATCCGGACGATCTCGAGGGTCTGCGAGGAGTCGCCGCCGCGCGATCCGAGCAAGGTCGCGGCCTGCACGATGCCATTGAGCTTCCTATCGGATTGCTGATCGAGGAAGCCCATCAAGGCGAACGTCTCCGCCATGTGCGCGGGAAGCCCCGGCACGGGCGGCGCGGCCGCAGGCGCGGGCGGCGGCGGGGGGCGCACGCGGTCGACCAAGTCTTGCGTGATCCGGAAGGGCTTCGATCCGCCTCGCGGGTGCCGCGCGCCCGTGGACGGGTGGGCTCCGAACCACCGCACCGTGTACATGCCCGCGCCCCACCGTCGCGCGATCTCTTCCTCGGAAAGCTCATGGATCGGCCACTCGCCGACCTCGGTTCCGCGGGAATTCGGGGACATGAGCTTTTCGGCGTGACCCGTATCGCCAAGGCGCGAGCACGTCCACGTGCGCACCTCGGGCGCCACGATGCCAAAGGCCGATTCGTTCGGGGCGTGCGCTTCACGCTTGGGTCGCGCGACCGGAAGCGCTTCGGCGTCACCGTCGTGCGTTTCGGTGTCGTTTTCGTGGTCGGAGGTGTCGGCGTCGTTCGGAACCATCCCTTGGGCGTAGCACACCGGACGTGCGGTCGACTACCGCTCCCGCGCGGCGCGGGCGCGGGTACGCTTTCCCCATGGTCCTCCTCGCGATCTTCCCCGCCGCTGTGTGCCTGCTCGGGCTTCTCGCGTACGCGCTCGCGGCCAACCCCAAGGTGAGCGAATGCGGCCGCCTCGCGTTCTTCGCGGGGCTCCTCGTGCTCTGTTTCGTGTTCGCCGGCTCGACCGCGCTCGCGGTCCACGTCGGGCGCTGAGCTACGCGAGCGGAACGCCGTAGCGGGTGCCGAGGTACTGCATCGCGGCGGTGCGCTGGCCCGCGGTGATCGGCCCGCTCACGATGAACTGCTCGGCAAAAAGGTACAAGCCCGGTTGTCCCGGGTACTGACCCGAGAGCATCGACTGCACGGCGTCGGTGTCGGCGTTGCCGGTGGCGGTCGCGGCGGTGACGGCGTCCAGCCAAAGCTCACTTGTCACGCCATCGTAGAGGCATCCGGCGACGTGGGCGGTGTCGAGGGCGGCGTTGAACATGATCGAGTTGGAATCGCTGGTCATCGATCCGGCGCCCGCGCCGTCCGTATTATGAATTAGGCCCGCCGAGTTGGCGAGAGACCCGCCAGCGTCGAGCCCCACGAACGTGATCGACGCGCTGCCTCCGAAGACGATCCAGGCGCGGAAGCACCAGAAGGGTTGCGGGACGGGGGCGGCCCACGGTCCGCAGACCATCGCGACGCCCATGCCCGGGGCGTTGACGGCGCCGTAGCAAGCCTGCCCGTTCAAGGTGGCCGAGCTCGCGAAGTAGGAGGGGGCGCCGTCGGGGCTAGGAATAAAGACCATGTCTTTGAGGGGATCGCCGGATCCCGACTGATCGGCGAGCGCGGTCAGGGTGCCGGCGACGACGGTGGCCCCCAGGTCGGCCCGGACCCAGAGCGCGAGCGCCGATCCGAAGATCGTGGCGGGCGTCACGGGGGCCGTGCCGCTCGACGTCCGATGCAGCTTCACGACGTTGTTGCAGATCCCCTTGGCCGGCATCGCGTCATCCTCCCTTGCTGCGCCGGGCGGCGAGCATGCTCCCGATCCGTGTGGATGCGGCGCGGACGTCACCCTCGATCGCGTCGGCCGTCTCCGCGAACGAGGCGACGATCTCGACGATGTCGACGCCGCCTTGGACCTTGGTCGCGAGTTCGCTCACGGCGTCGAGGTGGCTCCGGAGGCGCGCGGCCGTCTCCGGGCTCACGGGGAGCCGCAGAAACATCGCGTCGGTGGCCATGCCTCGCAGGGTTGTACGAAGCGCGTCACTCACGCCCGTATGTGGCGGGGGCGCGGGATTCCCTCGCGCTTTTTTCGGGGCGTGTCGTTTTCGCTTCGCGGCCGCCATTTGCGGCAGCCTACCGCTTGAACGCCCACACGGCCACGCCGAGCGCGCCGACGACGGCGGCGCCGAGCGCGATCTTGCTCGCGGTCGACGCGGGCGCGATCGTGGGCATCGTGATGCCGGTAGCGGCCGTCGGGATCGGCGCTTGGAAGTCGTGGCTTTCGCTCGAGACGTACCCGGACGCGGTGGCGAGCCCCTTGCGGTTGACGGTGCTCGTCGCGGTCACGAGCGGCGCCTCGACGTGCGCGCGAAACTGGGCGTTGGCGACGTCGAACAGCCCGGCGCGGGCGAGGACGCCGAGCGGGTTGCCGTTCGCATCGTAGTCGGCGGGGTTTGGGGCCGGGAAGAGCGAGGGGCAAAGGCCGTTCAAGGCGTACGCGGTCGCCCATTGCGAGACGTTGAGGCGTTCGGCGAGCTCGGGAAGGCTCAGGGCCTTGATCGCGTCGATTGACCACGTCGTGCCGAGCTGGCCGACGGCTTGGTTCGTGAGCTGGTCCACGGCGCTTTTGACTTCGTCGCCGAGCGCCTTGCTCGCCATGGGCCCGAGGATCGCCACGGCTTGCTGCGCGCGATCGGCGAAGCCCTGAAACCACGCCGTCCAGAACGATGCCGGACGGTCCTCGCCGCAGAAGTCGGTGCCGCCCCCGGCGGCGATGCCCGGCAACGCGAACGCGGCCGCGGCGAGCTGCGGTCCGGCCGCGTACGCGAGCGGTCCGTAGATCGTCGTCGCCATGGCGGTCAGCACGATCTTCCCGACGGCGGTGCCGGCGAAGTCGCGAAGCGGACCGTTCACGACGTCTTTGATCGCGCCGTAGAGATCGGTCGATCCCGGGACGACCGACAGAATGTCGCCGGCGAGGTTGACGGCGTCGCCGGCGGTGCCGGTGACGGCGTCCCAGATGTCGGATCCAAACCAGCCGATCGTCGCGACGGCCATGGCTACCTCCGCTTCTTCTTTTTGAGCTTGAAGATCACGAGGCCGACGGCCCCGAGCGCGACGGCGCCCGCAGCGATCCAGACGAGGGGAAGCTCTTTCGCCTGCCCCGTCATCTGCTTGGTCGGAACGAAGTCGAGGGGCGGGCCCCCGGCGGTCGATGCCGTCGGCGCGGAGGGTTGGAACTCGCCGAAGATCGAAAGCTTCGACGGGGCCAGCCCCAGCGCTTGGTTACGGATCGGTGCGTCGAAGATTCCCGCCATGGCTCTCATCTCCCTTGGGTGTGCGCGAGGAGCATCGCGGCCACGTTGGCGGCGTGCTGCACCATGAGGCTGTCGGCCGTCGCGCCCGCTTCCGACGAGCTCCACGCGACGAGCAGACGCATTGCGATCTCGGTCTGCGAGATGCGCGTGGGGGCGCGACCGACGTCGAACGCGTCGCTGTCGATGTACACCGCCTGACCTCCCCAGTTGCCCGCGTTGATCGTGGCGCCGGCGGCGGCGGACGCTTGCAGCGAGTTGCGCACGTCGCGTTGGGTCTGGCACCACGCGGCGAGGGCGTCCTTTGGAACGTCGGCCATGCGCGTCGCGCCGGGGGCGTACCCGACGTGCGCGTCGCAGGGGCGCGCGCTCATGTGGGGATCGTTGAACGTGGTCGCGCCCTGTGGTTCGAGCGCAACCCAGCAGTCGCCGCAGATCGCGACGCGCTGCTTGCCGTCGGCGAGCGGCGGGAGGGGCGCGTCCGGCGCGGGGAGCGGGGGCGGGGTTTGGGTTTCGGGGGCCATAGAAGGGGTGGGCATGCCTTGCACCCTACCTCACGCCCGCTTCAAGGACGAGGACGCCGGCATCGAGGATCGCCCCGGACGGGGTCACGGGGACGAAGACCGTGGCGGACGGGGCCGCGGTCGCCTTGGCCTCGGTCATGACTTCGTGCATCGAGACGCGGAGCGCGCCCACGAAGATTCCAAACCCGGCGGCGGCGCCGAGGAGCTTTTTCCGGCCGGTCTTCGTTCGGAAGAGATCGATCACGGTGGTGACGATCCCTTTGCCGATGCCCATGGCCGAGGACTGCTCTTTCAGCACGGCCATCGTCTCGGAACGGTGTTCGGAAAGCTTGCCGTCGACGGCGAGGATCATCCCCTCGAGGCGCGCGGTCTCGCCCTCGGTGGCCTTCACCTTGGAGGCGAGTGGAGGAAGGCTCTCGGCGGTGACGTCGGCGATGTCAGGAATGGACGGCGGTCGCGGCGGGGGCGGTGGGGGAAGCCCCACGTGCTTTTCGATGCGGGCGAAGCGGGCGGCATCGGAAGCGCGATCGGCGGTGCGCTGGGCGCGGTCGATCGCGCGCGCCTCGCGCCCCTCGCGGGCCGATTGCTCTTGGCCTCGTTGGATGTCGGCGAGCATCGCGAAGACTTGCGCGAACGCCCCGCGATGGGCGGGATCCATCTGCTGCGGGAGCGGGGCGGCGGGATCAGCGGGATGCCGATCGGCGACGCGGGCGGGTTCGGATTCGGGGAGGTCGGTCATGGGGCCGTGGCCTTGGCGATTGCGTCGAGCTCCTCTTTCATCGCCTGATCGCTGATCTTCGCTTTTGCTTCGCGGAGGGCGTCGCGCAACGCGGCTTTCGCGACCTCGGGATCGCCGCCCGACTTCAGGATCTCGAAGACGTCCTGGACGAGGTCGGCGTGCTCGGCGAGGAAGAGGCCGATCTCGGCGAGCAGCGGGGCGGCGCTCATCGGAACCCCGCATCGCGCTTGCACGCGAGGTACGCGGCGAAGGCATCGTCGGACGCGCGCTCGCGGCCGGCGTCGGACGCGAGCATCGTGCGGCGGCCTACGGTGCGGCAGTTGGCGAGGTCGAGATCGTCGGCGGGGTTGTTGGCGTCGTCGAAGGCCGTGGCGGCGTGGCCGCACCCAAAGAGCGCGATCGCGATGCACGCGAGGAACGCGAGCAGGACCGCGACGGCGGCGAGCGTGGCGGCGTTCGTGGGCGTCAGGCGCATCACTTGACCCATGCCTGCACGGCGCAATCCGTCGCCCACACGATCGGGCCCGCAAGCGAACTCGCGATGTCGAGGCGCGGGTTGAAGAAGAAGCGCTGCGCGTCGGTCTCAAAGGTCGTGAAGCCGTCACCGGCGACGGAGCCCATCGGCATGATTGCCTGGGGCGTGTAGTTCGCGGGATCGGTGTTGGGGTTCAGCGCGGAGGAGTTGGAATCGGCGAGGACGAGAAAGCGCGCGCCGGTCACGCCGTCGGGGATCACGGCGGAGTAGCCGATGAGGCGCATCGCGGGCGGCGCCAGAATGCCGGTGAACGCCCATCGAATGAGGGAGTTGTACGTGCGCGCGGCGGGAATGACGCCGACGCCCTTCGGGGGCTCGGTCATCTCGTCGGTGCACGCGATCGTCACCTTGAGCTTGCCGTTTGGCGGGGGCCCGACGACCGTGGGCCGCCAGAGGTGCATGCGGATTTCGTAGCGCTCACCGGACGTGCGTGCGGCGGCGAGCCAGCGTGAGACGCCGGCCAGGGCTTCGTAGACCGGGAAGCGGCCGGTCTCGACGAGCGTCGATCCTGCTTGCGAGATCGCGAGCACTTGCACGGTGAGGATGATGGCGTTCGAGGCGGTGATGTCGTCGATCACCTCGATAAAGACATCGCACGCGCGCCAGCGTCGCTTGGTCGTGTAGACCGATACGAACGCGTCGGGGGTGAGCGTCTGCTGGGGCCAAGGGATGGTGATGCTCTGGGTTTCGAACGAGTCTTCCGACTGTCCGAGGAACGGTTGCGCCGTGGGCGGCGGCGGCGCGGCCGCGGGCGGATCGTACGGCTGGACGCCGGGCGGGAGGCCGGGGAGGAACGGGGAGCCACCGTCGCGCGGGGCGTTCGGGACGGGCGATTGCGGGTTCCGGGTGATGGGGCCCGGATGCGGAAGCTCGCCTTGCCGGTACGGGTACGGCTGGTTCACGCCGATCGGGAACGGCGGCATCGGGGGGCGGCGGCCGTTGTTGCTCATCGCGCGATGCCCTCATCGAAGTACAGGAACAGCCCGGCGAGCGAGAGGGTGCCCGTGCTGTTGTTGGCGACCGTGAAGGTCCACTGGTCTTGGTTCATGACGGGGCGCTGAAGGGGGAAGCGGCGCGTTTCGGAGAGCCCGAAGAGGGCGCCGGCGCGGGCCGACTGCGTGCCGCCTTGGCCGTCGGTCACGAGGAATGCGGAAAGCTCGTCTTGGATCGTGATCGACCACTGGCCGAGCGTTGCGGGGTTGTTCGGAACGAGGAGAAAGCTCGTCACGAAGACGGCGCGCGGAAACTTGAACGTGACGGGCGCGCTCGACACGCCCGCGCCGAGGCTCAGGCCGACAAATTGCTCGACGGTGTAGACCATCGGCCCGACCTTCGGCACGCGAAAGAGCGCCGACGTGTCGAGGGTCTTCCAAGGCCTCGCGTGCGCGCTCATCGGCTGGCCGGGAAGCTCCGCGCCAAATCGGCGTCCGCGATGAATGCAAAGTACAAGCTTGGCGTAATGGCGGCGCCCGCGTTCCGGTTTCGAAACTGCACCGTCCAGTTGGTGCCGGGCGTGGCGCGGCGCCAGAGCGGGAACCAATTCTGGGTAAAGCCGAAGAGGGCGAGGAGCGGGACGAAGTCGCCGGTCTGCCCGTTGGTCACGATGTCTTCGGAGCCGCCGATCTGAATGCGGACGTCGGTGGTCGCGTACGCGGCGGCGGTCCCGGCCGCTTCCTGCCCGTACATCGCGATCACGGTGCCCTGGTCCTTCCACTGCACGGGGACTTGGGAGCTCGTGGAGCTCGCGGCGACGGTCGAGCCGAGCGGGAGGTGGGTGTAGATCTTGGTCGCGCCGACTCGCCCGAATTGGGAGAGCTGCATCTGGATCAATTCCACGACGTTCGGCGGGAAGTCTCCGTAGAGGGGCATGGTCGGTCTCGTTCGGCAGAGGGATCGGGAATCGGTGAAGTGCGCGTGTGGTGAGCGGGGCGGCTTCTATGGCGCGAGCCCCGCACCGCTCACCACGTTCGAGGGCCCGCCGCGGCTTCGCGGGCCCTCGTTCGTGCGGGCGCGATCAGGTATTGACGGAGCGCTTGGAGACCGCGACGCAGATCAGGTGCCACTGCACGTCGCAGTGAAGCTCCGTCGGCTGCGTGAACGGCGCGACGCCGGTGCCCGCCGCGCGGGTCGCGGCAAGGTTGATCACCACGGGGTGCGTCGGGGTGCAGGAGATGATGAGCGACGAGTCGGCACCGGCCGAGCCGAGCGCGCTCCACTTGAACGGCTGCGGCAGCCGGAAGTAGTTGCCGGCGCCGGGGTTACCGTTCGACATCGCGCCGACGAGGCCGCCCTGGCCACCGTCGACCCCGAAGCCGCTCTCGGTGATGTCGGGTATGATGGCAGATGAGTTCTCGGTGCCGTAAAGTCCACCGGCGCCGGGGAACATGTTCAGGGTGCCGAGCGGGATCTGCTGCGTGCCGTTCAGCGCGATGTTGCACGCCGTCTCGCGCCAGATGCCGCGGAGGAGCGCCGGATCGCCGCCGACAAACTGGGCGGCGAGACCCCAGATCCAGATATCCGCGTTGTCGCGAGTCTGGGTACTGGCTAGCAAGTTGGTGTCGGCGAGGGTCGCGGTGTAGCTCGATGCGAAGCCGGCGCCGACGGCCTGGCCGTAGACCTGGTAGCTGAACGCGCGGCGCTCGGTGGCGGCTACGGTGGCGGTGTTCGGGGTGGCGACGGTGTCGATCGTCGCGGAGAAACGAATCGTGCTCCAGTACGGGAGCGGGAGCACGTTGATCTGCGAGCCCATGTACGCCTGCGCAACGAACTCGCGCACGCCGGCGGGGAGCACGGCGAGCTGCTGGTAGCGCTGGGCGATCTGCGCCGCGTCGGCGGGGTTCTGGGGCATGATACCGGCCATGATGATCTCGTCCTTCTCGACCCTTGTTTTGCGGGTCGGATCGGTTTTACAGGGGAACGCTCTCGGAAGCGTGTCGGCCAGGGTTCCCGTGACGAGTGACTGCGGCGCGATCAGCCGAACGGCGAGAGGGTCGACGCCCACGGCGCCGAAGGCTGGAACTCGCTCGCGTTGCCGATCGATCCCATGCCCATGAGGTTTTGCGGGGCGAGCGCGTTCATCGCGTAGACGGCGCCCAGGTTCTGCGGGGTGAGGCCGTTCATGGCGTACACCGCGTTCATGTTCTGGGGAGCGAGCGCGTTCATCGCATAGACCGCGTTCATCGCGGCGGCGGTCTGCGCGGGAGCGGCCTTCGGGGTGAGGGCGGTGGTCGCCATCTGCGCCACCTTGTACCCGAGGCCTCCGGCGAGCGCGCCGGCGGCGAGGCCGACGCCGAGAAGCGGGCGCTTCTTCGCGAGGAAGAAGAGGCCGGCTCCGGCGACGAGCGCCGTCATGATGTACCGGTTCCGGTCGATCGTCGCGTAGCTCGGATCGGTTCGCTGGGTCACCGCGGTCGCGCCGGCGGTCGTGGCGGCAAAGCCGAGGATACCGAGCGCGGCGGCCAAGGCGGCCGTCACGAGCGGTCCCCCAGGGTTCCGACGGTGGCGGCGGGCGTGGCGGCGACGCTGGTTCGACCGATGCGCGCGGGCGTGCATCCGACGACGGCGACGCGGGTTCGCGCGGCGCGTGCGACGATGCGAACGACGACGCGGGTTGGCACGGTGCGCGCGGGCATGCGCGCGACGACGGCGGCGAGGGTTCGAACGCGCGGCGCGCTTCCTCTTCCGGGCATGCACTCGCTTCGGGTTCGTTTTCGCCTTGCGCGCGCGGCGGCGCTTCTTCTTCGCGGCCATTTCGGTCACCTTTCGTTTGCGGCGCGCACGTTGCGGCGTGGCGGGGTTCGCGATGGTAACGCGCTTGCCGTGCCGGATGCTTGCCATCTACATGCAAAGTTATCCCACGATCCCGTGCGATGTCACGCGGTACGATCCGCCTACGATCGCGAGGCGCCCCCGGTCCGGGCATCCTCGCTCGCCGCAGTCGTGGCGCTTGATGCGGGGCGGGGTCCACCGGGGCTTGGTCTTGCCGCCCCCGATGTCGCCCCACACATGTTCGTAGTCGACGGGCTCGCCGTCCCCGAGCTTCCGCGTCGTGTACGTGATCGCGATGCCGGGCCCGAGCTCTGTCCACGGACCGCCTGCGATCTCGCCGGCGCGCACGTCTCCGAGCCCGAGCTTTCCCCAGTGGAGTTTCGTGTAGTGTGCACGTTCGGAGGGGGTGGCTTGCGCGAGCTTCGTGCCGGGCTTCACGTAGACGATCGCGAGGCGCCTCCCGTCGGGCGTGACGCCCAACAGGGGCGCCTTGGCCAGGGACCACTCCTCCGCGCCGCCCTTCCACGTCAGGCGCGTGAGGCGTCCGAGCTCGACGAGTCTCACGGCCGGAAGTGCTTGTATGCCAGCGTCGCGACGACGCCGAGAAGCGCACCGACGAGCAGGAACCGAGGCGCGGCCCGACGCTCTCCGGACAGGTACCCGGTCCAGGCGATCGGGACGGCATTCGGGGTACTGGCGTACACGCGCGCCACGTCGGACTCGCCGCTGTTCAGCCACGCGGGATCGGGGACGGGCATCCCCGAGCCGTCGACTAGGGACGTGGGCTTGTAGGGGAGGAGCGCTTCGATCGGATTGAACATCACACCCACCGGTTCGAGGCGTCGAGTTCGAGGGACGCCGGTTGGGTCGGCGATGCGTTCGCGACGCCGATGCGTTTGAAGATGTACAGCGCCGCGATCACCCCGGTCGCGACCAGCGCGAACGAGACAAGCTCGGAGGGGTTCTTTCGCTTGCGGCGCTTCACGTGAGCCTTCCGAGGGCGAGAACGAGGACGACGCCGGCGAGGACGAGGCCGCCGATCATGGCGGGTTTCTGCCACGCGGGCGCGGGCGCCTGGTCCGAGGGCTTTTTGACCGGCGGGAGCACGGAGACGAGGGGCGGGCCCTGGTAGCCGGGCGGCGCGACGATGGTGCCGCCGGGGTTCACGATGGCGCCGGGCACCCACGACGGATCGAGCGCGAGCCCCGGGAGCGCGTTCTTCCACGCGTCGAGGGGGCTCGCGTCGCCCATGCTGCCGATCGTGTTCACGCGGTACACGGCGCGGCTCTCAGGTCAGCGCCTTGTAGAGCCCGAACGCGAGGCCAAACGCGACGACGCCGCCGATCACTTTCTCGGTCGTGGTGAAGCCCGTAGTGTGGGAGACGGGGGAGACCGCGCCGCCGCCCCCGGACGGGTTGACGAGTGGGGGCACGACGACGCCGCCGGCGGCGTTTTTGGCGTTGACCATCGCCAGAAGCTTCGCGCGCGTCTGGTTCCCGATCCAGCCGTCGACGCTGAGCCCCGTCGCGGCTTGGAAGTCACGCACGGCGGTTTGGAAGTCGGGGTCCCAGGCGCCGGTGGAGTTCGCCTGGTCGGCGGATACGGATCCGCTCGTTCCGACGTGGCTCGCGACAAGCTGATCGGGGAAGTAGCCGAGGTAATTGAGCGCGAGGGCGTCTTGCGCCGTGTCGCCGGGGTTGTACGAGCTCCCGGACCCGGTCGCCTGGGGCGGACTGTACGTCAGCGCGCCCATGCCGCCGTAGATCGATCCCATGGCCCCCATCAACGCGAACGCGGCGGGGGCGCCAGGCACCTGCGCACGGGCGGCCGCGTGCGACGCGGCGGATCCCGGCATCATCCCTCGCCCGAAGACCGCCGGCGCGGCGGGCTGAAACATCTCCCCCATGTGGCCGATCGAATCGTCGTCGCCGTCGTCGAAATCGCCCGCGTACCCGTATGCCGTCGCGCTCATGTGTGTACTTTCTCCGTTTCGAAAAACTCTACCGGATGACGGTGCGCACCGCCACCACGGCCGCAATCCCGAGAACGGCGAATGCCGCCCACTTGATCGCTTCGGGGAGGGTGTTGCCTTCGAGCTGGACGGGGGCGGGCCCGGGGACGGTGCAGTGTTCGGCGAGGGTTTGCCGCCAGCCGGTGAGCTGCCTCGAGTAGTCGCATGCAGTGTTCCACTCGGTCGTGACGGACCAGAACCACGACGGGGAGCTTGCGATCGCGAGCTTCCAGGCGCCGTAGAACGTCGTCCACGCGTCGCGCGTCGCCTGGGGAAGCGTCGTGCAGTTTTTGACGGCGGCGTTCGTGGCTTCGAATTGCGGATCGAGAAAGTCGCGGATCTGCTGCACCGAACCCGACGTGACGACTTGCCCGCCGCGATCACACGCGAGGATCATCGGGGCGGCGTCGCCGATGAACCCCATCGACGGACCGCAGGTGTTGCAGCCGCAGCCGCACATCTCAGCGCTTCGCCTTGGCGAGGAGGAAGCCGACGCCGAGCCCAATCGCGGCGCCGATGCCCATGCGCATCCACCGCTGCTTGGAGCCGTACTGCGACTGATCGACCACCTCAAGAAGGGTCGACGCGTCGCCGTCGCTCAGATTCGAACCCTGGGCGATGAGGGTCGCTTTGACGGTCGGATCGAGATCTCCCATGTACCGCATGAGTGCAGCCTACACGCTGTCGTGCCCGGGGGCCACGGGTTCGGGGAGGGCGGCGCGGCGCTGCTTGTACAGGTCGAAGGCCACCATCGCGGCGAACGTGGCCGCGAACGCCGTCGCGAACGCCCAGACGGTCTTCACGCGGCCCTCTTGCCGCGGCGTCCGAGCGTGCCGCCGTGCTTCGAGAGGTAGATGCCGCCGAGCACGCCTACCACCGCGGTGGCGGCGATGCCGGCCCACATCCACGACGGCGCGGAGACGGCCACCGTCGCGCCGTCGCCGATGCCGGCGGTTCCACCATACCCCGTGGGCGGGACGGGGCTCTTCGCGGGCCCCCCGGTGAGCGCCTCGACGGGGATCGACGTCTGGACGGTGGGCATCGAGTAGGGAAGTTGGTTCGACACGGGAGGCGGTTGGCTCACGGGTAGATCGAAGGCCTGGTCGGCGGCGGTGTACGTCGAGAGGCCGGGGAGCGTCCTGAGGGCAGGGGGAGGGTTTGCGACGATCGGCGGCATCCGAAGCGCCGAGGGCGACGGCTGGATAGGCGACGTCACGACGGGCGTGGTCGGCTTCACGAGCTGCACCATCGCCGGCGGCACGCTCAAGAGGGGCATGATCTGGGCGGCGGACAGGCCCGCGGCCTGGGGCGCGATGCCGGAACCGCTCGGCGTTTGGGAGAGGTTCACGCCGCCTTGGTAGGGGTCCTTCGGGCTCATGACCGAGGGGGCGAACGCGGAAACCTTGGCGGTCGGGGCGATGGCGGTCGGGACGATCTGCGGGAGCAAGGTCGTCATCCGGGGGAGGATCGCGGCCGCGTTCGTGATGCTCGGGGCCGACGTCGTCGCCGTCGCGAGCGACAACCCGGGGAGCGTACCCATGTAGATCATGGGTTCATGGTACACGCTTTTCGCGCGGGACGCCTCTGGTCACCCGTCGTGGGAAAGGCTCCGATCGGCGGGGGCGGTCAGGGCCTTGGAGAGGGCCACGACGATCAGGCGCCAGAACGAGGCGCCGCGGCGGTGCTGCACTTCAATGGACGGGAGTCGGTCGCGTTCGTTTTTGCCATCGGTCGCGAACGTGGCTTCGTACAGGCCTCGCTCGACGGAGGCGCCGACGTTGGTGATCTCGGCGCGCCCGATCTCGCGGGCTTCCCCTTCTCCACTCGGCACGATCTCGACGCGCACGCGCAGCATTCCGCGAGCCTACCACGGCGCGCGGAACGGTGCGGCGTCGATGAGGCATGGCGGTTCGGTGTCGGTCACGCGTCCGTCTTCGTCGCGGCGGCGGCGAATGAAGATGGTGCCGCGATCGCCGCTGGTACTCCGGAGGCATCCACACGCCTCGCAGATCGCCAGGGCAGTGCGGACGAGGACGGCGCCGGCGCGCCACTCGTGCGCGTCACGGAGGATCGCCATTGCCCCTCTTCGGCGTGGGCGCAGGGCGTTGAAGCACTTCGATCGCCTGCTCGACGTGCTCGTCCATGAGACCGTCGGCGAACGTCGTCTGCACCAACCACGGTGCGAGATGCGCCATGTCCGAGTCGTCGTCGAGGATGACAATCCCGGCAGGCCGCTGCGTTGGGACGAGGTTCGCGACGTTGAGGTAGGCCTGGATCTCATCTCCGCGCACGTCGCGGGGGTGCGCAGGGGTCGTGCCCGCCAGGCGGGCCTTCAGGCCCGCTCGAGCGAGGATGCTCTGCAACGTGAGCTTTCGGTAGAGCAGTCGCCACGTGGAGGAGATCACGACGCTGGCGCCGGTGCGGTCGACCAGCGTCTGTACGCGCGCGACGGCCTCAGGGTCCAGCTCGCCGAGCGTGCTCTGCTTTCCCTCGTCGAAGCGATTGGCCACGAACCAGCGCCGCGAGTTCAGCACGCCGTCGATGTCGAGGAAGATGATCCGGAAGGGGGTCACGTGCCGTTGCTCCCGGTCTCCAACACACCGAGTGCGTCCAACGCCTCGCGCGCTTCCTTGGCGAGCCCCGTTTGCTCGCAGGTGTCGCAGGCACGCGGGCCCGGACATTCATGGTCGTCGGTCGAGTCGTCGCAGCGAAAACATGTTGGCAGGTACTCGCCGTCCCCGTTGCAGCGTCGACACTTCCCGAGCTTGCGCAACATCGACCGGGCAATCTCGAGCGACATCTCCGCCTTCGTTGCCCTCTCGATCAGCGTTCCGACGTTCGCGCGTGCCTCAGGGTACGGGAGTCCCTCGAAGCCCGCCTCGTCGAGCGCCGCGACCATCGGGTAGGCGTGCTCGCTGAAGTTGAACCCCTGGATTCCGATGATCGAATTGCGGATCTCGTTCAGCTTCCCGAGCGCAGTACGCAGCCGCTCCGTCTCGTCCGCCGTTGCCGTCTCTGTCCGAACCACGTCCGACTCGGCCTCGCTGCGGCTCTCCCGCCATGGCCCGATGGCACGCCACCGGTAGTGCCCTTCCGAACTGCCCGTGACCACCCACCCGCTCGGCCACGGCCGTGCCTCTGGTGCTCGCGTGCGCTTCGGAGTCTCTGGGCACTTCGCGGGCCGCGCCGTTGCTTCGAACGCCTCGCGCGCCTGTCGCTTGATCGAGTCGTGGAATTCTGACCAGTCGAACGCCTGCTCGTCCGCGCCTTCTCCGTCTGCGATCGCCTGGAGCGCGCCTCGGGCAACGCCGAGCTTCCGGCGCGCCTCGCATCCCCAGTCGCTCGCGGGTGTGCACTTCGCCTCGGGTGACCGCTGCACACTCTCGATCAACGTGCCGCGATCGCCTCGCGACCAGCGCAAAGAGCACTGCTCTCGCGAATCGCATGCGCCGGGTCCGATGCCATGAGGGCAGATGTCGGGGGCTAGTTCGTTTGCCATTGTGGGGGTCCTCTCTCTTGTCGGCCGGGGGACGATTCGACCGCTCGCGCGAGCGGTCTGAGCTTGAACGAGACTTCGAAGTCGACGCCGCCGCAGCACGGGCACTCGGCGGGCGGATCTTCCACGAAGAACCCCCGTGACGCTTGGGAGAGGCGTCGACCTTCGAGGGCCATGTACAGGCGGGCGACGACGGCGGGCGGGCAGGCGTCGACGATGTCGCCAATCGTCCAGCCGTCGGCGTAATCGAAGGCGTCGAGCCCCGGCCCTTCCTTGTACTCTACACGCGACAACGTCAGGGCTTGGCGGCGTCCACCTTTGATGAGCTCGCGGGCGGCCGCGAGATCAAAGTCGTGCAGCACGCGGACATCGATTCGGATCTTGTCGCCATAGACCGGAACGACCACGCCTTTTTTGCAGGCCCATCCGACGATCGTTTTTTCGACGGGCCAGCCCACGGCGCGGAGCGCGTCGGCCCACCATTCCGCGACGCGTTCTTTCGGGAGGTAGACGCTCCACACGTACACGTGAAAGTGCGGGTGCCCGGCGCCGTCGGCGCCCGGGGTCCACTCGAAGGCGCGATGGTAGCGCGTGTGCACTTCGGGCATCGGGACGACCGCGCCGCTCTCGGTCGTGTGGGTGAGGCCTTGAAAGTAGCGGTTGACGCGGCGAACGAAGCGCGGCCACGCCTTGTGCAACGCGACGATGCGGGCGTGCAGATCGTCGCGCGCTTCGGCGGCGACCTCGCCTCGCGGCGCGAACGCGCGGGCGGCGGCCAGCGTCGCGTGCGGGATGGTGAGCGTAAGCATCTTTTCGGTGTATCGGCCGTTCGGGCGGCCGGCGCGATCGAGCTGGTAGCGGTGGGCGTCGATGAGGTTTCGCGCGCGGCCGCGGCCGAAGCGCGCGCGGCGCTTTTGCGCGTTGGCGACGTCGCAGCGATCGCACACGCGACGGACTCCGCATCCCTCGGGCTTTTGCTTCACGTCGTCGCCGCAGGCGCCGCACCGCACGGTGATCGTGCGCGTGCCGCAGGCGAGGACGTTGGGGAAGCGGTTTTTCTGTCCGTTCTCGCGGCCGCCGTGCCAGACCTCGCCCGTTTTGGCCTTGCGGAGGGCGTCGAGGATGTCGGCTTCGCTCGCGAAGTTTCCGACGAGCTCGCCGTCACGCACGTACGCCTCCCACGCCTCGATCGCGGTGCGGTACTCCTGTTTCTTGTAGCCGACGATCTTCGCGTGCTTCCTCGCGAGCTCGCGACGGAACGGCTCGGTGAGCTCCTCGAGCGCGGCGTGTTTGCGGTCGGGCGGCGGGACGTGAGGCGGATGCGGCGGCGTCGTCGCCTCTTTCAGGGCGGCGGCGCGGTTCGCACGGCGGAAGCTCCGTCGCAGCGCGGGAAAGTCTTGCCCTGCGGCATGAACGTGTGTAGTGTTCATGCGTTCTCGGCTTGTCGGCCAGGGACTCCAGAGACGCCCCCACGCGCGCAACCCGAGGGGGCGTTTCGCTTTTGTGGACGTCGATCGCAGGCTCCGCCGGGACGGCGTGATCGCGAGACGGTCCCCGTCTCACTCCCGAACCCTTGGGCCCCACCCCTCGGCTTTGCGCGCATGGGGCGAGAACGTACGTGAGGCAGTGGGTCACGATCTAGCCTTGATCGTGCGGCGCTTTTGCCGGATCACTCAGAACTCGATTTCCTCGCCGTTGTCCCGGAGGTCGCTCGCGAGCGCCGCGTAGACCTCGGCCGCATTCGAGCAGGCGGCCTGCAAGGCGGCCTTCAGCGTCCCTCGCGCGACGAACGCCTTCCCTTGGGCAGCGGGATTGGGACTCTCGCGAAGCGAGAGGACGTGGACCACGACGCGGTCAGATTCGTTTCTCCAGATGCTGATGCCTCGCGGGAGGTGCGCAAGGGTCTCGAGGGCGTTCATGATTGCCGGCGCCGGCTCGTAGACAGTCGGGAGACCGTAGACGGGTTTACGCTTGTGCTTGGTAGCCGAACTCTTGCGCGTCTTCGATGTGGGCATGTGTGATCCTTGCTCGCGGTTGGGACTGATCAGAGTTGAACGATTCCGAGGGAGTCGCGTCGGTTTGGTCGAGTTGTGACCCTATCTCACAAGAGTAGAGGGGCCCTGGCGGGCCCCGGGGCGCTACCGCCCCTTTGCCGGTCCGTCCTGGGGATCTGCCGCGTTCCCGATCCACGGGTTGGGCCTCGGTGCCCGGACCACCGCGAGCCCGCAGCGGGCGCACGGGGGCCACGTGTCGTCGTCCTCGCGAAGCGGCCAGCCCTGGCGAACGAGGTTGATGCACTTCCGGCACGGGGCCACGTCGTGCGCAGGGAGCCGGCCCCGGCGGAAGGCCAGGGCGATCCGGAGACGGGCGGACGCTCGGTCGCAGAGGTTCATTCGTCCTCGTGGTGCCAGGGGTTGGGGTCGAGCGGGATGCGCGTGGGGGTCGATCGGGCAATCTCGCGCGCGATGCGCGTCTGAAACCACTCTTGCGTGCGTATCCGATCGGCCGTCGGACCTCCCCGGCGCGCGGTGCTGTTCGGCCCACGGTGCGGTTGGGGCATCGGACTCAGCCCGAGCACTTCCCGGATCGCGTCGAGGAGTTCCGTGCACTCGTGCGACGACGCGGGGACGTGCAGGTCGCCGTTCTCGTCGCGCCACCGCCGCCGGGTCACTTGGTCCGGACACGCCGCTCGGCAAGCTCGCGGGTCGCATCTTCCTTCTCGCGGGCGCGCTTTTGCGCCGCGACCTGCCCGCCGATCTCGATCGGCTCGGGAATGAGCATGGCGGTTTGCGCCGCGGCGGCGGCCTTCCGCGCGGCCGCCTTCGCGATGCGTTCTTTCTTCTCGCGATCGCGGAGCCACGCGCGCGCCGGGCCCGGACCGAGCCAGCGCACGCCCGTCGGGGTGGGGAGGCCCAGCGTCGCATGCAGGCGCGCGACCATGCTCGCGTCGCGCGGGACGTCCGGCGCCCACGCGTAGGGCTCGTCGTCGTGGAGCTCCACGAATTCGCGCCAGAGCACGAGAAGTCCGCGGGTGTCTTCGGTGTGGGAGGCGTAGACGTTCATCGGGGGCTCGTTCCCCAACCCACGACGGCTTGGGCGCCGGCGAAGCGCACGTGTGTCGAGCGTGCCTTGACCTCGATCGCTTGGCCCGGCGGCACCACGATCGCGTCCTCGAGAAACCACGGGCGCGCGCTGCTGACGACCGCGCGGAGCGCGATGCCGCCCGACGTCACGCGCACGCGGAAGTGCTCGCCGGCGTTCCCTTCGATCATGAGGGCCGTGAGCGCCACTTCCCACGGCATCACGCATTCCCACGTCTGGTCGGTCGTCGGCCGAAAGGCGAGGCGGCGCGAGACGAGGCCGGCGGACGCGAAGACGTGTCCGCTGGCGGTACGGTGCGCAAGGTGGGCGCCTTGCACGATGCAAGGGATTGGGCCTCCGGGCCCGTCGGCGGTCGCCTTGCATCGATGCCCTTCGACCAGGTCGGCGAGGGTCGGTTCGAGTGGATGCTTCACGGGTTGGCTCTTTCTGCCCTTCGGCGGACCTGTTCGGCTTGGAGGGTGAGGGCGGAACGGAGGACGAGCCGCTCGAGGCGGGGGATCAGGCTCGGGTCAACGAGGTAATCGTTTCTCGCGAGGAGTTCGGCGGCGAGCTCCCGATCGATCGCGTCGAGCGCGAGGAGCTTCTTTCCGAACGCACTTCTCGCGGCGCGCGCCGCGTGAAGCAGTCGGAGCGCGGCGAGGTAGGCGCCGCCGGCACGGACGAGGACGTGGAGATCGGGAGGGACGTGCTCGTCAAGCCACGCGTCCCGTCGTTCATCGGCCTTGCTTCGCCAGCCCGCCATGTTCGCCCGGTCCGAGAAGGGGTGCGCGGTGGCGCGCGTAGAAGCGCCAGATCGGTAGCGACTTCAGTTGGGTGAGGGCCTCGTGCCAGGACTCGCCCGCCGCGTAGATCCTCACGGCCTGGGTCTTCGTGCGCAGGACGACGAGACGTGTCGGCTCTCCCGCCAATTCGGACAGCGCTTTCCACCGGCCGATGCAGCGCATGTTGTCCCGCTCAACGCATGCGATGCCCGGGCCGAGCATCTCCGATGCGATGTCGTACACCTCTTCGCGTGTCATGGCGCCCGCTTGGCGTGGGCATCGAGCCACGCCTTCGTCGCGCGGCACCGCGCGCAGGTGACCTCGTCGGGGCAGTCGGTCAGGATCCAGCTGGCGCTCGTGACCTTGCACGCGGCGCGGTCGCGCCACGTCCACGGGATCGCGAAGTGCACCTGTTTCGCTTGCACGTGGCTCATCATCATGGGCGCCCCCGAATGCGCAGGCGCTCGACGTCGACGGCGGCTTCGGCGGCGCGCGCGCAGTCGCCGCAGATGTCCTCGAGATGCGCGGTCTGCCAGTGAGAGGGCGAGGACCGGCGTACATGCGTGCGCCAGCCTTGGGCGCCCAGCTCTGCGGGTTTGCTCGTACGCTCGGCTCCGCACCAATCGCACCGCCAGTGCGTGCCGTGGTCATCGGCGTGCATCATGGTTCGGAGGCCTTTCGGAGGGCGGCGGCGTGGTTGGTCATCGTCCACGCAATCGCTCCGATCGTGAGCATGCACCCGACGAGCTCCGTTCGAATCGCCTCGAGGTCGCCCGGCGACCGGATCGCGTTCTTCGAATCTGAAGCATCCAAGCGCTCCGTGAGTTTCAGGAGATTGTCGGCCACTCCTCGAAACAGCTTGGCTTGCCCATCGACGATGTCGGCCTCGACGGCGAGGCTTGACACGAGAACGACTTTCTGGGCGGAGTCGAGGCGGACGCCCATGAGTTCGCGCGAGAGTGTGCGGCCACAGTCTGGACACACGCCCTCGCTCACGACCTCGACGAACCGCGACGATGCGGGCTTGCCGCGGAGCTTGGCGCATTCGAGGCACGTCAGCATGCGGCGCTCTCCTTCCGCGCCTCGAGAAGCGCCTGGGCGAGCTTGTCTAGGCGCTTCGCGCGCGCGGTGATCTCGCGCATCGCCGCGTCGTTGCACGCCGCGTTGCGGGCGTTCTCTTGCGCGTCCTCGTCGTTTCGCTTCGCTTCTCGCGCGATGCGTTGCGTCAGCCTTGCGAGGTGAATCGTTGCCATCGCGTTGAGCACGGCCATCGTCAGCACCACTTCGATCATCCGCGGCCCCCGGGGACGATCAGGGAGGACAGCGTGCGCTTTTGCGGTGCGGAGATGCGTTCGTGCTGCGCCACATAGATCGACATGCACGCGAGCTGCGTCATCTCGTCGGGCGTGTAGCGGATGGTGACCCGCGAGGAGCCGTCCTCGATGATGTGAAGGACATCTCCGTCCTGCGCATCGATGTTGTACGAGCTCGCGGCGCCGGCGGGCCGTACCACGGTTTCGATCGTGACTTTCATGGTCCTATTGCTTTCTTGGGAGTTGGTAGCCCGCGGCATGCAGGGCTGCTTTCAGGTCTTCGCGTGCGTGCCAGAGCTCGGAGCCTCGCACCACGGGCAATTCGTTGAGAGCCTCGAGAGTGCGGTGCGCCGCGTCGACGAGGACGCCCTTGGATGTCGGGTTCGTTGGTGTTCGCGGCACCGTCTGCCGCCACCTTCGATGGGTAACGACGTGCGCGCCCGCGTGGGCGAGGCGGAGCATGCATCCGGGCTCGGTGCACCTCATAGCGTGAGGGCTCGCGTGAGCTCGTTCTGTAGCCACACGGCCAGGGTGTCGGGCATGGCAATCTCGATGCTTTTCCCCTCGGGGTCGCGCACGCGGAAGGTGAGCATGATGACACCGTCGCTGCGACGCCCCACGGTTACCGAGCGAATCGTCCCTGGCGATTCAGGTGTCGTCCTCACACTCTCGTTCACGACGGCACCTCGATGCCGAGGGTCTGGCATGCGCGCTCGACGGCGCGACGGGCGAGGGGGCTCGCGCCGCCGTCGAGGGCGCGTCGCACGGTGCGCGGGTCGACCTCGGCTTCGGCGGCGATGCGAAGGATCGTCGACGATGGGAGTGCCGCCGAGACGTCGTCGCGCCGACGCGCGGCCGCCTTCTTCTTTTTCACCATACGACGTCCCCGCGTTGCCCGGGCCCCTCGTGCGTGCCCGGATGCCCGGGCGGCTTGATGCACGTCACGATCGCGCCGCCCTCGGCCTCGGTCGCCTCCTCTCCGCAGATGAGGCGTTGGGGCGCGTCCTCCTCGCCGTCGTCGCCTTCGATGGCCGCGAGCTCTTCTTCGAGAACGTCGATCAGGGAGTCGGTCGCGTCGGCGACAGGATCGAGCGTCCAGACGTACAGGCCTTGGTCGGTTTCCTCCTCGCTGATCTCGAGAACGATCACCCCGGGCGGAATCGCGGTGATCTTGTCGGGCGCGCCGGCGCCGTCCGCGTTCTCACGGGCCAGCGCGTCGGCGGCGTCGCGGTCTTCGGCGTCGATGAGAAGCGAGGGCCGGTCCACCCACGCACAATGAAACAGCGTCATCTCTTCTCTCTTCCTCGGTTGGATAGTGGGCGTCTCTCCGCCCTGTCACCTCTGGTGGCGCGCGTCACGCACGGGATCTGGGGTTATCTCCCGCCGTCATGCCTGCAGGCTGCGGCCCGTCCCCGCGATGCGGCGAGGCGCCTGACCCTTCTGGGGGCCTTTCTGGCGCCGCACCGCCTCGTCCAGCGTAGGCCACCACGCGATGTCGGATTCGCCGGCGGTCAGACGGACGACCCGCGCGAAAATCTCGGCCACGGTCAGGGTCGAGGCGCAGACGAGGCAGATGTCCCAGCAGTACGTCCCGGCGGCGATCTTGCTCGCGAGGGGCATCTCCCGTTCGCATCGATCGCACACGATGACGGTTTTCGTCATGACGCACCCCGATCGAGGCACCGGACGGCGTGCACGAGCTCGGCAAGCTCGTTCAGGAGCGCGGTGCGAAATTCCTCTTCGCGCCGTTCTCGGTTGATTGGCAACGTCATCTCTTCTTCGACGTACCGCTTTTTCTTCTCGTCCCAATGCGGCATCACGGCACCTCCGCGTACGTGCCGCCGCTCTCGGTGCACGCGGCCGCGACGTCGCTCGCCGTCGGGAGGCCGGTGGCGTCATGGTCGTATCCGCCCGGGAAGGCGTAGCTCCACACGACGTCGTCGCCGCGGTCGCATCCGGCGACGGCGCCGTGCATGCTGCACGCGCCCTCGAGCCACGTCGGCTGCATCCCCTGGGGGTGACGCGCCTTGCACGCCGCCTCGGTGACGGCGAGGCAGCGCGACGCCATGTCCTCGACGCACGCGCCCACCGGTGCCGGGGGGGCGGCGTCCGGTGGGGGCGTGGTTTCGGAGCCCGCGTCGAGGGCCGCGGCGGGCGCGCGGATGACGCCCCGGAACGAGGGAATGACTACCTCGGTCGCGGGGTCCCCGTTCGGCGCCGTGGTGGGGTTCTCCAGGAGCCCCGGCGCAGAAGTCTGATCGTCGGCGATGGCGCCGCAGGCGGCGAGCGCGCACGAGAGAAGCGTAATCGCGAACCTCATAGCTTTTCTCCTCGGGCGACGCGGAGATCGCGCGCCACGGGGGCGGCGACGGTGCGGACGCAGACCTCGTCCTCGCGGGCGTAGTTGAGGGCCTTTCGGAGGATCCCCATCACGCGCTCGGGGGTGAGGTCGAGGCCGTCGGTCACCCACGTTTCGGCGACCTCAATGGCGAGGATCCATCGGTAGCGCCCGGGCACCACTTGGACAGCGAGGGCCATGCCCTGCCCGGATTCGATCGCGGCTTGCGCCTCGGGTTCGGATTCGTGGAACCAGACGATGGGGCTCCGGGCGTCCTCGGGCTCGCGCTCGATCGGAACGGCCCGGGCGACGCGGCCGCCGCCCTCGGGTTGCGGCCCGCGCAGGCACCCGCACACGGTCAAGAGCGCGTCCGAGGGTTCGCCGCGGATGGCTTCGCCGCTGTCGGGATCGCGCACGACCCAGTCCCGGAGGCTCTGGCCGCCAATGCCCGCGATCACGACGCCACCTTGGCGAGGTCGGAGGCGAGGAGGGTCGCGAGGACGGTGTCGGTGGCGCGCTTGGCCGCGAGCGCGCGCATCGCGTGGTCGAGTCCCCGGGCGATGCCGCGGGCCAGCTTGCAGGCGTAGGCCATGTCGGCGCACTCGATCCCGTCGAGTTTCAGGCCGGTTTCGAGCGATTCGACCCAGAACGTCGTCTCGCGAAGCACGAGGCGCACGTACGCGAGATCCTGAATGACGCGGCTCACGCTGCACCCACGTCGGAGATGACGACGGCCCATGCCCCACGGCCGTGAGCGTCCCCGCCGATCGCCATCATCTCGCCGTCGCCGTTCTCGAGAACAGCCACGTCATCGCTTGTCGACCGCTCTAGAACGAGAGACCAGCCGTCTTTCGTGGCCGCCTCGACCGCGGCCTCGATGGTGTCCTCGCCGGCCACGTCAGCGTACGGGGCGTACCCCTGGCCCTGAGTGTTGCCGCGAGAATACAGGGTACGCGCTTCGGACATTGTAATCATCGATTCCCCTTTTCTTGCCCGCCTGGAGGTTCGGGCTCGCTTGGATTGACGGCCGAGCGAGAGGAATCATGCACCGAAAAACATTCTTGCGCAAGAATGTTCTTCTTGGCGCCCTTTGGCGCTTCCTTGCGCCTACTTGCGGAGCGTGGCGATCAGGAGGCCGACGGCGATGGCGCCGACGGCGGCCCAGGCCCACGGGAACGCGGTTCCGGTCGCCGCGCTCCCGACGGTCGCGGGGGCCACGGTCGGGGTCACGAGGCTGTCGCGGGCGGCGATGGTCGCCCACGGGATGCAGCGCTTGGCGGGGTTGCCGCTCGCGTCGGTGTACCGGTAGACATCGCCGGCGCACGGGACGCCGTCGACCAAACTCTCGGTGTACGCGTCGTTGCACACGCCGAGGTCGAACGCGTGCATCGCGGCGGTGTACTCGCCCGCGGGCACGTCGTGCACGGTCTGACGGTGCGCGACGCACGCGGCCACGAATTCGTCGCGCGTCATCGGCGCACCATCTTTGCGATCGTCCACGTAAACTTGACGTCCGCAAAGCCCTCTAAGTGTCGGCGCATGTCGCGATGCACGAACCACGACAGGGCGAGATTGCGAAACCTTCCGTTCGGCGTTGTCCATCGCAACGGGAGAGGAGGGAGCTTCATGTCTGGTGCCACGCGACGGCGCCAAGGACGCCCAGGGTGGCGATCGCGAGGGCGACGAGACCGCCGGTGCCCGTCCCGGGGCCGAGCTCGGGGACGTGGTAGTCGGGCGTCGCGCCGCCGTCTTCGATCAAGCGTTGCTGGACCTCGTCCCACATGCTTGCATTCTGCACCTTCACGCGATCGACTTGCTTTTGCATGTCGGCGACGGTGATGCTGCCCTTCCGCTCCGGATCGAACAGGGGGTTATCGTGGTACCAGGTTCCGGAGTTTCCCGGCGCGCCCTGCTGCGCCAACACGAAGTCAGGCTCCTGCGCGTGCCCGATGTACTTCGGGAGGAAGTTGAGGAGGTAGAGGGCGCCGCCGCTGTCCAGGTTTCCGTAGTGGCCCGACGCGACCTGAAGAAGGAAGCGCGTCACGTAGGGCATCTGCTGCTCGGCGGTGAGCGCCTTGTAGTCCGCCATGTCGCCGGGGAACCCGACGTCGGGAAGGTAGCGTTCGTGGATCTGGTTCAGGCCGCCGTAGCCGTGGCTTCCGGCGTTCGGACGTAGGCCGCTCTCGGAGAGAAGCACCGACGCGAGGTCTTGCGGGGTGAGGCTCGCGCCGCGCGCGTTGAGCTGGCGGACGGCGTCGACCACGGCCCCGAAGAAGCCCGGGCTCAGGTGGCCCGTATACTGCCTCGACGCGGCGCCGATCGTCCCGAGGTAGCCCATCGTGAACTCGTCCTGGGGATGGTTCGTGGCGAGCGCGCTCCCGACGGCGCGACGGGTGTTGGGGCCCATGAGGCCGTCGACGGTGAGGCCCCCGGCGGCGCGCTGAAACGCGGCCACGGCGGCGCGGTAGACGGGGTCGCACGGGTCGGTCACGCCGCAGGGATCGCCGAGGAAGCCGAGGCGACCCAAGGCCTGGGCGTCGGTCTCGAGACGGCCGGGCGGGTTGGCGGCGGCGTAGCCGACGGGGACGGGGGGGAGCTCGTGTTCGGACATGGTGATTACCTCGCGGGCCAGATCGTCACGGTCGGCGATGACGCGCAAGCGGAGCGCGGCATCGAGGGACGCTTCGCCGTAGGCGGCGTCGAC
>Ga0068852_100000540_pt1 | contig 24862 bp, 23 predicted proteins | sample KBSCornC22_FD_66594 | JGI IMG/M metagenome (GOLD analysis project Ga0068852, IMG submission 66594) | Corn rhizosphere microbial communities from Kellogg Biological Station, Michigan, USA - KBS Corn C2-2 | ecosystem: Host-associated > Plants > Roots > Rhizosphere > Soil ... | reverse complement strand
ACTTCGGCGCGACCGACCAGCCGTTGAAGTCGGACGAGCTCGCCAGGAACAATCTCGCGCAATTCCCGGTGGTCGTCGGCGGAATCGTCGCGGTCGTGAACATCCCCGGAATCGACGCCGGCAAGCTCAAGCTGACGGGACCGATCCTCGCCGGCATCTACCAAGGCAAGATCGCGAAGTGGAACGACCCGTCGATCGTCAAGATCAACCCCGGCGTGAACCTGCCGAACTCCGCGATCGCAGCCGTTCATCGCTCGGACGGTTCGGGCACGACCTTCAACTTCACCCATTATCTCAGCCAGGTCAGCCCGACGTGGAAGGCCGGCCCCGGCGAAGGCAAGACCGTCAACTGGACCGGCGGCGTGGGCGGCAAGGGCAATGAAGGCGTCGCGGGCTATGTGAAGCAACTTCCGAACGCGATCGGCTATGTCGAATATGCCTATGTGGTGCAGAACCACATGGCATATGCGTTGCTTCAGAACGCATCCGGCCAATTTGTCGCCCCGAGCGCCGAATCGTTCGGCGCGGCTGCCTCCACCGCCGACTGGAAGAACGCGCAGGACTTCAACCTCGTCATGACCAACGCGCCGGGGGCAACCGCTTATCCGCTCGCCGCCAGCACCTTCATCCTCCTGCCCAAGCAGCCCAAGGACAAGGCCAAGTCGGACGCGGCGATCGCCTTCTTCAAATATGCGCTCGAGCATGGCCAGGATCAGGCGAACAAGCTCGATTACGTGCCGCTGCCGGCTGATCTGGTGAAGCAGATCGAGGGCTACATTTCGCAGAATGTGAAGTGACCGCGGCAAGCACCTTTGACCCAAGCTCATCGCCGGTCGTGAAAAAGAGCGGCGCCGGGGCCGATCGGCTGTTTGAGCTGATCACCGCAGGCGCCGCCTGGTTCGTGCTAATTTTGCTGGTCGCCATCGCCATCTCCATGGCGTGGGGAGGGCGGCTGGCGTTCCACACCTTCAGCTGGCGCTTCATCACCAGCGCCGACTGGGATGCGGTCGGCGGCCATTTCGGAGCGCTCGTTCCGATCTACGGAACGCTCGTGACCTCGGCGATCGCCTTGATCATTGCGGTTCCGGTCAGCATCGGCATCGCGCTTTTCCTGACAGACATCGCGCCGCGCTGGTCGCGCGCGCCGATCGCAGTCGCCATCGAGCTTCTCGCGGCGATCCCCAGCATCATCTACGGCATGTGGGGCCTGTTCGTGTTCGCGCCCTTCATGGCGACCCATGTCGAGCCGTGGCTCTCCGACCATCTCGGCAACAAGGCGATCATCGGCCCGCTCTTCTCCGGCCCGCCGATCGGGATCGGCATGCTGACCGCGGGAATCGTGCTCGGGATCATGGTCATCCCGTTCATCGCCGCGGTCGCCCGCGAAGTGTTCAGCGCGGTCCCGCCGCCGCTTCGTGAATCCGCGGTCGCGCTTGGCTCGACCCGCTGGGAAGTCCTGAAGAGCGTCACTCTTCCCTACACGCGCTCGGCCTTGATCGGCGCCGTCTTCCTCGGTCTCGGCCGGGCGCTCGGCGAGACCATGGCGGTCACCTTCGTCCTTGGGAATGCGCATGATCTCTCCGGCTCGCTGCTGATGCCGAGCAACTCGATCGCGGCGGCAATCGCCAACGAATTTACCGAGGCCGACACCGACCTCTACCGGTCATCGCTGATCGCGCTCGGCTTCCTGCTTTTCGTCGTGACCTTCATCGTTTTGACGATCGCCAAGCTCCTTCTGCTGAGGATCAACAAGCAGATGGGGAGGACTCACTGATGGCGATTCCCGCAAGACGCCGGACCGCCGATGTGATCGCCTTCATGTTCGCGACGCTCGCAACCCTGCTCGGCCTCGTCTTCCTGTTCTGGATCTTGTGGATGACGCTGCGTGAGGGTGCGGCGTCGCTCAGCCCGCGGCTCTTCACCGAAATGACCCCGCCGCCCGGCGAGTCCGGTGGAATCCTGAACGCGCTCTACGGAAGCTTCGTGATGATTGCGCTCGGCGTCGTCATCGGCGCCCCGATCGGCGTCGCCGCCGGCACCTATCTCGCCGAGCACGGCCGCCATTCCAGGGTCGCTGCGGTGTCGAGCTTCATCAACGATATCCTTTTGAGCGCCCCGTCGATCGTCATCGGCCTCTTCGTCTACGAGCTGGTCGTGAAGCCATTCGGACATTTCTCGGGGTTCGCCGGAGCGCTGTCGCTGGCGATCATCCTCCTGCCCATCGTCGTCCGGACGACCGAGGAATCCCTGCGCCTCATTCCCGACACGATGCGCGAGGCGGGCTTCGCGCTCGGCCTGCCGCGCTGGCGCGTCACCAGGCACATTCTCTACAAGGCGGCGATGAGCGCGATCGTCACCGGCGTCCTGCTCGGAGTCGCTCGAATCGCCGGAGAGACCGCGCCCCTCTTGTTCACCGCTCTCAACAACCAGTTCTGGAGCGCCGACCTCAACGCACCGCTCGCCAATTTGCCCGTGGTGATCTTTCAGTACGCGATGAGCCCGTACGACGAATGGCACACGCTCGCCTGGGCGGCCGCCTTCGTTCTCACCGCCTTCGTGCTGATCCTCAACATCCTCGTCCGGCTGCTTGCCCGGAAAGGCAGATACAGATGAACGACGTCGCGCCGCACATCCGGATCGTGCCCGCGGACATCGCGGCGCCTGTTTCGGGCGAGATCTCGGTCGATATCCGCGACCTCGATTTCTACTACGGCAAGAGCCACGCGCTGAAGGACGTCAGCATGGCAATTCCCGCCAACAGCGTGACGGCGATCATCGGTCCCTCGGGCTGCGGGAAATCGACCCTGCTTCGCACCATCAACCGCATCTACGAACTCTATCCGGATCAATATGCGGCCGGCTCGATCGCCATCAAGGGCCGGAATGTCCTCGACCGCCGCTATCCCCTGTCCGACCTTCGCCGTCTCGTCGGAATGGTCTTCCAGAAGCCGACGCCGTTTCCATCGTCGATCCGCGCCAATGTCGCGTTCGCTTTGTCCTACTATGAGCGTCTGTCGAAGTCGGAGCTCAATGACCGGATCGAAGCCGCGCTTCGCCAGGCCGCCCTATGGGACGAGGTCAAGGACAAGCTCAATCAGAGTGCGCTCGGCCTTTCCGGCGGGCAGCAGCAACGCCTGTGCATCGCGCGGACGATCGCGGTTCGTCCCGAAATCCTGTTGCTCGACGAAGCTACCTCTGCGCTCGATCCCATCTCGACCGCGAAGATCGAGGAGCTGATCCACGAGCTTCGCGAGCAGTTCACAATCATCACCGTGACTCACAACATGCAGCAGGCGGCGCGCATCTCGCAGCAGACCGCCTTCTTCCACCTCGGCGAGCTCATCGAACTCGGAAAGACCAGCGACATCTTCACCAATCCCCGCGAGCAGCGGACCAAGGACTATATTACAGGCCGTTTCGGCTGATCGGAGACGTGATGCAGCAAAGCCGTGAACATACGCTCAAGGCGTTCGATCAGGACCTCGATCGCCTGCGCGCGCTCATCAGCCAGATGGGCGGCCTCGCCGAACATTCCATCGGTGAGGCGATGCGTTGCCTCGTGCAGCGCGATGTCGAGGGAGCTGCGAGGGTCGTCCAGGACGACAAGAAGCTCGACCTGCTGGAGGTCGAGACCGAGCGCCAGGCGGTCCAGCTGATTGCGCTTCGAGCCCCGATGGCCAGCGATCTTCGCGATGTGGTCGCGGCACTCAAGATTTCGGGCGTCGTTGAGCGCATCGGCGATTATGCCAAGAACATCGCCAAGCGCGTCCCGCTGCTCGAGAATATGGGGAAGAGCGAGCCCTTGTCGCTGCTCCCGGAAATGGCGCGGATAGCGACGGCGATGGTCCACGATGTTCTCGACGCTTTCGTCGAGCGAAACGCCGAAGCCGCGGTTCGTGTGTGCGAGCGCGACGATGCGGTCGACGATTTCTACGATTCGATCTTCCGCACTTTGCTCACGCACATGATGGAAAACCCGCAGTCGATCGGTCAGTCGGCGCATCTCCTTTTCATCGCCAAGAATCTCGAGCGCGTCGGCGACCATGCCACCAACATTGCCGAGATGGTCTATTATGCCGCGACCGGCGAGCATATGACCGACCGGCCGGGAAAGTCGGGGAACTAGGCTCATGTCCGCCAAGCAATTGCTTCTGGTTGAGGACGACCGGGCCCTTGCGGACTTGGTCACCTTCCATTTCGAGCGCGCCGGTTACGGAGTAACGCGCACCGGCGACGGGGAGGAAGCTCTGATCCTCGTCGACGAGGTGCGCCCGGACGTCATCCTGCTCGACTGGATGATCGAGGGGGTCAGCGGGATCGAAGTGTGCCGCCGCCTTCGCCGCCGGGCGACCACGGCCAACGTCCCGATCATGATGCTGACCGCCCGCGGCGAGGAAAGCGATCGGATCCGGGGCCTTGAGACTGGTGCCGACGATTATGTCACCAAGCCGTTCAGCCCCCGTGAGCTGGTCGCCCGGGTCGGTGCGGTGCTTCGTCGCGTGCGGCCCGCGCTGGCCGGCGAGCAACTAGCGTACGCGGACCTCGAAATGGATGTCGTCGCGCATCGAGTCCGACGGTCAGGACAGCAGATCCCGCTCGGCCCGACCGAATTTCGGCTGCTCAAGCATTTCCTCGAGCATCCCGGCCGGGTGTTCTCGCGCGAGCGGCTCCTCGATGCGGTATGGAGCCACGATCCCGACATCGACTCGCGTACGGTGGACGTCCACGTTCGGCGCTTGCGCCAGGCGCTGAATGCCGGCGAGCGGCCCGATTTGATCCGTACCGTCCGCTCCGCCGGATACTCGCTCGACAGTGACGTTTAAGGACCTCACAAAAGCGGCCCGCCGAAAACCGACGGGCCGCTCTTTGTCCGGTGAGTTTCTTACTTCAGATTTGAGCCCACGTAGCTCTGGATCCGCTTCACGAGCGGCGCCGGCAACGGAACGTAATCGAGGCTCGTTGCCTGCGGCTGACCGCGCGTCAGAGCCCAGCCAAAGAACTTGCGCGCAGACGCGCTCGTCGTCGCATTCTTCGGCTGCTTGTACATCAGCACGAAGGTCGATGCGGTGATCGGGTAGGCGTTCGGTCCCGGCGCGTTGGTCATCACCAGGTTGAAGTCCCTGGCATGCGCCCAATCCGCCGTCGCCGCGGCCGCAGCGAAGCTCTTCTGGCTCGGGGCGATGAACTTGCCCGACGAATTCTGCATCAGCGTGAACGCCATCTTGTTCTGAAGGGCGTAGGCATATTCGACATAGCCGATCGAATAAGGGACCTGGTTGACGTAGCCGGCGACGCCTTCGTTGCCTTTGCCGCCGATGCCGCCATTCCACGATACGGTCGTGCCTTCACCGAACTTCGACTTCCAGACCGGACTGACCTGGCTAAGATAGTGCGTGAAGTTGAACGTCGTGCCCGAACCGTCCGAGCGATGGATCGGAGTGATGTCCTTGGCCGGGAAATGAAGGCCTGGATTGAGCTTGGAGATACGCGGATCGTTCCAGGTCTTGATCTCGCCGGCATAGATCGCCGCAAGGACCGGGCCATTGAGCTTCACCTGTCCCGGATGGGCGCCCGGAATGTTGATCGCGGGAACGACTCCGCCGATCACGACCGGGAACTGCATCAGGCCCGCGGCCTGCAGCTCTTCCGAGGTCAGTGGCTTGTCCGTTGCACCGAAGTCGACCGTGCCGGCCTTGATCTGCGCGATTCCGCCGCCCGAGCCGATCGACTGATAATTGATCTCGTCGCCCCCCGCTTTCTTGAAGTCGGACGCCCAGCGCGAAAGCACCGGATAGACGAAGGTCGAGCCCGCACCGGTGATCGTCGCGCCCGCGGCGCCGGGGATCGCGAGCGAGGCGCTCGCAAGCGCGAACGTCGTTGTACGTGTGAACATATTCATTTGAAGCTGCCCCCGTGGGTGAAAAGGGCCGCGGCACGCCGCCGCTGCCTTCGGCCTTCGGCTACGCCCGTGCAGTGACTCGGAAATGACCGGAATATTGCCCTTCTGTTGCAGTCGCGGCGGGCGAGCGTTCCAACCGATGCGGGAATGCCACGATTTCGGTCAGGATCGGCGGTCGCCGAAACCGCTGTCACAAAAGTGTCTGCCGACCGTCACAGAACCATCCGCACGCCCCGATTAGCGCAGGGTCGAGTTTCACTGCTCCATTCCACGTATCTCGGGGGGATTTTCGATGATTTCTCGTTTCTCGAAGCTGCTGCTTGCATCCTCGGCGCTGATGGCGACTCCGGCCTTCGCGCAGGCGGCGCCGACGGCCGACGACATCGCCGCCTTGCGCGCGCAGATCAATGCGCTTCAGACCCAGCTCAACCAGCTTCAGGCCGCGCAACAAGCACAGGCCGCGGAAGTCGCAAAGGTTGCACCAACGCCTGTGCCGGTACCACCCAAGCCGGCGGCGCCGGGCTGGTGGGGCAGCACCACGATCAGCGGCAAGGCCTTCCTCAACGTCAGCAATATCGAACAAACCTCGACCGACCTCGCCGGCAACAAGATCGAGAACATCCAGAACGGGACGCAGACGGAGCTCAAGCGCTTCTATGTCGGCATCGATCACAAGTTCGACGACGTCTTCTCCGCCAACATTACGACCGACTTCCGCTATGCGGCGAATGGCGTGACCAAGGACGTGCTGGTCTACGTCAAGAAGGCCTATTTCCAGGCCAAGCTCAATCCCGCGTTCACCGTCAGGGTGGGCGCTGCCGATCTGCCGTGGGTTCCCTTCGCCGAGGGCGTTTATGGCTATCGCTTCGTCGAGAACACCTTGATCGACCGCACCAAGTTCGGAACCTCGACCGATTGGGGCGTCCATGTGCTCGGGACCTTCGGCAAGGGCCTCGTCAGCTATCAGCTCTCGGCGATCGACGGCAACGGGTACAAGACCCTCACGCGCAGCTCCGACACGATCGATCTTGAGGGACGAGTCAGCGTCAATCCGATCAAGGACATAACGCTGGCGGTCGGGGGTTACAGCGGCAAGCTCGGCAAGAGCAACGCCACGCTTCCCGACTCGGGCACTCCCCACAAGGCTACCCGCTTTAACGCGCTTGCCGCTTACACCAACAAGCGTGTTCGGGCCGGCATCGAATATTTCACCGCGAAGAACTGGAACAATGTGAACACGCTCGCGCACGACAAGGCCGATGGTTGGTCCGCATTCGGCTCGTTCGCCTTCACTCCGGCGATCAACGTGTTCGGCCGCTATGATTGGGTAAGGCCCAGCAAGGACATCTCGCCCGACACCGAGGACCATTATTTCAACCTCGGCGTCGATTATAAGCCGCTTCCGCCGCTCGACCTCGCGCTGGTCTACAAGCGCGAGCGTACGAACAACGGCTTCATCAACACCTCGAATGGCAACATCGGCGGGCTCGACCACGGCACGTACGACGAGATCGGCCTGTTCGGCCAGGTGGTCTTCTAACGGCCTTTCGAATTCCTCCCCTTCAGCTCGAAAGGCGGCCCCCTCGCGTCGACGCGAGGGGGCTCCAACTCTTGGCGATGGAACAACGGCGGGCCAATCCGCTACTGGTCCGCGGATGCGGGACTATGGTCCAGCCGTGCGATCGCTAATCGAATCCCTCGACGAGCCTGCGTTGATCGTCGAGGGCGGCATCGTCGCGATCGCGAACGGCCGCGCCCGGCGGTTGCTCGGTGCCCGGCTCGAAGGCCGCGACGTGCGCCTCGCAATCCGCCAGCCTCAAGCGCTCGAGCATATCCTCGAACATCGCTCGGCCGATATCGAAGTGACCGGTATCGCCGATCCGGGACGTCCGTGGCGATTGGCAATCCGCAACATTGACGACGACACCGTGCTCGTCCGGATGATCGACCGCGCGGACCTGGTCGCAGCCGAAAGAATGCGCGTCGATTTCGTCGCCAATGCCAGCCACGAGCTGAGGACTCCGCTGTCGACCATCGGCGGCTATGCCGAAACCATCGCGGAAGAGGACGACCTTCCCGCAGAGACGCGGTTGAACTTCGGCCGCATCATCCGTGACGAATCCCGCCGGATGTTGCGCATCATCGAAGACTTGATGAGTCTCTCACGGATCGAGGCCGATCGCTTCGTCGTGCCCGCCGAGAAGGTGGACGTTGGCGCAGTCATCCAGACCAGCGTCGCGACCGCCGGGGTTGGACGCGGTACCTGCCCCTGCAAGATCGAAGTCCACGTCCCCGACGGCCTTCCGGAAGTGCGGGGAGACCGTGCCCAGCTCGTTCAGCTGTTCGACAATCTCGTCAGCAACGCGCTTCGCTACGGCTGCGACAAGCCGGGATCGTCGATCGAAATCGTCGCCCTCCGTAACGGAGCCTCGGTGACCGTCTCGGTGACAGACCACGGCCCGGGGATCGCCCGCGAACACCTTCCGCGGTTGACCGAGCGTTTCTACCGGGCCGATGCGGCGAGAAGCCGAGAATCCGGCGGCACCGGCCTTGGCCTGGCAATCGTCAAGCACATCGTCGAACGTCACAAGGGAGCGCTGGAGATCAAGAGCACCCCCGGAACGGGCACTAGCGTCAGCGTCCGACTACCGGTGGCCTAGCGCTCGAAGAGCGCGCCCAGAGCTTCCTCGACCTGGCCGATCGTATAGGGCTTCTGAAGCCGCGGCCTGCCGAGCCACTTGTCCGGCATGGTCCAGTCGGCATAGCCGCTGGTGAGGACGAACGGCACGCCTCGCAATTCAAGGATTTCGCACAGCGGAAACACGCGCTCGCCGCGAATATGAACATCCATCAGCGCGCCGTCGAACTCGCCTTCCTCGACCAGCTCGCGTGCAGCCGCCATATTCGGGGCCGGACCGACCACCTCATAACCGAGGTCGCTCAGCAGGTCGGCGGTGAACGGCGCCACCACCGGGGAATCTTCAACAATCAGAATTCGGCGACCCGCCAGGGGGTCGATCTCGCCCCTTTCAGGGGCCTCAGTGGACGAATCGCGCGACGACATCTCGGTACGAACGCGAAACCTTCACTTGCGCTCCCGAATCGAGCACCAGGAAACATTCGCCGTTCGTGTGCGGCTTAACCTGGCGGACGAGGTCGAGGTTGACGATGGTTGAGCGATGAACCCGCTGGAACCGGCGCGGGTCGAGCCTCTTTTCCAGATCCTTCATTGTTTCCCGCAGGATCAGCGTGTTGTCGCCCGTCTGAATGCACATGTAATCGCCGGCGGCGTCGATCCGCTCGATCGTGTCCACGTCGACCCGGAAAATCTGTCCCTGGTCCTTGATATTGATCATCTTCTCGTAGCGGTTCGCGGCGGGCGCCGTGTCCGGCGAGGCGTCCGCAAGCTCCTCGGCGGCTTCCGGCGCATGCTGCTCGAGCGCTTCCTTCAGCCGTTCCGCTTCTCCCGCGCTCCGCCGCTCGCTCATCCGTTGTCGCACCCGGTCCAGCGTCCCGGCCAGCCGATCCTCGTCGACCGGCTTCATCAGATAATCCACCGCCTGCGCATCGAAAGCGCGGAGCGCATGGTCGCCATAGGCGGTAACGAACACGAACAAGGGCAGCTCGACGTCCATCAGTCCCTGGATCACCGAGAAACCGTCGAACCCGGGCATCTGGATGTCGAGAAAGACCAGATCGGGCTTGTGGGTCTTGATCTGCCGGATCGCCTCGCGCCCGTTGGCAGCGGTCGCGACCACTTCGACATCGTCATGCGCCTGCAATCTGAGCTGCAGACCCTGCGTCGCCAGCGGCTCGTCGTCGACCAAAATGGTCCGGATGGTCATTGAACATTGTCTCCGGTTTCGAAGGGAATTTCCAGGATAACGCTAAACCCCCCCTTGTCGTTCTGTCTCGTCTCGAACCGATGCGATCCACCATAGGCCTGCGACAGTCTGTCGCGAATGTTCGCCAGGCCGACTCCCGTCGACGGACTCGCGGCGATTTCGCCCCCTTCGCCATTGCCGTTGTCGGCGACCTCGATCCTCACCGCTTGTCCTTCACGCGCCGCGGTGATCCAGATGTCGGCGCCATTTTCCGCCGGGGTGACCGCATATTTGATCGCATTCTCGATCAGCGGCTGCAGAAGCAGCGAGGGGAGGCGCGCTCCGATCGTCTCCCCTTCGATCCGGAAATGCGGCCTCAACCGGTCCTCGAAGCGCATTTTCTCGATTTCGAGGTAGAGCTTCAGAGTCTCCACTTCCTGCGCCAGCGTGACGTTCGCGGTCGGCTCGTTGGCCAGCGTGTAGCGGAGGAAGGAGGAGAGGCGCGCCAGCATCGCGTTGGCGCGCTCCGTCTGCTTCAAAAGGACCAGCGTGGAGATCGAATTCAGCGTGTTGAACAGGAAGTGCGGATTGAGCTGGTAGCGCAACATCGCCAGCTGCGCGGTCGATGCCTGGCTCTCGAGCCGCTCGCGGAGCCGGATCTGGTCCTCGAGCAGCAGAAAATAATTGATTCCGTAATAGAGTGCGGTCCACGCCGCGAGCAGCGAGAAATTGAGCAGCAAAGCGCCGAAATAGGCGACGCCTTGCGGTTTGAACTCCGGTTTGAGGAACGTCGCGACGCTCCACGTCTCGATGATCGAAAAGATACCCGCCGCGAGAACCACCGCCGCGAGCGACAGCACCAGCGTCCAGATCGGCTTCATCCGGATAAGCCGCTTGAACAGCGATCCCATCAGCAAGGTCAGCGAATAGCCCGTCGCCGTCAGGAGAAGGGTGTGGACAAGCAGCATCCAGCCGAGGCTGTTGGCGAAGCCCGACAGTGTCCTGAGGAAGAAATAACCGCTCCAGCCGATTGTCTGGAGGATCCAGAAGGCGCGGTTCTTGTCGTCGAAGAAGGGCTGATTGAGTCCCATTCCGCGGACGATCGGGTCTGCCGGGTTCTGGATGATCGGGGCGTCGGTCGAGCGCCGCGGCGCCGATGCCCGCCGATCCAGGGTCGCGCTGTCGGTCGCCATTAACCCGCATATAGAGGCGCTTGGCCGCTATTGCGAGGCGGCTTTGAGCCCCTCTCGCTATCGGATTTGAGGCGCTCGGTTCAGCCCAAAAAGACAACGGCCTTAACTCGGCTTCAACTCTCTTTGTCTAATCCCCCGCCCGGGATCGTGGAACGGCGGGCGGATGTATCAGGCTCCAGATCGTTACAAACGTTTGATTTCGGCTCGGCTCCCTGGAGGGGAATCGGCCGGTCTTGCTGCGTCCGGGGAAGCGGATTCGGACAGTTCGCCCCTTCGCGACGTCCAGCTGATTTCGCGCGCGCATCTCGCACCGTTCTTCGCCGCCGCAAACATTGTCGCCTCGGTAATGATGGCGGCGAGCCTGTGGCGCGCGGTCGCTCCAACATGGCTGGTCCCGTGGGTTCTTGCGGTCGCTGGCGTCAATCTCGCCGCGATGCAGCTTGCCCGGACCCAGTCGATTACCTGCGTCGGGCGGTCCGGACGGCGGGTGCCGATGTGGACGATGGTCGGCGAAGTCGCCTGCCGGGCGATCATCTGGATCAGCCTTCCACTCTATCTTTTCCCGACCTTCGATCCAAGTACGCAGGTGATTGCAGCTTCGTTGATGGCCGGCCTCGGCATCGGCGCGCTTGGCCTCGTCGTGATCCCGCCCTGCGCCAACGCCTGGATGATCGCCTTCACCGGCGGCGTCGCCGGATCGCTTCTGCTAGGCCGGCACACGGTGCCATTTCAGCATATGCTTTCGATCACTTTCACCATCGGCGTTTCCGTTTTCGGCGTCCTCACCGTCGCTCGCTGGGCGTTCCAGCAGCTCAAGACGAATGCCGACGTTGGAAGTCAGAGCGAAAGCGCGAGCTTGCTGCTTCAGGAATATGAGCAGCGCGGCGTCGGCTGGCTGTGGCAGATCGATGGCGAGAACCGGGTGACCTACATCAGCTCGCGGATGAGCGCGCTGCTCGGCAAGCCCGCCGGCCAGTTGATCGGTCATTCGCTGCCCTCGCTGCTGGGCGGTCACGCCGAGCTCGGCAAGGTGCTGCTCGAGAAGCAGCCGTTCAACTCGCTCGAAATGGAGCTCAAGACTCCGCGTGGCGCACGATGGATTTCAATCGCCGGCGACCCGATTGTCGATACCGCGGGCCGCTTCGAGGGCTTCCGAGGGGTCGGCTCCGACATCACCGAAATCCGCCAGACTCAGGAGCGCCTGACCCACCTCGCCAATGTCGACGTGTTGTCCGGTCTTCCCAACCGCGGCAGGGTCCGCCAGCTGCTCGGGGAAGCTCTTCGCGCCGCAACGACAGGCAATGTGCCGTGCGCGATCATGTTCCTCGACCTCGACGGCTTCAAGCCGGTCAACGACACTTTCGGCCATCCGAAGGGCGATGCGGTGCTTCGCGCGGTCGCCAAGCGGCTCGTCGACGAAGTCGGCGCCGATGGCCATGTTGGCCGTATGGGCGGCGACGAGTTCGCAATCGTCATTGCGGACGCCCAGAGCCGCCGCAAGGTCGAGAAGATGGCCGACCGCATCATCCAGTCGATCAAGGAGCCTTACCTGATCGACCAGACCGAGATCCGAATCGGCGTGTCGATTGGCTGCGCCTTCGGACCCATCGACGGCGCGACCGTCGACGATCTGATCCTGAAGGCCGACCTTGCCCTCTACCAGGCGAAGGATGCGGGGCGGGGCTGCGCCCGCTATTTCAGCTCGGAACTTCAGTCGGAACAGGATGACCGGGTCCGTCTGGAATCCGACCTCCGTTCGGCGATTGCATCGAAGCAATTCCATCTCGCCTTCCAGCCTTTGATCAACGCGAAGACCCAGAAGCTGATCGGGTTCGAGGCGCTCATCCGCTGGAACCATCCGCAGCGCGGCTTCGTCCCGCCAAACGTGTTTATTCCGGTCGCCGAAGAAACCGGCCTCATGCCGGTGATTGGCGAGTGGGTGATCGACGAGGCGTGCAAGGCGGCCGCTTCGTGGCCCGAGCCGATCACCGTCGCGCTCAACATCAGCCCGAAGCAGATCATCCTGCCCGCGCTTCCGAACACGGTCAGCGAAGCGCTCGCGCGCTACAAGCTCCCCGGCAACCGCCTTGAGCTCGAAGTGACCGAGGGCGTGTTCCTCGGCGACAACGGTTCGACCCTCGACGTCCTGAAGCGCCTGCGTGCGCTCGGTGTCGGCATCGCGCTCGACGATTTCGGAACCGGTTATTCGTCGATCGGCTATTTGAACAAGGCGATCTTCCACAAGCTGAAGATCGATGGCAGCTTCGTCCGCGAGGCGGGCTCGCGGCCCGAAAATGTCGCGATCATCCAGTCGATCGTGCAGCTCGCCAAAAGCTTCCGCATGTCGATCACCGCCGAAGGCGTCGAGACTGCCGAGGATTTCGAGCGCATGCGCGACCTCGGCTGCGATACCATCCAGGGCTATCTGTTCGGCAAGCCTCTCGCTTACGAGCGGGCCAACCAGATGGTGCTCGGGCTCGGCGCGCGCAAGCTGGCGAGCTAACCTATTTCTTGACGTAGCTTTCGGCGAGGAACTCGTCGGCGCGGATGGCAAGTTCCGTCCGGTTGCTCACTCCCAGCTTGTCGAACACCGCGTGAAGATAGACTTTCACGGTGCCTTCGGTGACGCCCAGCTGCTTCGCGATCTCGCGGTTGCGAAGCCCCTGGCGGACGAAGCGCACCAGCTGACGCTCGCGCGGCGCAAGCGCGGGTCGACCGCTCGATCCAAAGGTCTCGGACAGCTCCTGGACTCGCTCCGCTAGTTCCGGGTCGATCCACTGGCCGCCCCGGCTCACGCGGTCGAGACACTCGATGACGAAGGCAGGATCGGAGCTCTTGAGCACCATCCCCGGAGCGCCGAGCGACTTGGCCTCCATCAGCGAAGCGTCGTCAATCGCCGCGGTGAGAATGATCATCCGCGGTGCGCCACCCTTCGCCTTGAGCTCGCGGAACACGTCCATGCCCGTCCCGTCGGGCATCTGCAAATCGAGCAGCAGCACGTCCGGCTTCAGCTGCTCGACCGCCGCGAGCGTTTCCGCCCCGCTCGTCGCCGCTCCGACGATCTCGTAGGACGTCTCCCGAAGCAGCACCTCGATCGCCGTCCGGATCATCGGATGATCGTCGGCAAGGAGCAGGCGGGTCATGCGGCGGCTCCGCCAAGGGGAAGCGAGATCGAGACTTTGGTGACGTCCATTCCGCGCGACAGCTCGATTGCACCGCCAGCCTGGTCGATGCGCTCCTGAAGCGATTTGGGAGGCTGGAGCACGCCCTTGTGCCTGGGATAGCTTTTGCCGTCATTGATGAAGTCGAGCTGCAGCTGGTTCTCGCGCGTTGCGACCGCGATCTCGATTGATTTCGCTCCGGCGTGGCGAACCGCGTTCGCGACGGCTTCACGGACCAGCTGATGAGCGTCGAGATGAAGTTTGGCGGGAATGGTGACCTCCGAAGCTTTGGCTGTAAGCGCGCATTTGACTGTCCATTGACGGGATAGCCGATCGGCTAGCGATTGCAGGTCGCGAACCAGATCGCGAAGCGTGACGTGCGATCCGGTGCGAAGCGCCGAAATGAAAGATCGCAATTCCACCTGCTCCTGGAGCATCAGCTTCTTGAGCTCGTCGAGCTCTATTTCGATTTCGCGTCCCGCGCCGTGAGCACGGCGCATCGCTTCCAGACGAAAGGCCGCTCCAGCCAGGAACTGGACGACGCTGTCGTGAAGATCGCGCGCGAGCGAAAGGCGCGATCGGGCCGCGGCGCTCTCCTCCGCCGCCTCGATCAGCGACTGGCGCTGGATGTGGGCCGCGATCGCGTCCGCGATCTGTCCGCCGATTTCTATATCGTCGGTCGACTGCGCGGCGATGTCCTCGAGGCACAGCAGCACGTCCGCGCCGGGCGTCGGGATGGTGAACGCAAGTCCTTCCGAAAGCCTGAATTTCGATCGGACCTTCTCATCGATCAACTTGCTTACGTTCGTCCGAACCAAATTCCCTTCGGCATCGCGCGCGAGACCGCGCGCCCTCGGAAGGTCGTAAAGGATCGGTGTGTTCGGAAGCTCCGGAAATGCGTCGAGGTCGAAATCGGCATAGGCGATGTCGCTATCCCGAATCGCGAAACCGCTGACCTTCGAGCTCGAATCCACTCGCCAAAGCGCACATGCGCCGCGCGCGCGCAACGTGGCGATGGCCGCGCGAACACCGCTTTCGAGCGGAGCGCTTCCGGGCGGCGCTTGCGCAAGCGCGCGCTCGATGCCCGGTCCGGGCCGTGCGCCCCATTTGTTGATGCCGAACCAGATGAGGATCAGCGAGAGGATTATCAGGTCCGCGGTCCGGATCACGAAATGGTAGAGCTCGAATTTTCCGATCCCTGCCCGCGCCGCGAGCAGACCCGCGATCAGGTAAAGAAGCACGACCAGGACCGCTGTCAGGCTCGTTTCACGCCACCCCCATCGAATCGCGGCGGCGAGCAGCAAGAACATGAAGAATACGAAATAAGGACTGGTGTAGCCGTCCGTCAGGAACACGATGGCCGCGAAGAAGGCCATATCGATAGCATGCCCCGGTCCAGCGGAGCGGGCGTCGAACCACCAGTCGCGCCAAGTGGCGGCCGTCATTGCTGCGGCAAAGGCGAGATATCCAATCAGCAAGGCGTAGGTCGCTTTCGGCGCCCTCGCGGGCTGCGTGACGTCGAACCAGATGGCCAGCAGGAATAGCGCGGCCATCATCACGCGCCCGAGCGCGATGACCCTTGCCGACGGCAGCTGAATCCCTCTCCCCACGGAAACAGGATATCGCATCGCCGCGACTACGCACAGCCTCGGCCGAGGCCGGTCGCCCGATGCGGATTCGCCACACTATCTTTGGATAGATTCACTTTGGATATCTTGGGCGCGAACGCGCTTCTGCTAGCCTGAAGCGGTTCACATTCCTTCCACTCGGAGGAGCGCCGGCCCCGCCAGCGCTCCTCTTTTTTTCTTTCAGATCTGAAGCTGGCTTCCGAGCTCGACCACGCGATTGGTCGGCAGCCTGAAGAATTCCATCGCGCTTTCGCTATTCTTCAGCATCCAGGCGAAGAGTTTCTCGCGCCACAAAGCCATGCCCGGCTGCTTCCTCGATGCGACCAGCTTCTGGCGGCCGAGGAAGAAGCTGGTGCTCATCATGTTGAACGGCTCGCCGCAGCTCTTCACGAAAGCGAGGTCCTTCGGGATATCGACCTCCTCCATGAAGCCGTAGTGGAGAATCACGCGATAGAATCCCGCTCCGGCGTCATGGAACTCGACCCGCCGCTCGTAGGCGACGTGCGGCACCTCCTCGACATGGACGTTGAGGATGATCACCCGCTCATGAAGCACCTGATTGTGCTTCAAATTATGAAGCAGCGCGGCCGGCACCGCGTCGGGAGAGGCGGACAGGAAGACGGACGTTCCGCGCACCCGGTGGACCGATTTCCCGACCGACTTGATGAACACCGGCGGCGGTAGCGCCGAGCTGGCGAGTTGCTCGCGTAGCAGCTGACGCCCCTTGGCCCAGGTCGTGAGCACCGTGAAGCTGATTCCTGCGACCAGCAGCGGGAACCAGCCTCCGTCGGCGACCTTCGTAATATTCGATGCGAAGAAGATGCTGTCGACAATCAGGAACACGCCGATGGTGACTGTCGCGAGGATGCGATTCCAGCGCCATACCTGGAACACCAGGAAGCCGAGCATGATGGTAGTGATCAGCATGGTCCCGGTGACCGCGATGCCATAAGCCGACGCCAGTCGTCCGGACTCGCGGAATCCGAGCACGAGCAGAACGACCATGATCAACAGCGTCCAGTTGACGAACGGGATGTAAATCTGCCCGGCGGCTTTCTCACTGGTGTGAAGGGTCTTGAGACGCGGCAGGAAGCCGAGCTGGATCGCCTGGTGGGTGACTGAGAACGCGCCCGAAATGACGGCCTGGCTTGCGATCACACACGCGAGCGTGACGATTGCGACCAGGGGCAACCGGCCCCATTCGGGCGCCATCAGATAGAAGGGGTTGGCGACCGCGGCCGGGTTATCGAGGAGCAGCGCGCCTTGCCCAAGATAATTGAGCATGAGGCAGGGATAGACCAGGATCACCCATGAAAGGCCGATCGCCTTACGGCCGAAATGACCCATATCGGCATAGAGCGCCTCCGCGCCCGTGACCGCCAGGAACACGGAACCCAGGGCGAGGAAGCTTAGTGCCGGGTCGGCGAGAAAGAAGCGGGCCGCCCAGCTTGGGCTGAGCGCGGTGATGATCTCGGGCCGATCGACGATCTTCGCGACTCCGACCGCTGCAAGGACGAACAGGTAAGCGACAATCACGGGGCCAAACAACTTGCCGACCTTTCCCGTGCCGCGCTGCTGGAAAAGGAACAGGCCAACCAGAATCGCAATTGTCACCGGGATGATGAGCGGCTTGAAACTGGTCTCGACGACCGCAAGGCCCTCGATCGCTGGCAGCATGGTCACTGCGGGCGTAATCATCGCATCGCCGTAGAACAGGCAGGTCGCGAGGACGCCCATCACGACGAGGGCCTTGGTCCACTTCTTGCCTTCGAGGTTGCGTGAAATCAGCGACAGCAAGGCGAAGGATCCGCCCTCGCCCTTGTTGTCCGCGCGCATCGCAACCAACACGTATTTCATGGTGACGATCAGCATCAGCGACCAGAAGATCAGGCTCACCACGCCGAACACGTGGAGACGGTCGACCGCCATCGGATGAGGTCCGAGGAAGCTTTCCTTCATCGCGTAGAGCGGCGATGTACCGATGTCCCCGTAAACGACCCCGATCGCGCCCAGCATGAGTTTGGGAAGCGCTTCCTCAGGCGCATGGCTCGCAGTCGGCGCAGCGGCGGGAAGGATATTGTCGGCGACAATCTCGTGCATAGGCGCCAGATGTGGGCGTCGACCGCATAAAGATTCTATGTGGATTGGTGTTGCGCACCGGACCCGGAGTCTGGACGCAGCGCGTTTCGCGGATGATTTTAACAGCCATGGCCCAAGTGCAACCCATGCATCTGCCCCTCGCCGCGCGAATTCAGGCTTATGCCGGAGCGGTCGCGATGGTCGCGCTCTCCACGCTCGTCGGGCTGTGGATCGCGCCGCGCTGGGGCACCGCTCCGGTCGACATGATCTACCTTCCCGCCGTTCTTGCCGCCGCGGCATTGTGGGGCATCGGGCCGGGGTTGCTCGCCGGGGTCGCTGCGGCGCTTGCCTATAATTTCTTCTTCATCAAGCCCGTCCACACGCTTCGGATCGATCGCGTGGCGGACATCGTCACCGTCGTCGTCTTGCTCCTCGTTGCTCTGGTGACGAGCCGCCTTGCAGCGGGGATTCGTCAGCAGGCGCGTCTTGCCGCCGCGCATGCCGCGCGCAACGCGACGATCGCGGGCTTCGCCGGCCGCCTCCTCTCGTCGAGCACCGAGGCGAGCATCGCGGAGACCGCCTGCGCCGAGCTCCGCAGGCTGTTCGACTGCAACGCAGTGCTCGCCGCCGGCCTTCCTGAGCCGCACATCATCGCCGCCGTTCCTCCGAACAACCGGCTTACTCCGAGCGATCTCGCAGCCGCCGCGCTCACGCTGGAATCCGGCGAGCCCGCCGGCCGCGGGACTCCGCGGACCCAGCCCGCCGAATGGCAGTTCCACGCCATCCACTCGAAGGGCTCGATCGTCGCCGCCGCGGGCCTCGCCCGCGACGATGGGGTCCCGCCGGTCGCCGAAGACCAGCTTCCGCTGCTCGCCAACCTCCTCGACCAGCTCGCCCTCGCCCTCGAACGCGCGCGGCTGGAGCGCCAGGCGCAAGAGTTCGCAGCGATCCGCGAGCGCGATCGCCTGCGCTCGACCCTTCTCTCGTCGATTGGCGAGGACGTCAGCCCACGACTGGCCTCGATCGCCAGTGCAGTTCGCGAGCTGAAACGCAGCGGCAACGGCGACCGCGAGCTGGTGTCTGCGATCGGTTCCGAAACCACGAAGCTGGAACGCTACGTCTCCAACCTGCTCGAGCTCGAGCCCGCCGCCGACCAGCAGCCGATCACTGCCGGCGACATCACCATCGATCTATTCCAGCGCGCCGTGTTCAGGAAGGGCAAGGCGGTTCACCTGACACCCAAGGAGTTCGCCGTCCTCGGCGAGCTCGCGCGTCACCGCGGCAGGGTCCTCACCCACGAGCATCTGCTCCGAACCGCCTGGGGCCCGGCGCAGGAATCGCAGACCGAATATCTCCGCGTCGCCATTCGCGCGCTTCGCCAGAAGCTGGAATCGAACCCGAAGCACCCGGCAATCATCCTCAACGAGCCTGCCGTCGGCTACCGTCTCGCCGCGGTTTGAGCGGCGCTCCTTGATCGCGCGCCCCCGCGCCCCATATCGAGCTTATGGCTGATCGATCCCCTCGGTCTGAAATTCATCCGGGCAGCAGCACGGCACGAGCCTGACGCCCTGGGCCGCCGCATCGGCGGCGGGGGCATGCCCAGGGTCTTCCCAATGAGCGGCGTTTCGCGAGGCTCGCGAAGCGCTTTCCTGAAAACAGCCGACGCGCCGGATCCGCATTTGCGGTCTCCATCTCGTGCGCCGGCTGCATTGGAGAAGTTCAGTGCAAAGCCAACGTTTCGCGGTCGAGTTCGAGCGGCGCACGGTCGGAATCGCCGTGCGCGTCCCGGGCGGCTTCATGTTTTTCGCGTCGAGCGACGAGTTCGAGGCGATCGACGGGCGCCTGTTTCCCCGCGCCCGCGTGCTCGAGCGCGAGCTGAAGAAGGTCGCGCGCAACCAACGCCGGCTCACGCGCCGGCGCCGCGCCCGCCACCAAGCCCTTCCCGAAGGAGCAATCTGATGAACGCCCACACTAGCCGCGAAGAAGCGCGCGCGATCAGGCTCGACCGCCAAGAGGCAGCTGACCTCATCGCCCGTTATCCGCACGTTTCCGAGAGCGAAGCCAAGCTAATCCTCACTTTCCTCCGCAACGGACGTCACCTCGATGTCGGAATGGTGACGGCCGACGAGAGTCTGAAGCCGCAGCTCGACAGCTTCATGGCGGACCACGCCAAACACCTCCGCGTAGGCTTCGGCGAAGGCGCCGCGGTGGTTGCGGCGATCTCCGGTTTCCTGCTTGTCTGCTGGCTGATCTGGGAGGCGATAAAGCCGGAAGCGCTGGTAACCTGAAGCCTGCCGCCAGCGCGTGCTCCTGCGGGCCATTTTGAAGAAATCAGGAAAAAATCAGGTTTTCTCCATCGCGTTATGCGCGCGATGAGAGCAACCGCCCCATGCCCAAAGGGGGCTTGGGAGAAAGAAAATGCGTCATTTTCTGCTTTTGGGGAGCGCGCTTGCGCTCGTCACCTCTCCGGCGATGGCCGGCAAACCGGTCGTGACTCGCGGAACGCCGACTGCGGTGGTCACACCATATGCGACTGGCTTCAACAATCCACGCGGACTGAAATTCGGTCCCGACGGTGTGCTCTACGTCGCCGAAGGAGGATCCGGCGGACTCAATTCCACACAGGGTCAGTGCACGCAGGTTCCCGACGCGGGTCCGTACACGGGTCAGCCGACCGGTGGCGGAATCTCGAAGGTGGTCGAGGGCAACAGGGTCCAGATCACCGACCAGTTCCCGTCGAGCCAGACCAATCCGGGTCTCGGAGGCCTCGTCAGCGGAGTCGCCGACATCGCCTTCGTCGGTGATACGCTTTATGCGCTGACCGCCGGCAGCGGATGTTCGCACGGAGTGCCGGAGACGACCAACGGCATCTTCAAGGTCAGCAATGGCAATATCACGATCGTCGCCGACCTGAGCGCCTACCAGAAGACCCACCCGGTCGCGCATCCGAATCCGGGAGACTTCGAGCCCGACGGCACCTGGTATTCGATGGTCGCGGTCCGCGGCGCGCTCTATGCGGTCGAGCCCAACCACGGCGAGCTCGACCGGATCACGACCGGCGGCAATATCAGCCGCGTGGCCGACATCAGCGCGAGCCAGGGGCATATCGTGCCCACCTCGGTCGCCTATCACGGCACTTTCTACATTGGGAACCTCGGGGGCTTTCCCATCGAGCCCGGGACCGAGAAGATCATCCAGGTGACTCCGGGCGGCGCGGTTCACACGGTCGCGACAGGGCTCACCAATGTCGTCGGCGTGGCTTTCGACGATCGCGCCCGGATGTACGTGCTCGAAAATACGACCACGGCCGGCTTCCCGCAGCCGGGTGAAGGCGACATCGTCCGAATCAGCGGGGGCAGCAAGAAGGTCCTCGTCAGCGGGCTCGACCTTCCGACGGCGATGACCTTCGGGCCGGACGGTGCGCTCTACGTGTCGGATCGGGGTTACGGCTTCCCGCCGGGCGCTGGCCGCATCCTGCGCATCAGGCTCGGCGATTAGAGTTTAATCGCCACTCCAGCGCTTGAACCGGTAGCGTCCGTGCACGGGCGCCGCCCGGTAGGTCTGGCCGGAGCTGCAGGTCACCTTGAACACGCCGGACGCTCCATCGATGGCGGCTGACGAGGTGACGCTGCCGCACGAATAGCCGATCCGCTCGATCGTCCGGGCGACCAGCTTGCCTGGTAGCGGCAAGTCGGCGGCGACTGCTGCGGGAGCAGGCGTGGAGGCGGCGACGGCAGCAGGAGCGAGCGGGTCTTGAGTAGCTGCCTGCTCGGTCGCGCTCTCGACGAAGTGATTGCCGAGCGGTTCAGTTTCGATGGAAGGGCGCTGTGCCAGCTGCTGCGGGGGCGCAGCTCGGTTCGCCCTGACCGTCGGCACCGCGGCGCGGGCGTGCCCTTCACGGAAGGTCGCCTCGACTGCGGGCTCAGGCGCGGCGGTCACCGCATGCGCCCGCGCCGCGGGAATGCTGGTCGTCACCGCGGGCTCGGTTTGCGCCGGGTCGGTGTCGCCCCTGACCCACAGACCCGCCACCGCGCCTATCAATCCCGCGGCAACGACCAGACCTCCGACCGCCATCGCCGGCCGTCGCCAGTCGAAGGCGCGGTCGTCGACGTCGGCTGGCTCTTCCGAACCGACAGCCAGAAGCTCCCTGATGTCAGGCTCGATCGAATAGCTGGACTTTTCCGGCGCCGCCGGTTCCGGCGGCGGCGTAGCCGCGATGGGCCGCGCCAGCTCGCGCAAAGTTTCGGCGATACGGGAGGCGCGCTCGGCAATCGCGTCCGGTTCGGGCTTGGGCTTTGGCTCGGGCGCGACAGTAATTGCGGGCCGAGCCGAAGCGTGCAGCGGAGCCCAATTCGACTGCGGAGCCGGGAAGGCCCATTGCCGCGGTTGTGGCTGAGGCTCCGGCGCTATCCCGATCGACCGGTCATATTCCCGCCGCCGCGTCGGATCGCGAAGCGTCTCGTAAGCCGCACAAATCTTGGCCGCCGCGCCGATTGGCTGGGCGCCGGCGATGCTCATCTCCTTCGCGAACGCGCGGGCGATCTCCTCCGCGCTCGCTCCGGGTGCCAGGCCCAGAATGTCGTAGTGGTTCGGCCGCGATTTGACCGGGCTGCCCATGATTTTCCCCGCAACAAGCGACCCGCTCCCACGAGTCCTAAGTGCCGGAGGGTGCGATGCTTTTCATGGTTAATCCAGCTCGGCCCGGCGAGAAGAACTGCCGCTTCGTCGGCAACGCCAGGTAAACGGGAACGGGTTAGCGCCTCTGCAGATAAGCCGCTGTGGCAAGGTCCTGAACGACATGCCCGAGCGATTTGTAGAGGGTGATCTGGCGGTCGTTTTCGCGCCCGGGAATGCTGCCGGCCAGCACCTCGCCGATTTCGCCGACCACGTGTGAATCGTCGACCAGCCCGGCATCGCGCGCCACCGCCAGCTCGGCCGCCTGGGCGAGCACGCCCGGGCGATAATCGGCGAAATAGCGGGCCTTTGCGACCAGCTCACTGTCGACCTCGACCGGCCCGAGAAGGCTCGATCCGACGAGGTTGATGTGCGTCCCTGGCCTGACCCAGTCGCCGAGCACGACTGGCTCACGCGACGACGTCACCGTGCAGATCACGTCTGTCTTTCTGGTGACCTCCTCGGCGTCCGGCATCGGCGTGATCGCTTGCCCGATCTCCTCACCCATCCGTTCCGCGAACGCACGCGTCCGCTCCGGCGAACGCCCCCACAGCAGGATTTCGCGGAACTTCCGCACCAGCGGCACGGCGCGCAGATGCGCCTCCGCCTGAATTCCTGTTCCGAAGATCGCAAGCACTTCGGCATCCGCGCGCGCCAGCGCGTCGGTCGCCACCGCCGTCGCGCAGCCGGTTCGGATCTGGGTGATCGGCTCGGCGTCGGCGATGCAGCTGACCGCGCCCGTCACTCCATCATAAGCGACCACAATTCCCTGATGGCGCGACCGGCCCGGCCGCCCCGGATCGCCGAACACGCTGACCAGCTTCGCGCCGAAGGTGGACAGCGCCTTGAGCTCGCCCGGCATGGTTCCGAACATCTCATTGTTACCGACAGTGAAAATCTGCCGAAGCGGCTGTGCCCGCTCACCGCTCGACAAAGCGATCATCGCCCTGCGTACCACCTCGATGCACCCCGGATAATCGAGCAGCGCGTGAACCTGCTCCGCGTCGTAGAAGGCAATCGTCATGGCAAGTCCTCTACAATGGGCTTAGCGGTACGTGGAGAGCCATCGCTTTTCAGTTTCGTTGGAGGCGGCAAATTGCTGACCGAGCTCGACCGGATCGTCTTCGGCTGCGGCAATTTCGGCGGGATCGGCTCGTCGCCCAAGTGGCGCAGCGCCGGCGATAGCGAGGAGCAGGCGCTGAAGCTTCTCGACCATGCCCGCAACATCGGGCTCACCCGCTTCGACACCGCCAACACCTATGGCGGCGGCGCCAGCGAGATTATCCTCGGCAAGTGGGTCCGAGCGCAAGATGCCGGCTTCGTCCAGAGCGCCCAGATCGCGACCAAGGTCGGCAATCCGAACGGCTGCCCGCCCGGCGAGACTCCGCTCAGCCGCGCCCAAATCGCCTACCACCTCGACCAGTCTCTCGGCCGGCTCGGGCTCGAGCGGATCGACCTTTATTACATCCACGAGTTCGACCGGGTAACTCCGATCGAAGAAACGCTCGAGGCATTCAGCCGCGCGGCCGAGGCCGGCAAGATCGACCGCTTCGGAATCTCCAACGGCACCCTCACCGACGTCGAGACCGTGCTCAGTCTCGCCGGCGAAACTCTCGGCCAGCGCTTCGAATATGTGCAGAACGAGTATAATCTGCTCGCCACCGAGGACTCGGACGAGGTCATCCCAGCCTGCGCCGATCACGGCCTCCGCTACACCGCCTTCAGCCCCCTCGCAGGCGGCCTGCTCACCGGCAAATATCGCTTCGACGAACAGGCCCCGCCGGGTACGCGCCTGGCAGACGCGCCGGAAGCCTGCGCCCATTATCTGAACGAGAAGAGCTTCGCGGCGATCGAGGAACTCAGACGTTCCTCCGGGCACGGCGGCGATACGATGGCCGAGGCCGCCCTGCGCTTCGTGCTCGACACCCCCGGCGTCGCCGGCCTCGTCATCGCCCCCCGCCGCATCGAGCATTTCGCGAGCCTCGGCCTCATCGCCTGACCTTGGCGCACCCGCCGCGGCCGTGCGAGAGCGCACGCATGAAATATCTCGTTCTCACCATGCGCAAGCCGCACTTCGACTCCGCGTTCGTTCCTGCGCACTACGATTTCCTTCAATCGCTGCGGGATCGCGGTCTCCTGGAGCAGGCTGGTCCGTTCACCGACCGCTCAGGCGGCGCCTACGTCATCAAAACCGACAGCTTCGAAGGCGCGCTCGAGCTGGCCCACCAGGACCCGCTTCAGCTCCACGATTGCTCAGAGGTCACCGTCCACGAATGGAACGCGACCTGACCGGCTAGCGCAGCTTGGCGATCCTGATCCGGTCGTGTTTCGCCCGGTCCTTCACCGATTCCTCGCTCCGGGTGAGCGCCTTGGCGATCGCCTTCACCGACATGCCCTTGCCCGC
>Ga0068852_100000537_pt1 | contig 24919 bp, 20 predicted proteins | sample KBSCornC22_FD_66594 | JGI IMG/M metagenome (GOLD analysis project Ga0068852, IMG submission 66594) | Corn rhizosphere microbial communities from Kellogg Biological Station, Michigan, USA - KBS Corn C2-2 | ecosystem: Host-associated > Plants > Roots > Rhizosphere > Soil ... | reverse complement strand
GCCGTGCTCGCCGGCCTGTTGATGCTTGCGGTCAAGCCTGACCGCCGATTCTATCGTGAGGAGATAAAGTGACCGTTGAACGCCTTTTTGGCCGGGCTCTGCCGACGCTCGCGGCGACCTTGTTGCTGGCCGGAGCGGTCGGCGCCGCACCCGTCGCTCCGAAGGGCGACGCAGCCCACGGACAGCAGATCTTCGCGCGCTGCAGCGTCTGCCACACGATCGGCCAGACCGGCGGCAAGATGGGCCCGGCGCTGAACGGTGTCGTCGGCCGCAAGGCGGGCAGCGTCGCCGGTTTTGCTTATTCTCCGGCGATGAAGAATTCGGGCCTGACCTGGGACGCAGCGACGCTCGCGCGCTTCCTGCAGGCGCCGATGAAAACGGTGCCCGGCACCAAGATGTTCTTCCCCGGCCTCGCGTCGTCCCAGGATCAGGCGGACGTCGTGGCCTTCCTCAAGCAATATCGCGCGGACGGCAGCAAGAAGTGACGGATCAGCATCCCATGTTCGGCGCGCTGCGCCTTCCGCGTTCGATCCTGTTCGGCCGGGGCCAGCGTCGTGCGCTCGGCTCGGCCGCGTCGAAGATCGGCAAGCGCGCCTTGCTGTGCACCGACGCCTGGCAGGGCGCGCAGCCCGTCTTCAAAGAGATCGTCGCCGATCTCGAAGCGCATGGGCTTGAGACGCGCATCTTCGATCAGACCATCCCCGATCTGCCGATCAGCTCGATCCAGGCCTGCGTCCAGCAGGTCGCCGATTTCGCGCCCGACGTCGTGATCGGCGTCGGCGGCGGCAGCTCGATGGACATGGCCAAGGTCGTGGCCGTGCTGCTGACGCATGGCGGCGAGGTGAGTGCTTATTATGGCGAGTTCGCGGTGCCCGGCCCGGTCATCCCGCTGATCGCGGTGCCGACCACGTCGGGCACGGGATCCGAGGTGACGCCGGTCGCGGTGGTCGCGGACGAGGAGCGCGGCGCCAAGGTCGGCATCGCCAGCCCGCATCTGATCCCGCTGATCGCGGTGTGCGATCCGGAGCTGACCGTCACCTGCCCGCCCGGCCTGACCGCCTGCTCGGGCGCCGACGCGCTGACGCATGCAGTCGAGGCCTTCACCACGCTTGCGCGCGACGGCGATGCGATGCTGACCGAACAGCATGTGTTCGTCGGCAAGAATGTGCTGTCGGATCATTTCGCCCGGCTCGCGATCGCCAACATCTTCCAATATCTGGAGCGTGCCTATCGCGACGGCGCCGATCTCGAGGCGCGCGAGGGACTGATGCTGGCGGCGCTGGCCGCTGGCTGCGCCTTCGGCACGGCGGGCACCGCGGCGGCGCATGCGCTGCAATATCCGGTCGGCAACCTCACCCACACCGCGCATGGCGACGGCGTCGCGACCCTCTTGCCCTTTGTCATGCAATATAACCGCCCATCCTGCGTCGGCGCCTTCGCCGATCTGGCGCGGCTGGTCGGCCTGCCCGAGGGCTCGCCCGACGCCATGTCGCAGGCCTTCATCGACGCGGTCGCCGAGCTGCTTGCCAAGGTGAAGATCCCGACCTCGCTCGCGGCCTTGGGGCTCAAGGCCGATCAGCAGGATTTCGTCGCCCAGAATGCGCTCAACGCGGCGCGGCTGGTCAAGAACAACCCCCGTCCCCTCGATCTCTCGGCGATGCAGAGCATCACCCGCGCCGCCTTTTCGGGCGAACGGGCCGCGCTGCGCACCGTCTGAAAGCAACAAGGTCCATCATGACGTCCAACAGTTACGCAGCTCCGTCCGCCAATGGCCGGGAGGGTCCGTTCGCGGTTCCGACTGACCTGCTGATCGGCGATGGCTGGCGGTCCGCGGCGAGCGGCAAGCGCATCGACATCCTCAATCCCTCGACCGAGGAGGTTCTGTCCTCGGTCGAGGATGCCGGCGTCGAAGAGGCTATTGCGGCGGTCGATGCCGCTGCTGCCGCCGCCGCGGAATGGGCCGCGACCCCGCCGCGCAAGCGCGCGGACATCCTGCAGGCCTGCTTCCACGCGATGATGGCCGAGCAGGAATGGCTCGCGCAGATCATCTCGCTCGAAAATGGCAAGGCGCTGTCGGACGCGCGCGGCGAGGTCGCCTATGCCGCCGAATTCTTCCGCTGGTATGGCGAGGAAGCGGTCCGCATCAATGGCGAGCTGGCGGTGTCGCCGTCGGGCGCCAACCGCATCATGGTCCAATATCAGCCGATCGGGATCGCATTGCTGATCACGCCGTGGAATTTCCCGGCGGCGATGGCGACGCGCAAGATCGCGCCCGCGCTCGCCGCCGGCTGCACCTGCATTTTGAAGCCTGCTGAAGAGACGCCGCTGACCGCGCTCGCGGTGGCGGAGATCATGCGCCGCGCCGGCGTGCCCGCGGGCGTGGTCAACCTGCTCAACACAAGCACGCCCGGCCCGGTCTGCAGCGCGATCCTGCACGATCCGCGCGTGCGCAAGCTGTCCTTCACCGGGTCGACCGAAGTCGGCCGCATCCTGCTGCGTGAAGCCGCGGATTCGGTAATCAGCTCGTCGATGGAGCTGGGCGGCAATGCCCCCTTCCTGGTACTCGACGACGCCGATCTCGACCAGGCGATCGAAGGCGCGATGATCGCCAAGATGCGCAATGGCGGCGAGGCCTGCACCGCCGCCAACCGCTTTTACGTCCAGCGCGGCATCCATGACGCCTTCGTCGCCAAATTGGTCGAACGCATGGGTGCGATGACGCTCGGCGCGGGGATCGAGACCAGCACCCAGTGCGGCGCGATGATCAATGCCGAGGCAATCGCCAAGATCGAGCGCCTGGTGAACGACGCGCTCGCCAAGGGCGCCGAGGTGAAGCTTGGCTGCAAGCGGCCGGATGGCGCCGGCTTCTTCTATCCGCCGTCGGTGATCGCCAATGTCCAGCCGGGCTCGGATATCCTGAGCGACGAGATTTTCGGACCCGTCGCCGCGATCATCCCGTTCGACGATCCGGAGGAGGCGATCCGCCTCGCCAACGCCACCGAATATGGCCTCGCGGCTTACGTCTACAGCGAGGATCTGAAGAAGGCGCTGCGGATCGCCGAGCGGATCGAATGCGGCATGGTCGCGGTCAATCGCGGCCTCGTCTCGGACGCGGCCGCGCCGTTCGGCGGGGTCAAGCAGAGCGGTCTCGGCCGCGAAGGATCGCACCACGGCCTGCTCGAATATTGCGAAGCCAAATATATCGCCGTCAGCTGGTAGCCGACGGTAATTCAGGACCACGACAGCAACAGGGCGGCAAACAAGCCCGACATGAGGACCATATGACCGGCATTTCCCGGCGCAGGCTGCTCGCCAGCACCGCGTCCACGTTTGTGCTCTCGGGGCTCGCGGGCAGCGGCCGGGCAATCGCCGCCACCGCACCTGCGGGGAATGGCGCGCCGCATGCCGACACCGAATGGCGCCATTATGCCGCCGACCAGGCGAATACGCGCTATTCGCCGCTCGACCAGATCAACGCGGCCAATTTCAACGATCTGGAAGTCGCCTGGACCTTCAAGACCGACGCATTGGGGGCGCGCAAGGAATATCAGTTCGAGGCGACGCCGCTTCTGATCAAGGGCCGGCTGTTCACCACTGCGGGCTCGCGCCGCGACTGCATCGCGCTCGACGCCGCGACCGGCGAATTGCTGTGGATGCACCGGCTCGACGAGGGCGAGCGCGCGCTCAATTCGCCGCGCCAATTGTCCGGCCACGGCGTCTCCTACTGGACCGACGGCACCAAGGAGCGGATCCTCTACGTCACCATCGGCTATCAGCTCGTCTCGCTCGATGCGGCGACCGGCCAGATCGACCCCGAATTCGGTGTGAACGGCGTGGTCGACCTCAAGCGCGACTTCGACCAGGAGATCGACCCGGTCCATTCGGACGTCGGGCTCCACGCGACGCCCCTAGTGGTGAAGGACGTGGTGGTGATCGGGGCCGCGCACACCGCCGGCGACGTTCCCGAAATCCGCCAGAATGTCCGGGGCTACATCCGCGGTTTCGACATCAAGACCGGTCGCCGGAAGTGGATTTTCCATACGATCCCGCTCAAGGGCGAGTTCGGCTACGACACGTGGCTCGGCGACGATGCCGACAAGGCCGGCAATGGCGGCGCCTGGGCGCAGATGTCGGCCGACGAGGAACTGGGGATGGTCTATATCCCGGTCGAGCTGCCGACCGGCGACGAGACCGGCATCTATCGCCGCGGCAATGCCTTGTTCGGCGAATCCCTGGTGGCGGTGGATATCGAGACGGGTCTGCGTAAATGGCATTATCAGATGGTCCATCACGGCCTGTGGGACCGCGACATCCCCTGTGCGCCGATCCTGTGCGACATCCCGCACAATGGCCGGATCGTGAAGGCGCTCGCCCAGCCGACCAAGCAGGCCTATCTCTACGTACTCGACCGCACCAACGGCAAGCCGATCTGGCCGATCGTCGAGCGCAAGGTCGAAGCGGGCGACGTGCCGGGCGAATGGTATTCGCCAACCCAGCCCGTCCCGTCCAAGCCGCCGGCCTATGACCAGCAGGGCGTCGCGATCGACGATCTGATCGACTTCACCCCCGCATTGCGCGCCGAGGCGGTCGAGTTCGTCAAGAATTACAAGATCGGCCCGCTCTTCACCCCGCCGGTGATCAGCAAGCCCGGCCGCTGGGGCACGATCTCGGCACCCGGCGTGCAGGGCGGCACCAACTGGCCGGGCGGGTCCTACGACCCCGAAACGCACATCGTCTATGTGTACTCGAAGACGCAGCCGTCGGTGATGGGCATCATCCCCAATACCGACATGAATGTTTCGGAATTCGCCTACGTCCATGGCATTTCGGGCATGCAGCCGCGCAAGATGCCGCGCATGGGCGCCGAATCCGGCGGCGGCGATTTCAGGCCGCCTCCCCCGCCGCCGCCAAGGCCGGGACAGAAAGCCGGCGGCGGCGCCTTTCCGGGCTTCCTCACCATCCAGGGCCTGCCTTTGCTCAAGCCGCCTTATGGGCGGATCACCGCGATCGACCTGACCAAGGGCGACATTGCCTGGCAGGTCGCGCATGGCGAGACGCCGGACAATATCCGCAACCATCCGGCGCTGAAGGGCCTCAAGATCCCGCGCACCGGCCGGCCGGGCAATCTGGGACCGCTCACCACCAAGACCCTGGTGATCTGCGGCGAGGCGGGCTTCTACACCAACGAATATGGCGTGCGTGGCGCGATGCTGCGCGCCTACGACAAGGCCACGGGTGAAGAGAAAGGCGCGGTCTATATGCCCGCTCCGCAAAGCGGCTCGCCCATGACCTATATGCTTAAGGGAAAACAATATATTGTCGTCGCGATCGGTGGCGGCAATTATAGCGCCGAGCTCGTGGCTTACAGGTTACCCGGGAAAGCATGATGGCACACAAGAGAACGCACCTCTGGGGCTCCGCCGCGCTCGGCACCGCCCTGCTCGTCCTCGGCGGCGCGATTGCGCATGCCCAGGGGGCCGCGAAGACCGTCTGGGATGGGGTCTACACAGCCGACCAGGCCGATCGCGGCAAGGCTGCCTATGGCGAGCAATGCGCCGCCTGCCATGGGCCGACGCTCGGCGGGATCGACGTCGCTCCGCCGCTCAGCGGCAATGCCTTCCTGGGCAATTGGAACAATACGTCCGCCGGCGACCTGTTCACCCGCATCCACGACACGATGCCGCTCAACAATCCCGGCAGCCTCGGCGCGAAGACCGTGTCGGACATCGAAGCCTATATCCTGCAGGCGAACGGCTTCCCCGCCGGCCAGACCGCGCTACCGCCCAACCAGGCGATGATGGCGGGAATCAAGATCGTCGCGACCAAGCCGGGTAGCTGAGGCGGTTTAACCTCCGCCCGTCATGCCAGCGAACGCTGGCATCCATCTCCTGCCCGATTGCCCAGCATGACGGCCGGGAGATGGGCCCCAGCTTTCGCTGGGGCGACGATATTTCCTACTCCCCCGCCCAGTCCGGCAGCGTCTTGTTGCCCGACAGGAAATTGGCGACGCCGCGGCGGAAGTCGGCGCTGCCATAGACCATGGCGATCAGGTCCTCGACGTCGGGCAGGTTAGCATAGCGCATCCGCCGCAGCATCTCCTTGGTCGCACGCGTCGTGAGCGGCGCATTTTCCGCCGCACGCCGGCACAGCGCGTTTGCCGCCGCGTCAAGCTGGTGCGCCTCGACCATCTGGTGGAGGAAACCGCTTGCGAGCAACTCCGCAGCGGGCACCAGTTCGCCCAGCAGCACCATGCGCTTGGCCATCTGCACCCCGATCGCGGCGCCGATCCGCGCCACGCTCATCGCCGACAGGCAATTGCCGATCGTGCGCCCGATCGGCGACCCGAAGCGGGCATTGGGTGTGGCGATCCGGAAGTCGCAGGCCGATGAAATGTTGAGCCCGCCGCCGACCGCCCAACCATCGACGATCGCGATCGTGGTGCAAGGGATGTCGTCGATCGCCCCCATGCAGATGTCGATGTCGCGCTCATAATCGACGCCCTGCTGGCCTGTCTCATAATCGGCGAACTTGGAAATATCGGTGCCGGAAATGAAAGCCTTGCCGCCGACGCCGCGGAAGGTGGCAACACGAATGTTGCGATCCGCCGCAATGTCGCGCGCGGCATCGCGCAGATCGTGCCACATGCCGCTGGTCAAGGCATTGTGCGCCGCCGGATTGTCGAAGCGCACATGGGCCTCGTCGCCCTTCTTCTCATAGACCAGCCGGGGCTCGCTCATTCCGCAGCCTCCGCGCTCGCTGCGGGCAGCAGGCCCCTTTCGGCCAGCTCGCGGCGGATCGCGTCGCCATGCTCGTTGAGCAAGGGCGGCGGCAGGCGCACTTCCTGCGGCGTGCCGCGCATCTTGACGGGGAAGCCCAGGGCCTTGAACTCGCCCTCGATCGGGTGGGGAACCTGCATCACCATCTCGCGTGCGACCGCCTGTTCGCTTTCGACCGCCTCGCCATAGTCGAGAATCGGTGCCGCGGGCACGCCCGCGCCGAGCAGCGCGTCGATCCAATCCTGCCTGGTACGGGTCAGGAACGTCGGTGCGAGATCCTCGATCAGCTGGATGCGGTTGCTCACGCGCGCTGCATTGGTCGAATAACGCGGATCCTGTTGCAGCTCGGGCCGGCCGATCACGTCGAGGAAGGTCAGCCACAGCCCCTGATTGGCGGCGCCGATCACGAACCAGCCGTCCGACGCCATCACCGCCTGATAAGGCGCCGACATGCGATTGGCCGATCCGATCGGCGTCGGCGACTTGCCCGTGCCCCACAGCTCGGTCGTCTCCCACACCGACAGGCCGAGCGCCGCCTCGAGCAGGGACGCGTCGATATATTGGCCCTTGCCGCTCGCCTGGCGGCCGATGATCGCGCTCAGGATCGCATAAGCGGAGAAGAGGCCGGCGCCGAGATCGGCGACCGCGATCGAATTCTTGGCGGGCTCCATGCCCGGGAAACCGTTCGAGCTCAGGATACCCGACATGGCCTGTGCGATCAGGTCGAAGCCCGGCCGCTGCGCCCAGGGGCCGGTCTGGCCGAAGCCCGAAATGCTGGCATAGACGAGCCGCGGATTGATCGCGGCGAGCGTGTCATAATCGATGCCGAGCCGAGCCGCGACGCCGGGACGCGCATTCTCGACCAGGATATCGGCGGTCTTGACGAGCGCGTACAGCACCTCGCGATCGGCATCGTCCTTGAGGTTGAGCGTGATGCTGCGCTTGTTGCGGTTGAGCGCGAGGAAGCCAGGACTATCCTCGCCCTTGAGGCGGAAGCCCATCGAATGGCGCGTCGAGTCGCCCGTCTTGGGCGGCTCGATCTTGATCACGTCTGCCCCCATATCGCCCAGCAGCATGCAGCAGAACGGCCCGGCCATAACCTGCGAGATGTCCAGCACCCTCAGGCCTGCCAGGGGCAAGTTCGCCATTTCACTCTCCTCATTCGCTACTTAAATCGATGCGATAGATCATATGCAACCGCCGCCACGGCTCGCCGCGGATCATATTGTATATGATTTTGGCGGCTGCTAGCATCGGCGTCGAGAAAGAACAACGGCGCTGTCCTGATTGCGCGGGACAGGCGCCGATCATGAGAGGATCGAGCTTGAACACGCAGCCACGGCGCCCCGTTGCACCTGCCCGTCTATATGCTCTCGCCGCCTGCCTTGCACTGACCGCGCCGCTCGGCGCCGCGGCACCGGGCGACTGGCAGGATTATGGCCGGGACGGCAGCAATGCCCGTTTCTCGCCGCTGACCGAGATCACGCCCGCCAATGTCGGCAAGCTGCATCAGGCGTGGGTCTATCATATGCGCCCCGAGGGATTTAAGGCCGAGACCTTCCCCGGCATGCCCGAAACCATGCGCAAGCGTTTCGCGACCGGCTTCACCCCGTCCGAGGCGACGCCCCTGGTGGTGAAAGGCGTGATGTACATCCCGACGCCCTATGGCCGCGTGGTCGCACTCGATGCCGCGACGGGCCATGAATTGTGGGCCTTCACGATGCCCGCACGCGAGCGGGCGGGCACGCGCGGCGTGGCCTACTGGCCGGGCGGAAACGGCGTTGGTCCACGCATCATCTTCGGCACGCGCGGCGGTAAGCTGATGGCGCTCGATGCGGCCACTGGAAAACCGGCGGCGGATTTCGGCACCAACGGCATCGTCGACATGAAGACGCCCGAAGTGATGAACGGCAATCGCGGCTTCCCGCTTGGGCTGAGCAGCCCGCCCACCATCTATCGCGGCCTGATCATCACCGGTTCGGCCGTGCAGGAAATGCCGGTCAAGGGCGCCGCCGGCGACGTGCGCGCCTGGGATGCGCGGACGGGCAAGCTCGTCTGGACCTTCCATTCGGTCCCGCAGCCCGGCGAATATGGGCATGACACGTGGGAGGGGGATAGCTGGAAGCAGCGATCGGGCACCAATGTGTGGACCACGGTGATCGTCGACGACAAGCGCGGCATCGCCTATCTGCCGTTCGGCGCCCCCACCTTCGACCGCTGGGGCGGCGACCGCCACGGCGCCAACCTGTTCGCCAATTCGATCGTCGCGGTCGATGCCAAGACCGGCAAATATCTGTGGCATTTCCAGACTGTCCACCATGACATCTGGGACGTCGACCTGCCGGTCGCGACCCTGATCGACGTCCGCCGCGGCGGGCGCACCATCCCCGCCATCGCTGTGATGAACAAGACCGCGATCATGTTCATCCTCGACCGTGTCACCGGCAAGCCGATCTACGACGTGCGCGAGGTGCCGGTGCCGACCGACACCGACGTGCCGGGCGAACAGCCCTGGCCGACCCAGCCGATGCCGGCCTCGCCCCCGCCGCTCGCGCGGCTGAGCTATAGCGCGGACGAGATCAACGATCTGACCCCGGCGATGAAGGCGGTCTGCCAGAAGCTGACCGACGATCTGCATGTCGTGCCCGCGAAGATGTTCCAGCCGCTGCGCGCGGACAGCGCGGTCAATAGCTTTCCGAGCAGCCTGGGCGGCGTCGACTGGGGCGGCGGTTCGTTCGATCCGCGTACCGGCCTTTATGTGATCAACGTCAATGCGCTCGCCAGCCCGCAGCAGCTTGCCCAGCAGCCCGATGGCAGCTGGGGCATGAAAGCGGGCTATGTCTATTTCGAGGATCAGGAGACCGGCAATCCGTGCCAGAAGCCGCCATGGGGCGAGCTGGTCGCGGTCGATGTGAACAAGGGAGTGATCGCGTGGCGCCGCCCGCTCGGCGACAATGCGGATCCCGCCTTCAAGGATGCCGGCCGGATCAGTGCGGGCGGACCGATCACGACCGCCAGCGGCGTGACCTTCATCGGCGCGACCACCGACAACAAGTTCCGGGCGTTCGATACGAAGACGGGCAAGCTGCTCTGGGACGCGACGCTGCCGGCGTCCAATTACGGTACGCCGATGACCTATCGCGATCGTTCGGGCCGGCAACTGGTGGGCGTGGTCGCCACCGGCGGCTTTTCGGGCTCCCCGCCGATCAGCGATGCGGTCGTGGCATTCGCGCTGCGTTGAGCTAGGATATAGGATATGCGTGATATTTTCCTCGGCACCGCGATCGTGCTGACCCTCGGCCTGCTCGGCGCGCGCGCCCTGGCCGATGCGCCGCCGCCACCTCCGCCCGGCCCGGGGCTCGACCTGATCAACCAGCGCTGCATCTTCTGCCACAATACGGTGCAGATCTTCTCGCAGCACAAGACGCCCGAAGCCTGGTCGGCGACGGTCGAACAGATGGCCAATCGCGGCGCCGAGGTCTCGCCCGAGGAGATGAAGACGATCGTCGACTATCTGGCGAAGAATTATGGCACCCCAGCCCAGGGTTCGGCCGCCGCCGCGCCCGCGCAACATTGATGCCGCTTTACGCGATAGACGGGCACAGCCCCTCAGTCCCCGCCAATAGCTGGGTCGCACCCTCGGCGGATCTGATCGGCGATGTCCGCTTGGGCGAGGAGGTCGGCATCTGGTTCGGGGCGGTCATCCGCGCGGACAATACGCCGATCGTGCTGGGCGACCGCACCAACATCCAGGAGGGCGCGATGCTCCATTCGGACCCGGGCGTGCCGCTCACGATCGGCGAGGATTGCACCGTCGGCCATCATGCGATCCTGCACGGCTGCACGCTCGGCAATCGCGTGCTGATCGGTATGGGCGCGATCATCCTCAACAATGCGGTGATCGGCGACGATTGCTTGGTCGGCGCAGGTGCGCTGGTGACCGAAGGCAAGAGCTTCCCGCCCGGCAGCCTGATCATCGGCTCGCCCGCCAAGGCGGTGAAGGAACTCGCGCCCGAGGTGGTCGAAGGGCTCAAGAAATCGGCAGCCGGTTATGCCGAGCGCCAGCGGCGTTTCGCGGATGGATTACAGAGGATCGACCGGCCGGCCTGATGCCGGATCGTCATCGATCGAACGCAGACATGTGAACGGGAGAGGATGATGCGCAGCAAGACGATTTTGGCCCTGTCGCTCGTTTTGGGCGGCACCACGGCGGCCCTTGCGGCGAGCCCCACGCAGGTGGTCGAACATCATGTCGCGGTCATGAAGAAGGGCGACCTCACCGCGATCATGGCGGACTATGCCGCCAACACGATCGTCATCGCGCCCCCGGGTCTGGTGCGCGGCCAGTCCACGAAGGGCGTTGGCGTGTTCGTCGGCGCGAAGGATGCGCGCCGCGTGTTCGCGACGCTGACCGACAAGGATCATCATCCCGGCGTCAAGGGCATGGAAACGAGCGTCAGCCCCGCCGGCCCGGACGCGGCTCGGCTGCGCTGGATCCAGTTCAAGGGCACGCCGCAGCAGGTGTCGGGCGAGGACATCTTCATCGTTCGCGGCGGCAAGATCGCCTATCAGGCGATCCTGGTCGATCCGGCGCACTGAAAAGGCCTCCTCGTCACTGCGAGAAGCCGGCGCAAGCCGGCGACGAAGCGATCCAGTCCAGGCCGCAGCTTGCCACTGATCATGGACTGGATTGGGTGACCTGCGGTCGCCTACGGCCCGCTACGTCCGTAATGACGAGATAAAGAGCGAGCCTCCCGCCCGCTTCAGCGCCGGTAGAGCGGCAGCTCGCCCGCCACCTTCGAACGCAGGCGGTAGATGCTGGTCGATCCCGTGATGTAGACCGTATGCCCGTCGCCCGCGAAGGCGATATTGGCCGCGACCTCGGGCAGCTTGATCTGTCCCAGCACCTGGCCCTTGGGTGTGATGATGCGGATCCCGCCGGGGCCGCTGCTCCAGAGATTGCCCGCCATGTCGACCTTGAGGCCGTCGGGGCCTCCGTCGCCGCTGTTCGGCGGATAATGGATCAAAGTGCGCGGGTGGGAAAGCTTGCCGTTCGGGCCGACCGAATAAGCGCGTACATACATGTCGGGCCCGTAATTGCTGACATAGAGTGTCTTGCCGTCGGGCGAGAAGCCGATGCCATTGGGCAGGGTCATGTCGGTGATCACCGCCTCGAGCTTGCCGTGCGCGTAGCGGAAGACGCCGTTGAACCGCAGCTCCTTGGCCGGATCCTTGTCCATGCCGTTGAACAGGCCGAAGGGCGGATCGGTGAACCAGAGCGACCCGTCGCGCGCGAAGACGAGGTCGTTGGGGCTGTTGAGCCTTTTGCCCTGATAATCGGACAGGAAGGGATGCACATTGTTGTGCGCGTCCAATCGCACGATCCGCCGCGCGCCCATCTGGGTCAGGAGCACCGAGCCATCCTTGTCGGTCACCATCGCGTTGGAGCCGATATTCGCGCCCGCAGGCGGGTTATGATAACCGCCCGCATTGTTGAGCAGCACATTGACCTTGCCGCCGGGCGTGACCGTCAGCAGCTGGTCCTTCTGCACGTCGGAGAACCAGAGCTTCCCCTGGCGCCACATCGGGCCTTCGGTGAAGACGAACCCGGTCGCGACGCGCTCCACCCTGGCGCCGGGCGCGATCACCGCATCGAGGCCGGGATCGAGCCGCTCGATCGACATTGCGGGCGCCGCCGCGACGGGCGCGGCCAGCGGCAGCGCCGCCAGGGCCAGACCGACGGACGCCATCACCCGCAGCATGCTGCGCTTCATATCTGTTCCTCCCTAAAGCGTCGCGCGGAAAGTGGGCACCGGTTTTCCGCAAAAGCGACGCGACAACAAAAGCTTAGAGCAAAGAGGCGTGACCCACAGATCACGCATCTTTGCTCTCAAAATCAGCGCGGCGGCCGCATCGCGGCGGCAAGCTGCGCGCGGTAAGCGGCCTTGGCGGCGAGATCGCGCGCAACGCCGATCACCATCAGCTCGAGCGGCTGCGTGCCGGTCGACCTGATCGCGCGTGTCTGGCCGAGATCGACCGGGATCGCGTCGCCATTGTGGATCGCGACCGTCTCGCCATCCACGGTGACTTCGCCGTCACCGCCCATCACATAATAAGCTTCGCTTAGATCGGCCTTGGCCGAGGGACCGACCGACGTGCCGGGCGGCAGCAGCAGATGATCGACATAGGCCCAGGGCGTCGAGAAGACGGTCGGATCGAGCGCGCGGCGATACATGACCGTGCCGGTGCCGCCGTCCATCCCCGCTACGGCACGCAGCAAGGCGCGGTCGAGATGCATGGTGATGAACTGGGGCACCTTGTCGAGCGGCGCATCGGTACGCGCGTCGCCCAGATCGAAATTGTCGTAGATCTTGGTCGTGCCGACATTGATGTTGAGCCACTGGAGCGGCTTGTCGCCCGGATTGTAGATGGCATGGGCATGACCCATCCGGTCGGGCACGCCGACCGGCCCCTTCAGCACCGATGTGCGGCCGTCGATCGTGAACTGGGCCTCCCCGTCCAAGATGACGAACATCTCCTCGCACTGATTGTGGAAATGCTCGCCGATCCCGCTGTGCGGGGCGATCTCGCCGCGGTGGATGAAGATCAGGTTCGTGCTGAGCGCATTGAGCCCCATGATCGGCCCGAACTTCATTGTGCCCGCGCCCTCGTGCACGGCGCTCAGTTGGCGGAAGCGCGCGGGATCGCTGTGGCCGATGCGTTGCGCGAGCGGCTGCGCGGCCGATGCGGCGCCGCTGGCGAGGATGAACGACATGGACGCGACGCACGTCGCGAGGCGGCTTCTTCCTCTCACGCAGGCTCCCTCTCTGCTCAAGCCGGTGATCCGGTCTTTACCGGCTCATACAATGGTCGTAACAGGAATCCTATAGGATATTATGCGGCCGAAGAGCCGCCCAAGAGGTGGAGAGAGGCATGGCCGCAGGCACACGATCGAGGGTCAGGCTGCTCCTGGTCTTCCTGCTTTTCCTGATCAGCGCGATCGCGTTCCTCGATCGGACCAACATCTCCGTCGCCGGCGTCGCGATGAGCAAGGATTATGGCATCGACAAGGTCCATCTCGGCTGGGTCTTCAGCGCCTTCCTGATCGGCTATGCCTTGTTCCAGGTGCCGGCCGGCTGGCTTGCGGCGCGCTTCGGGCCGCGCCGCGTGCTCACTGCGGCCCTGGTCTGGTGGGGTCTTTTCTCGGCTTTGACCGCGCTGGTGCCGCCCGACGCGCGCCACGCCTTGCTGATGCTCTTCTTCGTCCGCTTCGCGCTCGGCATCGGCGAATCGGTCGTCTATCCCTCAGGCAATCAATTGATCTCGCGCTGGATTCCGATTCAGGAGCGCGGCAAGGCCAATGGCTGGATCTTTGCCGGCGTGGGCGCAGGATCGGGCATGACCCCGCCGCTCATCACCGCGATCATCTTCGGCCATGGCTGGCGCGCGTCCTTCTATGTCTGCGCTGCGATCGGACTGGTTGCGGGCCTTGTCTGGTATCTGATCGCGCGTGACACGCCCGAAGAGCATGCGGCGGCAAACGACGCCGAGCGCAACCATATCGCAGCGGGGCTGCCTCCCGTCACGACCGCACCGCGCGGCCCCGTGCCGTGGCGTGCGATGCTGACCAGCCGGAATGTCTGGGGCCTGTTCCTGAGCTATTTCGCCTTCGGCTACGTGATCTGGATCTTCTTCAGCTGGTTCTTCATCTATCTGACCGAGGCGCGCCACCTCGATCCGAAGTCGAGCGCGGCTTATTCCGTGCTGCCCTTCCTGTGCATGACGGTCGGCTGCCTCGCCGGCGGGGTGATCAACGATGCCATCTCGGGGCGCCATGGCCTCTATGCCGGCCGCTCGGGCCTCGCTTTGGTGTCGTTCCTGCTGACGGGCATTTTCCTGATGCTGGGATCGACCGTCGACAATGTGACGCTGGCAGTGCTCATCCTTGCCGGCGGCGGGGGCGCGATCTACCTGTCGCAAAGCTCCTTCTGGTCGGTGACCGCGGACATTGCCGGACCGCATACCGGCGTCGTCTCGGGCTTCATGAACATGGGCTGCCAGATCGGCGGTGCGGTGACCTCATCGCTCACGCCATGGATCGCCGCCCAGTTCGGCTGGACCGCTGCCTTCATCGCCGGCGCAGTGATCGTGCTGCTTGGAATGGGGGCGTGGGCGGTGGTCGATCCCAACCGCCCGCTCCGCTTCGAGGAGCCCGAGCCTGTCGGACTTACTGTTACCGCGACAGCCTGACCGCGATCGGGCTCCAGCCCTTGATGTCGAAGAAGGTGGTGCCGAGGAAGGTGCGGCGGATCCGTACGTCCGCACCCACTGGCGGCGGGTTCGCGACTTCGGTCGTGTTATAGGCGGCGCCGTCCGCCAGCTCGAGCCGGAAATAACCGTGCGGGAGGGGGACCACCGCCGCGATCCGGCCTTCGCTCGCCAGTTCGGCCCGCTCCTCGTGGCGGCTGCGCTTTTCGGTGCGGGCTTCGCGACGGACGTGTCGCGGTTCCGCAGTCGGCGCGGACGCGATGGGCGGCGGAGAGGCGGCCGGGCTTTGCGCGGCCGAGGCCGCCGGGGCCGACGGCTGGGCGGCCGCCTGATCATAGCAGGCGAGACGCTGCGCCGGATCGGCGATGGTCCGGCATTTCTCCACATCGGGCGCGGCAAGCGCCGCAGGGGCGAGGAAAAGGGCCGCGCCCGCGAACATGATCGATCGAACCATCAGTTGAAATCCTCTCCCGCCATTGCCCTTAAAGAAGCAAATCGCCTGCAAATTTCGCCGTTTGACTCTGTTGCGACTATCATATCATATATGATGCACAAGAGGGTCGGTCGAAGCGGCCCGAGAGGGAGTGGATCATGAATCGGGGCAAGTCCTTACCATCCTTGTGCGTGCTTGCGGCGACCCTGCTCGCTTCCTCCGCCGGTGCGCAAGCCCCCGCCGGGCCGCCTGCGGGCTTCGAGCGTCCGCCGCTCCAGATCGCATGGTCTCCCAAGAAGACCCCCTACGCCGCCTACCAAGCGCCCAATCGCGCCTGGTGGAAGCTTGCCGATGTGCTCGCGATGCACAAGGGGCAGAAGGATTGGACCCAGCCGATCGTCCGCAACAAGGATCTGGACGCCGACTGGCATCAGATGGCTGCGGGCGGGCGTACGCCCGAACTCGAATATCCCGACAATCGCACCGCCATCATCGTCTGGGGTGGGCAGTTGCGCGTCAGCATCAAGGGCCAGGAGCCGTTCGTCGCGAGCAAGGGCTTCGAGATCGACGTACCGTTCCGTCTGCCCTTCACGCTCGAATCGGTCGGGCCGGAGCCCGCTTTGTGGTTCGAGGTGCATGCCGCGGGCGACGTGCCGATCTATCCGGTCGCGACCACGCCCAACAAGCCCAAAGACGTGCCCGGCTTCACCTATACCCAAGCCGTGCTGATGGGCGGCGACGGCAAATATGACGCGCAGAACAAGCCCTATCTCGACTATTATAAGGACGTGATTGGCGGCGGCGCCCGCGCCGGGGCCTTCATCTCGGGCGATCACATGTTCGTGAACAATATCCGCGGCCGCGGCACGCCGACGCCGCCGCCGAGCAACCTTGGCCACTTCCATTTCGGCCACGACGAATTCTGGTTCGTGATGGAAGGCAATGTCGATTACCAGATCGAGGGCGTGCCCGTCTTCACCGCCGGCCCTGGCGACATCGTCACCGCCGCCCAGGGTCGCTGGCATCGCGCCAGCTTCGGCGGCCCGGTCGGGCAGATGGCCACGCGCGTCGCCATCAATCCCTACCCCTACGGCCTGCACAATTATTCGGTTGAATCGGGGGGGCGACAATAATCGGATCCTGTCACGCCGGGGAGAAGCTGCTTCCCGGCGACGCGAATGACCGGCCTCTCCTACCCCGCTGATTTGTCCGACTTTTCAAGTATTGACAGCGCTGACAACAAATCACCAGGTGCAGCTGGCCACCAATGCGGCCGATGGCTTATCGAATTTTTCCGCAGTGCGGAATGTAGTGGCCAGCGAATTGATACTCCATCCTCGGCTTTATAAGCGGGCTTTACCTGTGCCCTGACGGCACGCGCCTATGCTGCACCGCAGCCATATCTCCCGCCCAAAGAACAGTTAGCGCTAACATGTCCGACTTTAGTCGAATTGACTATTCACCAAGGGTTGACGCCGTTGGCGCCCATGCTACCACATGTAAGATCGTATATGATATGAACAAACAGCGATCAAATATCTCAAGCAAAAAGGGGTAGGAGAGAGATGCGAATCCCATCAGGCTCGAAAATCCACGGCTCGTTCATCGCAATCGCGATGGCGACGCTCGCCGCCGGCCAGGCCGTTGCGCAGACCGCGCCGCTTGGCGCCGACAAGAGCGAGGCCAACAAGCCCGCCAATCCCTCGCCGGTGATCAATGCCGAGGCGCCGGGCGAAGCGGCGAACGAGATCGTCGTCACCGGCAGCAAGATCCGCGGCGTCGCACCGATCGGTTCCAACCTGATCTCGGTCGGTCAGGAGACGATCGAGAAGACCGCGCCGGTCAACGTTTCGCAACTCGTGAATACGGTTCCATCGATCTCGACCGCAGGCTCGGTCGCGCAAGGCGAGAATGCCTATTCCTATTATTCGCCGCAAATTCATAGCCTTGCGGGCTCATCGTCCAACACCACCCTGGTGATCGTCGACGGCCTGCGGCTTCCCGGCGGCGGCACGCAATTCGCGCAGACCGACCCGAACATCATCCCCGTCAGCGCGATCCAGCGGGTCGAAGTGCTCGCCGACGGTGCGTCGTCGGTCTACGGCTCGGACGCGGTCGCGGGCGTGGTCAACTTCATCACGCGGCGGACCTTCGACGGCTTCCAGGCCAATGCGCAGTTCGGCTTCGCCGACCATTATCACAACAAGGATTTCAGCTTCATCTGGGGCAAGAAGTGGGACACGGGCGGCGTCTATCTCGCCGGCTCCTTCACCCAGCAGTCCAAGCTGATGAACAAGTATCGCGATTTCTCGAGCCTGGGCGATTATCGTCCGATCGGGGGCAGCAACACCAACAGCTTCCAGTGCCTGCCGGCGACGATCACCACGCCCGGCGTGTCGGGCATCTATCTGTCGCCGAGCGCGACGACGACCGTTCCCAACTCGTCGGCCAATGCGCCGTGCAACAACTCGGTCTATGCGACCTTGCTGCCGAGCCAGTATCGCGCCAACACGCTGATCAAGATCACCAACGACTTCTCCGACAAGCTCACCGTCACCGCGTCGTTGAACTATAACCGGCAGGAAACGCATTCGCCGAATGCGCCGGGCGGCCTCAGCAACGTGACTGTATTCGCTCAGGGTTCTCCCGCGTCGATGGCCACGATCATCGTCAACGGCGCGCCGCAGACCGTCAGCCGCGGCAATCCGTTCTTCGTGGCCCCTGCCGGCACACCCGGCGCGACGCAGGAGACCTTGAACGCGCTGATCCTGACGCCGGACGGCAATTATGGCCGTGGCCAGTCGCAGGAGGATTCGATCTACGCGACGATGGTCGCCGACTATAAGATCACGAGCGACTGGACGGCCACGCTGAGTGACGCGTTCGGCTGGAACCGTTCGGCCCTGAACACGATCAACGGCTTCTGCAATGCGTGCGCATTGCTGGCACTCAACGGCACGGCCCAGACGTCCGCCAACACCAGCACGACCGACGTTGCCGGCCAGAATGTGGTTGCGCTCAACTTGCCGCTGACCACATCCAACGCGCTCGACGTGTGGAGCCCGGTCGGCAGCAGCCGCACCTCGGCTGGCGTGCTGCGCTCGCTCTATCGTGCCAACAGCGAAAATACGAACTACAACACGTTCAATCAGGTGAAGCTGGATTTCCAGGGTTCGCTGTTCTCCCTGCCGGCCGGCCCGGTTAAGCTCGCCGTCGGCGGAGAATATTTCTGGGCGACCCAAACCCAGAAGATCACCGGCTCGAACGGCACCGGCCCGACCACGACCGGTTCGTCCTTCCGCCAGTATAATTACGAGCGCAACATCAAGTCGGTCTATGCGGAACTTTACGTTCCCCTGGTGTCGCCGGAGATGGAGATTCCGCTCGCGCACCGGATCGACCTCAGCATTTCGGGCCGCTACGACAAATATAGCGACGTCGGCAGCACCAAGAACCCGAAGTTCGCGGCGAACTGGGAGCCGTTCGAAGGCCTGAAGTTCCGCGGCAACTATTCGCGTGCCTTCGTGGCGCCGCCGTTGGCCGTGATCGGCGATCCGACGCAGGGTTACCTCTATGCCTCGGGCAGCGTCGGCACGCAGGGCCAGGTCAACGTTCCGGTGAGCAATTATCCGGACGTGACGGGAATCCCCGGCGCCGTCATCGCCAATACGAGCACGCCCTGCTCGCAGGCGACGGCGGGCCAGGTCTGCTCGATCGGCATCAACGCCCAGTCCGCGGGCCTGCGCCGTCAGCTCGGTGGCGGCTTCACGCATGAAGTCCCGCAGAAGGGCCGCAGCTGGTCGGCGGGCGTCGATCTCGCACCGCGCTTCCTGCCGGGCTTCGTCGCCGCCGCAACCTTCTTCCACAATAAGTTCATCGGCGGCGTGAGCTCGCCGAGCCCGAGCGCGATCGTCAACTCGGCCGGACTGCGGCCACTGCTGACGCTCTGCCCGTCAGGCTGCAGCCAGGCGCAGATCGACCAGTTTGCGAATATCGCCAACGGGGCGACGATCTCGGGTGCGGTGCCGCCGGCAGTCTATTTCCTGATCGATCAGAGCACGCGCAACGCGCTCAATCTGACGGTCGAGGGTATCGACGCGCAATTCACCTACCAGCATACGATTGGCGATCTCGGTCGCTTCACGATCGGCACGGCCTTCACCGACTTCACCAAGTTCAAGCAGAATTTCGGTGGCGGCACCGATTTCAGCATCCTGAACACGTCGGGCTACAACACGACCTTCCCGTCTGTGAAGTTCAAGAACCGTGCACAATTGGGATGGGAACTGGGCGGCTTCTCGGCCGACCTGTTCTGGAACCATGTCGGGTCCTACCACAATTGGATCAGCACCACGGTCATTCCGATCAAGACGGACGCGGTGGGGAATCCGGTCGGTGGCGGCGACCTCGTCAAGGCGGGCAACACGTTCGACCTGCACGTCCAGTATGAGTTCCGCGGGTCCAACTTCCTGCGCGGCTGGCAGGTCTATGTCGATGTGCAGAACCTGTTCGACAAGAATCCGCCTTTCTACAACGGCAATACGGCGGGCATTCTGGGTGGCGCCTGGGGCTATAACGGCTTCGTCTCCAACCCCGTCGGCCGCCTGACCTCGATCGGCGTGCGCGCCAAGTTCTAACCTTAAGCCCCCCCTCTGCCGCCCGCGTTTCTCCCGCGGGCGGCGGTTTTTTTGGGAGTTCCGTGGGAGCGCACCCTGGCCGGCCCCGCAGTTGCCCACTCGGGCTTCCAGAAAACAGATCCGGCGCGCAGGATCGGGCGAAAACAACAATGTTTTGAAGAGGGTGCGCACATGAAGAAATTGATCGGATTGCTCGCCATCGGTCTCGGTGCCTGGGCGATTGCAGGGCCCGCGCCAGCGCAATTCAACGGCCGCGAAGATCCGATGCCGGTGACAGCACCCAAGCTGGCCGAGGCTTATTGGTCCGCCAAGCCGACCAAACCGACGCCTTATACCGCGCCCAACAAGGTCCATTGGAAGCTGGCGGACATCCTCGCCGCGCATCGCGGGCAGAGCGACTGGATCCAGCCGATCGTCCGCAACCCGGAGCAGGACGCCGATTATATCTCGCTGGGCGCGGGCAAGAAGACCAAGCGCAAAATGTATGCCGACGACCGCGTCGTCTGGATCGTGCAGGACGGGACGATGCGCGTGTCGATCGACGGCTATGAACCGTTCGTCGCGACCAAGGGCTTCATGGTCAACGTGCCCTTCCGCCACGTTTACTCGATCGAGACGATCGGCGACAAACCGTCGCTGCGCTTCGAGGTCCGCCAGGCGGGATCGCCGCCGCTCTACCCGGCCGACGAGACGCCCGATCCCTTCCCCGGCCGCACCTATGTGAAAGTCACCGGCCAGCCGGGCCCGTCCAAGGACCGCGACACCAACCCGATCTATGTCGATTTCTGGAAGCAGATCGCCAGCAGCGACAAGCCCTATAACGGCAAGTTCGTGTGGGACGATCACTTCACGTCGAACATCCTGCGCGGCAAGGCGCAGCCGATCCCGCCGGCCACCAATCGCGGCCATTTCCATGTGGACTGGACCGAATTCTGGTTCATCATGGAGGGCAAGGTCGGCTACCAGATCGAGGGCTATCCTTATTTCGAGGCTGAGCCCGGCGACATCGTGACCGCGCAGAAGGGCCGCTGGCACCGGCCGTCCAACGCACCGGACGCGCCGGTCTCGACGCGGATTCCGTTCAATCCGCGTCCCGTCATCCTGCACAATTTCGCGACCGACTGACGCGCGGGAAGAACGTCGGATGAGGCCCGCCTGCATCGACGATTTTCGAGACGAAGCGCGGCGCCGCCTGCCGCGCTTCCTGTTCGATTATATCGACGGCGGCTCCTATGCCGAGGTCACGACACGTCGCAATCTCGCCGACCTGCAGCGGCTGCCGCTGCGCCAGCGGGTGATGCGTGACGTGTCGGACGTGCGGCTCGCCACGATGTTGCTCGGCCGTCGCGCGAGCATGCCGGTCGCGCTGGCGCCAATCGGGCTGGCCGGCCTCTATGCGCGCCGCGGTGAGGTGCAGGTGGCGCGCGCGGCGGAAGCGGCGGGCATTCCCTTCATCCTCTCTGCATCCGCCTGCTGCGGCATCGAGGAGGTGGCACCGGCGGTGCGCGATCCGCTGATCTTCCAGCTCTACATGATCAAGGATCGCGGCTTCATGGAGGCGCTGCTCGATCGTGTCCGCGCGGCCGGGGTGGAGACATTGGTGCTGACGGTCGACCTGATCGTTCACAGCCCGCGCTACCGCGACATGCGCTCGACGCTGACGGGCACGCAGGACATCGGTGCGCGTCTCCGACGCATGGTGGAGATCGTGCGCCATCCGCGCTGGGCGTGGGACGTGGGCGTGCGCGGCGGACCGCATGTGCTCGGCAATTTCGCACCCGCCATGGCCGAAGGCGCGGGGCTCGCCCAGTTCACCGATTGGGTGTCGCGCAATTTCGATCCTTCGATCAGCTGGGACGACCTTGCCTGGGTGCGCGAGCGCTGGGCCGGGCCGCTGGTGCTCAAGGGCATCCTAGATCCTGCCGATGCGCGCCACGCGATCGACGCCGGAGTGAGCGGGCTCATCGTCTCCAATCATGGAGGCCGCCAACTCGACGGCGCGCCTTCGACCATCGATGCGCTGCCGGCGGTGGTGGAGGCCGTCGGCGGCCGGGCCGAGATCTTGATGGACGGCGGCATCCGCTCCGGCATCGACATCGTGCGCGCGCTCGCACGCGGCGCGAACGGGGTTCTGCTCGGCCGCGCCTGGGCGTTCGCGCTTGCGGCCGCGGGCGGAGCCGGCGTTCGGCACATGCTCGATCTGCTGCGGCAGGAGCTCATCGTGGCGATGGCGCTCACCGGCCACAGCCGCATCGACCAGGTCGGATCGGGGGCCCTGCTGCCGTCCTGGTCGGACGACCGCCTCGCGCGAAGCGCCTGAAACAGGGAAAAGATATGCCCTTTCGCTTATCCTGGATGGCACTCGCTTTGCTCGGCCAAGCCACGCTGGCCGAGGCGCAGATCGTGGTCTCGGCCAATGATGGGAAAGCGGTGCCGGCCGACGCCCCCGGAACGCCGCGCACAGCTGATTCGGTGGCCGTGCTCAGCATCGGTCGTACCGTCGCAACGCTGGCGACCCTGCCTGTGCCGGCTACAGTGGTGGGGCCGCCGGGAAGCGTCGCAATCTCTTCGGACAGCCGGATGGCAATCGTCACCGCCGGCCAGGTGATGGGTCCGGCAGGGACGCCGGCGCCGGGCGACGTCGTCACGGTGATCGACCTCAGCCGACCCAAGTCGCCGAAGCTGGTCCAGACGCTCCACGCCGGGACCGGCGCAGCGGGGGTCGCGATCAATCCGGCGGGCACGCTCGCCTTGGTCGCCAATACAGGTGCGGACAACCTGTCGGTCTTCACCATTGCCGATCGTCGACTGACAGCGGCCGGCACCGTCACCCTCGATCCCAAGAGCCGCCCGGTCGATGTCGGCTTCGCCGATGCGCGCACCGCCTATGTCGTGGCGCAGGGCTCGAACAAATTGCTCCGCCTGGCGGTCGACGGCGCCAAGCTGACGCCGGCGGGAGAGATTGCGGTCGGTGCCCAACCCTACAGCCTGGCGCTCCGGCCCGGTGGGACGATCGCCTATGTCAGTCATCTCGGCGGACGCGTGCCCGGCGGCTCGCCGGGCCCCAAGCCGGGATCGGTCGGCATCGTCGACCTCGCCGCCGGCCGCATGATCGACCAGATCGACACCGGCGTGACCCCCGAACATGTCGGCCTCTCCCCGACCGGGCGCTATCTTGAGGTGACCGTCAACAACGGCTCGACCTTGCCCAGCGCATCACCCGCTTTCCACGATTTCGGGGTGATGGCCGTCTATCGCGTCGATGGTCCACGCCTCTTGCCCGCCGCGGAGACACGGACAGGCCGCTGGTGCCAGGGCGCGGTCTGGAGCGCGGATGAGGGGCGCCTGCTGCTGCAATGTTCGCTGGCCAAGCAGATCGAGATTTACCGTTTCGATGGCCGCTCGCTCGCGGCGGGCGCGCCGCTGACCTTCGATGCAAGACCGGGCGCGATCGCGACCGCACAAAGCCGATAACCAGACTCATCACGAACGGAGACGATCATGAGAAAAAGGATGTTGTTGACCGCGGGGCTGATCGCCACCGTGGCATCGGCCCAAGCACAGCAGGCCGATCTGCCCTTCCGCAACCCGTCGCTGCCGACCGCGCAGCGCGTCAATGACCTGATCGGACGGCTGACGCTGGAGGAGAAAGCGTCGCAATTGGTCAATCAGGCGCGGGCAATCCCGCGGCTCGGCATCCCGGCCTATGATTGGTGGAGCGAGGCGCTGCACGGGGTCGCCAATAATGGCTATGCGACCGTCTTCCCCGAGCCGGTGGGTCTCGCCGCGAGCTTCGACCCTGCCACCATTCGCGAAATGGGCGAGGCGATCGGCGACGAAGGCCGCGTCAAGTGGAACCAGATCGAGCGCGCCGGGGCTGAGCACAAGATCATGCAGGGCCTGACCTTCTGGTCGCCCAACATCAACATCTTCCGCGACCCGCGCTGGGGCCGCGGCCAGGAAACCTATGGCGAGGATCCCTATCTGACCGCGAAGATGGGCGTCGCCTTCGTGCGCGGCATGCAGGGTGACGATCCGCATTATTATCGCGTCTCGTCCACAGCGAAACATTATGCGGTCCACAGCGGGCCCGAGCCGGGACGCCACACGGATGACATCAAGGTCAGCCTCCACGACATGGAGGACACTTATCTTCCCGCCTTCCGCGAGCTGGTGACCGAGGGGAAGGTCGAATCCGTGATGTGCGCCTATAACCGCGTCAACGGCCAGCCGGCCTGCGCGAGCGACTTCCTGCTCAAGGAAAGGCTGCGTGACGCCTGGGACTTCAAGGGCCATATGGTGTCGGATTGCGATGCCGTCGCCGACATCGAGCGCGGCCATCATTATACCAAGACGTTCGCGGAGGCCGCCGCGGTCTCGATGAAGCTCGGGGTCGACAATGACTGCGCCGAGTTCGGCCGCATGGCGGGCCCGACCTCGGACTATGACCGCTATCGCGAGGCGATGGAGCAGGGGCTGTTGCCACAAAGCGTCGTCGACGACTCGCTGCGGCGGCTGTTCACCGCGCGCATGCGGCTGGGTCTGTTCGATCCGCAGGGCATGGTGCCGTACAACAAGATCCCGGATTCAGTGCTGAACTCGGATGCGCATCGCGCGCTCGCGCTCAAGCTGGCGCGCGAGAGCATGGTGCTGCTCAAGAATGACGGCACGCTGCCGCTGCGCAAGGCGGCGGTGAAGCGGATTGCGGTGGTTGGCCCGCTCGCCGACCAGACCGACGTGCTGGCGGGCAATTACCATGGCACGCCGCTCCACCCGGTGAGCGCGCTCGATGGCCTACGTGCCGA
>Ga0068852_100000534_pt1 | contig 24968 bp, 16 predicted proteins | sample KBSCornC22_FD_66594 | JGI IMG/M metagenome (GOLD analysis project Ga0068852, IMG submission 66594) | Corn rhizosphere microbial communities from Kellogg Biological Station, Michigan, USA - KBS Corn C2-2 | ecosystem: Host-associated > Plants > Roots > Rhizosphere > Soil ... | reverse complement strand
CAACATCGGCCGTGACCACACGCGCGAGCGACGCGTTGTAGTGGCCCGTGTCCAAGGCCAGCAGCAGGAACGACACAACGCTGATCGCTGCGGTCACGAGTGCGAGCGGCTGCAGGCGCGAGCGCACCGCGGCGAACAGGCAGAGTGCGCCGACGATGCCGAACAGCACCGCGCGATGTCGCATGAGCAGGGCGAGGTTCGGCTCGCTGAAATCCAGGCCATAGAGGGTGTTCAGCTGCGCCGTTCCGGCCACGCCGCTCAGAGGCAGCAGATGGACGGCGCCGACGACGACGAGCAGTGCCGCAACGAAATAGCGCATGCCGGCTGGTCCGTGGAAAGGCGAAAACGCCCGGCCGGAGTCTGGCGGTGCGGACCGATCGTCGGCAAGCGCCAGTCATTCGAGTTCTGACCGCCTACGTTTCGGCAGCGTCCACATGGCGTTGCCGCCATGTCGCTCCCGCATCGACACGGGGCTGCATTACGGTTTTCCTTCCTCGATCAGCTTGCCGTCGCGGAACAGGATCTGCCCCGGCCATTTCTTGCTCGGGCAGCACGCGCCGTCGTCGGGTGCATAGCCCATGTAGATGCCGGCTATACGGCCGGCTTCGATTCGTTGCGGCACGAACGACGTGCCTTCGGCAGTGCCGGTACTGCCGTTGGCGCGTTCGGCGCGCAATACCTGCTTGCCACTGGTTTCGATGAACAGCGCCTGGTGCAGCGAGGTGAAGTTGCCGCCGTCGGGATTCGGCATTGAGAATGCCACGAAGGTGTCCTGCTTGCCGTCACCGTCGATGTCGCCGCGGATCGCTTCGCTGACATAGGGCGTGACGGCTTCGCCACTCTCGCCCGCGGCCTTCTTTTCGAGGTATTCGCGGATCTCCGGCGCGAGATCCTTGATGCCATCGGCGAGGTCGACCGCGGCGACCGCAGGCAGCGACAGGCACAGCATGGCGATGAAGGCAGGGATGGCAGTGCGTGGCATGGATCGTCTCCGTGATCGGCGCAGTCGGCGCAATGCCGCCATGGTCCTCAGTGCCAGGCGAACGCGAGGTGAGTGCGCCGCGCGAGCGCAGAAGAGTCCGCTACATCGATTGCATGCGCACCATGCGTTCGCAACGGGTTCGGATCTTGCGGTTGCGGTCTGGCCCGCCTCGAAACGTAGCAACTGCACACGCGAAGAAGTGCGCGGCATCGAAGCAATCGATGCCGCGCACCACAGCTTCACTCGTCGTCGGTCTCCGCCATGACGAGGATGTCCGGAACGACGGTCCAGTTGTTGTCGGCGCCGAGGGTCGCGGTCAGCGCGAAGACGTTCGGCGGGAACTCGACCTTCTGCGACTTCACGGCATCGGGATCCACCACGGCGCTCTGCGTGATGTTGCCGAAGGCGAGGAAATAGTTGGCTTGCGGCGTGAACTGATAGTTCACGTTGGGCTGCGCCTGGAGCACGAAGGTCGGCTTGCTCGCCATGCCGATGCCGACGGCCACGGCGTTGATCGGCAGCGTGCTGTCGGCCGTCACGGTCATCGAGCCGGGGCGGCTGCCGTCCCTCAGGTTATGCAGATAGAACGTGCGGTTCGCGGCGTCGTAGGAAAAGTCGATCGCGTTGTTCGTGTTGGCACCCGCGGACACGACCTGCGAGACATCCAGCACGACGCCCGGGGATAGCTGGCCGGTGCCGGCCCAGACGAAGCACAGGTCGGAATCATCCCAGCTGAAGCGCACCTGCGTGCCCGGATACGCGTACTTGGCCAGCCAGGCCACGACGTTGCCTTGCTCGCTCGCGTTCTGCAGCAGCGCGAGCGACGTCGGTGAGGTGGAATTGTTGACGAGGGTAATCTGGCGCTGGGTCATGGTTTTCCCTTTTGCGATGGGTGGAGGACTGTAGCGCACCGGTCGCGAGCAGGGATCGGCCGTCATGACAGCGCCCGTGCGGCGGCGGAATGTGCGCCCGTTCTACGCAAGCGGCGTAAGGGTGCCGCGCGCATCACGCGTCGATGTCGGAATGCGTGGCGCAGCGCTTGCGGGTTCACCCGGACACGCAGGTTCCGCGGTCGCGCCTCCCGCCGTGTTCATCGAGCTGTTGATCATCCGCTTCAGCCGCCGGCGATCGACGTGACCGATCGTGCCGTCTCACCACCCATTGAAGCCGTCGGCGAAGATCGGTTCCTCCACGGCAACCGTGCGGAAGTTGTTGTATACATCGCCTTCGAGTAGTCCGATGGGCGCATACACCAGGGCGCGCAGCGCACTCTTGGCCAGCGCGGGTGCGGCCAGCATTCGGACCGAGCCGCGAAGTTCCAGCTGTGCGCCGGGCGTCGCATCGAACTCTGCGGCGATCTGTCCGTGACGAACCCGCACGTCGCAGCGGCCGATTCCTGGGCCTCCGCAGCTCAAGCCGCTTTCGCTGCCTTGCCAGGGCAGCTCGACGATCAGCGTGGCATTCGTGATCGCGGCATCGCCCGAATAGCTGACGCCGACCGTGAACGGCACAGTGTCGCCGACGCTGATGTCCCGCGGAAACGCGGGCATCTGCAACGCCAGATCGCCGCGCTGTACGACCGTGGTATCGAGCAGCGCGTCACGCCGCGTCGTCGGCAACGGCGAACGCAGTGCCGTGCCTGAAATCAGCACGCCGTCGCCGTGGGCTTTGAAGTTGGTACCCCAGGCCGCGCGCGGCACGAACGGATCGATGCCTCGCAGCGTGAGCGCTTGGGAGCCGGTCACGCGCGCCTGCTCCAGGTCGAATCGCTGCAGGAATTCGATGCCGCGGCGATCCTGGTAGAGCAGGCGCTGCAACAGGGCCTGGCCGTCGCTGGCGAGGGCAATGTGGTTGATGAGATTGCGCGTCTTGCCCTGCATGACGGTGCGGTACGCGTATCGCAACCCGCTGCCGTCGCCCTTGACGCGCAGCAGATGGGACGACTGCCCGCCGGCCGCCGACGGCTGGTACAGCAGCACCAGCACCATGACGTCGCCGTCAGCCAGCGGGATCATGTCCTCGATCAGAAGCTCGCGCCACGGCGCCGTGGGATAGTCGAACTGCCACAGCAGCGCGCCAGTGGTGGCGCTGTGCTTGACCAGGCGCAGCATGCTCTGGCCGGGCTGCGTCAGCGCGAACACCGCATCGGCGGCGACGGACAGCCGCACGGTCTGGGATACCGGTGCTGCGGTCACGGAAAACGCCAGCGTGCCGTCGGTTCCGGAACGGCGTTCGGCATCCATGCCGAACGGACCCGCAAAGCCGCCGCCCGGCCAGATCAGCGCATCCTCGCTGATGCGGAGCAAGGCAGGCTCGTTCCACGGCGCGCTGATCGTCGAGCTGTGCCATTCGGTTATTTGCTTGTTCCACAATGTACTTCCCGCAGCGTCGTCGAGCCGTTGCAGTTCCTGCACGCGGCGCGACGGCGAGGGGGCGGTGTAGTTGTTGTAGCCAAAGCTGACCAGCGCATCGTCGTCGTCCAGACCCACGACGCGCGGCGGGTTGCTGCTCGCGCTGAACCTCGCGTCTTCGGCGATGCTGCGTTCCCACCGCAGCTGCCCACTCGTCCGGTCAAGACTGCGCGCGCGCGCATCGCCGTCGGCGCGCTCGGCCAGCAGCAGCCGGTTCGGCGTCAGCGCGATGCCCGGATAGTCACGTCGCTGCGTCGCGGCGTTCTCCCAGAGCACGCTGCCGCTGTCGGCGGCAAGCCGGCGCACGTGCGTCGGCAGCGTCTTCCACGGCATCTGACCGACCACGAACAGATCGGCACCCTCACGCAGCTCACCCGCACCACTCACGCCGCGCGGCACGTCGGCGAGCGTGGGGGAGTCGCGCAGGCTGCCGTCCTGAATACGGTAGCGATACAGCGCGACACCGGGTCGCGTCGGACCCCTACCGACGATCCCAATCAGGCTGTCCGATACTTGCCAGATCCGGCCACGCAGCGCGAACGGCGGCGACTGCTGCCATTGCGTCGCGCCGTCGCCCCCGGCCAGCCGTTGCAGCACGGCAGGAGCGGGCGGGAACGAGACTGGGTCCGATCCAATGTATACATCACCGCCGAATACACCGAGCACGCTGCCTGCGATATCGCGGCGCCAGATTTCGGTGCCGGTGGCCGCAGCGAGACGGCTGAGTTCCGTCGCGGACGCGCACAGCGGATCGGCGTCGACGAACGACAGCTCGCCTTCGCCAGCTCCGCAGCCGTCCTTGCGCCACAGCGGCTGACCGTCTGAGGGATCGAGCGCCTGCAATGTGCCGGCGTCGGTGACGTAGACGCGACCGTCGCGCACGCTGACGGTGTCGATCGCCGCAACTGGCCGCAGCCACAGCAGCGCGCCTTGGGGGTCCAGCTTGGCCAGTGCGCCCGCATAGCCAGCGCCATTGCCACTGACGTAGGTATTGCCGTCGGCGTCGACGGCCAGCGGCGATGCGGTGAACGAGTCGCCGGAAAATCCAGGAACCCGGATCTGCCAGCGCCATTGGCCGGTGTACCGGTCGATCGCCGTGACGATCGCGTTTCCGCCGCCCACCAGCATCGCGGACAGTTGGTCCGCACCTACGGCGATGTACGTGCCCTGCATCGCCGAACTCCATTTCAGCGCGCCGGACGCGTCGAAGCGCGCGACGCTCGCATAAGTCGGACCTTTGAACAGCGCGAGCGCCGCACCATCCGGCTCGGCCACGACGCGGTCCGGCGTCCATTCCGATGGCGGCACGGCCACGTGCCAGGCGATGGCGGCGTCGCCGCGGACCTGCGACAGCCGATAGTCGAAGCCGTTGAAAAACCCTATCAGGGCCGAACCGGTCGGCGTGCTGGCTACCTGAAGCCGGTCGGCGAGTCCGAACTCGAAGGCCGGACCCGTTTCATTCCAGTCGTGTTGCCAGCCTGCATTCGCGCTTGCCGCGCAGAGGAGAGTGAAAGGGAGCAGCACACGTTGGACCAGCCGCATCGTGATTCCTTGCATGGTCAGATCCCCTGACAATTGCGTTGGCTGGCGGCCGGGCAACCGCGCGCAGGCCATCATAAACGCGGTCAGTCGCAATGACGCTGACGCGCAGTGCCGAAGTCGAGTGGCCACATCAGCGATGCGCCTGGCGTACAGCTATCTCGGACAGCGGCCATCGCCAAGAAACACGCGCACGAGCGTGACGATGCGTGCCTTGAGCCAATCCGGTCCCGCGTCGAGCATGTCGTCGTGCTTGGCGTTGGCGATCGGGACGATGCAATGTCCGGCGGCGGTCTGCTCCGGCGTCGGCAGCACACCGGGATCGGCGGCGAAATCGCTGCCGCGCAGCGACAGCAGCTTGAGTGCCGGCGAGCGCGGCAATGGATGGCGGCGGTTGTCGAGCGTGATCAGCGTCGTGGCGAGCGCCGGCGTCTGCTGCAGCGCGAGCGCCGACAGGTCGCCGCCGTTGGAATGTCCGATGAGTATCAGATGCGCCCAGTCGTAACCGGGAAAGTGCGGCGCGAGTCTTTCGCGGGCGAGTCGCAGCGCGTCGGCGCCGCGCTGCCACATTGGCAGACGATCGGCGAACAGGTTGCCGCTGTCGGCGGGCTTGGGATCGTCGGGCAGCACCGTTTGTACGGCGACGACGAGAACGCCCGCATCGGCGAGGGGTTGGGCGAGAAAACGATAAGCCGTGTGCTCGACGCCATAGCCGGGACTCAGCAGCGCGACCGGGCAGGGCGCCTGCGGCGTGCACTGCGCGCGCGTGGACGGTTGATAGATCGCAAGCGGAATGCGCCGATGGTGTACGTCATCAACGATCACCTGTGCGCGCGGCGATGACGCGGCGCTCGCCACTGCCGCAAGCGCGAGGATTGCAGTTGCTGAAGTCAGTGCGATCAGGCGACGTGGGTTCATGCGTCCGGAAAATGGCAAGTGGTGTCGGGCGATTCTGCGACTGCAGGTTGCGCGCGACAATGCCGTATTGGTGTTTTTCGGATGCGCAGAAAGAGAAAGCCGGGCGACAGGCGCCCGGCTTCCGTGTGTTGATGAGATTGCGGTTGAGCGCTTACGGCATCGCGGACTTGAAGTAGCTGATCGCGTCGAGCACGTCCGGAGTCAGGCGGCGGATGCCGTTGGGATAGTCGTCACCGTCGGGGCAGGTGGTGCAGCTCTGCGTGCTGACGACGCCGAGGACCACGTTGTTGCCGCCCGACCAGCGGTTCGTATAGATCGACGAACCCGAGTGGCCGCCGGACAGATCGCAGTTCGTCGTGAAGCGCGACTTCCAGCCGTCAGTACCCGTGCTGGAGAAGCTGCCGATGTTGCACGGCTTGGTGTCCTGGTAGGCCCAGCCCTGCTGGCAGATTTCGTAGCGCACCGGCGCATTGGACAGGCCGCAGGCCGGATAGCCGCGGTTGAAGCAGGTGCCGTTGCTGAAGGCGTTCGCATCGCACTGGTCGCGCAGGCTGTCTTCGCTGATCGCGACGTAGCCGAGCCAGCCGGTTTCGCTGCCGGGTGCCGTGTCGAGCACCATGATCGCGTAGTCGTAGGTCCAGTCGGTGTCGCTGTCGCGGAACGCTTCCGGCGTGAAGTACCAGGTGGCGTCATGCGCGCCGTACGGCTCGCACGCTGCACCGGTGCATTCGCCTTCGCGACCCGGACGGAAGCGCGTGCCGGCGATCGAGACCCAGGTGTCCGACTCGCGGGTATACAAGCAATGCGCGGCGGTCAGTACGTGGCGGCGACCGACCAGCGTGCCGGAGCAGCCGGACTTCTTGCCGCCGCCCATCTGGCCGAACGCGCGATTCGGGAACGTGGTGTTGTCGTAGCGGCGCGTACGCGTGTCGTCGCCGTCGCTCCAGCCTTTCAGACCTTCGCCGATTGCGGCGGCGAGCACGTCGGCGGCGCCTTTGGTGTCACCCGAGGCCATGCCGGACTGCAGCGCGAGGCGGTGCAGTTCGTGCGCCAGCTCGCGCGGCATCTCGACGCGGTACTTCGCGCCGGTCTTCGCGTTGACCGCGGTCCAGTACTGGTCGCCGGTCGCTACGGTCTTGTCGTCGCTGCGCTTGGCGTCGCCGTTGCTGCTGGCGCGACGCTGGGCCCAGGCTGCTTCGGCCGACGCCATGTCGATATCGGCGAAGCGCGCCGTGCCGTCGTGGCGCCAGACTTCCTGCGTGAAGCCCTTCGCGCCCGGCAGGCCGGCGGTGACGTCGACGATGTGGTCGGAACCGGCCTGCGAGGTTTCCGTCGTGCGGCCGCCCGCGGCGAAAGCGCCGTCGACGCAACCCATGCCCAACATCAGCAGCAGCGCTGCGCGAATTGCATTGAATTTCATGATCGCTTCTCCGTTTCGTGGTTGATGAGTGCCGGCGATTCCGGCGGTGTCGAGGACACATACGCAGAAGCGCGACGGAGGGATCACGGTGGAGAAAAGCGCTGGGTTTGCGATGTGCGCGGAGAGGCGGCCGCAGCAGACAGGTGCAGGGCGTACTCGATGAACTGTGCGATGTCACACGGATGCGGCGACGTAGCGGAATCGCAAAAGCAATATGTGGTTTTACGGAATATGCAGTATTGGCGCGCGACGACCGGCGAACGGCTTGACCGCCGGGGGTCGAAGGGATCGCGTGTGATTGCGAAGAACGCTGGTCGCGACGCCCGTGCGCCGATGCCGCCGCTCGCATCGCTCAGGCGCCAACGGCGTTCGTGCGCTCAGTCGGGTGTTTCCAGCGCGAAGCGGAAATACGCCGAATCCTCGCCGAACCAGAAATTGCTGCCCTGGTCCTGGCGGCCGTATTGCACGGACAGGCCGGACTGTCCGGAGCCCTGGAAGTAGTCGAGCGCGAACTCGTGCGTTCCGGCATCGAGGCGGACGCCGCAGGTCTGTACCGACAGGGCACGCGGACGCGGGTCCGCGCAGAGCGGGCGGTTGTCGATGCGCAGCGAGAAACCGTCGTCGCTGCCGACGAGAAAGCGGTAGTCGCCCGCGGTGAGCACGGTGAAGCGCTTGCGCACGGCCAGGAACAGGTTTTCCAGATTGCCATCGGCGCCGTTGTCGCCAATGTCGCCGAGTTCGGCGTGGCGCAGGCGTCCGCCGCGCGAAAGATCGAGGCGATCAACGAACACATCATGTGAGGCGATGATCGAGCGCGTCTGGTCGAGATGCGCGATCGGGCTCGCATTGCGCTGCAGTGTCAGCCGCAGCACCGGCGCGACGCGCACGGGCCACATCGCGTACACGAGTACGGCGCCGGTGATCAGCAGCAGCGCGGTCATCACGGTGTCCTTGCGCGTCAGCTCCATCTCAGCGCACCGGTTCCAGACGCCAGACATCAAACCACAGGCGCTGCTCCATTTGCGCGGTGGTCAGCGGCCAGCCGTAGGTCAGCGGCGCGAAATACGCGAACACCGCCGCGGCGAGCAGCAGGAGCAGCAGCAGGTTGATGCGCGGCTGCCAGCGTCCCGCCGCGAGGCCGTCGCCGAACAGGTAGTTCCACAGCACGGCGAGATTCGCGATGCCGAACATCAGCGGCAGCAGATAGTGATAGAGGTACATGACGCGTTCGATCTGCAGGATCGCCACGAAGTAGGCGAGGTACAGGCTCGTGAACAGCGCGAGCCAGTGGAAGTCGCGCGGGCACGTGACGGCGTGACCGAACACCATGCGTCCGAGCACGAGCGCGCATGACAGCGCGATCCCCGCGAGCACGGCAAGCCAGACAAGCGCGTTGGATACGAGGTAGGTGTACTCGACCACGCTGACGCCTTTGACGACCTCGCGGCTCCAGCGGTAGTTGATGGTCTTGCCGCCGAGCGGCCACTGCGTTGCATGACTGCCGTTCTCGCCGGGCTTGCACACGTCGAGGCGCGGCACGCCGTCGGCGTACTCGGCCATGTAGCGCAGGTGATCGCGCAGGCCGGCGTGGAAGCCGGACGGCGTCCAGGTCGTGTGGTCGCGCAGGTGCTGCAGGTATTCCGCGGAGGCCTTGTAGGTGCGTCCCGGAATGACGTCCGTCGCCGTGGCGATGAAGACATAGAAGCTGCCGAAGAAGACGAGCAATGCAGGCAGGCAGAACGCGGGCACGGCCGCGAGCAGGCGTCGCGCCGCGGCCTTCCAGCGTGATGCGCGCAGCGCAGGCCACTGGTCGGCGAGGAACAGCGCGACGGGTAACAGCAGCAGCACCGCGCCGTTGAGTTTCACCGCGATGGTCAGACCGACGAGCGTGCCCAGCCCCACGTAATGACGCAGCCGCACACGGCCGCCGCGACGCAGACTGAAAGCCAGCAGACAGATCGCGCCGAGCGCGAAAGCGAGTTGTATACCTTCGAGCATCGCCGAGCGCGCATGCACGACGAGTGCATTGTCCAGCGCCGGCAGCGCGGCGAACACGAACGCGAGCAGCCGCTGTCCGGTGATCAGCAGCAGCGTGGCATAGAGCAGCAGCACCGTCGCGATCATCGACACCACCGAAACGAGTCGCATGCCGGCGAACGAATAGCCGGGCGGCAGCTGCGCCTGTTCCACGCGGTCCGTGCGCAGCAGGGCGCTGGTATCGCGCTGCGCGTTCGGCGCGAGCACGGCTTCGCCGAGCGCGATCAGCATTTTTCCGAGCGGCGGATGCGATTCCATGTACATCACACCGGCGATGTGTTTCTGCGCCGATGTGACGTGGTAGTTCTCGTCCCAGAACAGCGATGTCGGCGTCCAGTAGTGCGTGCCGATGGTCAGAATGGACAGGCACAGCAGCAGTAGTGGCGCTAGCCAGCGGACTGCGCGATTTGCTGCGTGCGGCTGTGCTTCCGATGCCGTGCTGTCGCTCGCTGCCGTCATTCTTCCCCCTGATCACATGGCACCGCAGAGCCCATGCAGTTTGTCCCGGAGGACAGCGCGGCGACATTTTTCCTTACGCTGCAGTGCAGATTGACACCGGTGACAGAAGTCGTCAACGTCGCCGCCGCTACGGATTCCGCCGGTCGGGATCGTGGCTTTCGTGCAGTCTGGGAGGGCTGACATGATCCGATTCGCGTTGTTGCGAAAGTGCCTGCCGCAAGGAACCGATGCCGCAAACGGCACTGCCTTGCCCAGCCTGCTTGCTCGTGCGAAACATTTGCGGTTGTCGGCATTGCCGGCCGCGTTCGTGGACGCTTCGCTGGCCTTGCTGCACAAATCGTTGTCCAAAAATGATACCGGTGTCATCACGCTTCCGGCGCGTCACCGATGGCGATATTCGTAGTCACAACACTGGATTTCGTCGCGCCGCGCGAGTGAGCTTGCGCCGTCCGGCGCCGATCGACGCGGCTGCGCGCTGGCCGCGTTGCGAACGAGCACGCCGCGTACGGCATCTCGAATCTCGTCACCGTAATCCATTAGTCCACTAGTTACGTCGTTGGCCGGTCGCTCGCCATGGTGACCACGTCCCGTCACTTGTTCTCGTCTGGGGATCTCCATGATGGTTGTGAACTCATTGCGACGCGCCGCCCGTGCGGCAGCGATGTCGATGGCCCTGCTATTCGCGGCAGCGCCGGCGCTCACGCACGCGCAGGCCAACGTGCCGTTTGCGGAAAGCTTCGATGCGGCCACGACCGCGACCTTCCCGACCGCGGCCTATCGCGCATTACCGGGCAATCCCGCGAAGCCGATGTATTTCGCGACGGGTGGCGGCAGCAACATCACGATCACGCCGGACGGGAAGCTCAGCCTGATCAACGGCCGCTTCACGATCGGCAACACGGATACCGCCGTCACGTCGACCGCCGCGACCGCGCCGCCCGGGATCTTCGATCTGAGCCAGCAATACACCGTGTCGTTCTGTCTCGTGTCCAGCTCCGGCTCGGGAAATTTCCAGATCTACGTCAACAACAACACGACCGGTGCCGCGAACTCGCCGCTGGGCAACGCGTCGCGCATCGCGAACCTAGCAGTCACCACGCTGACGCCGGCCACGGTGTATTCGGTGACCTCGACCGCCGGCACGCCGACGTCATTCCTGCAATTGCGCGCCGAGAGCAGCGCGCTGGTCGTGATCGACAACCTGCGCATCGACTACGGCGCAAGCGGCAGCGCGACCTGTCCGCCGCCGGGCCAGGCGCAGCTCACGCTCGATCCGGCCGATACGAGCTGGACCACACCGGCCGGAGGACCCAGCCGCGTCGTGACCGTAACCGCGCTGACCGCGGCCGGCGCTGCCGATACCTTCAGCGTCGTGTCGAGCAATCCGTCCGCGGTCGGTGCCGTCGCGAAGGGCAATGCCGTCACGCTGAGCCCGATCGCCGCCGGCACTTCGACGATCACGTTCACGAGCGGCTCCGATCCGTCGGTGCAGAAGACCATCGCCGTGACCGTGCTCGCCGAATCGACGACGGTCTACGATCTCAGCGGCGTCGCCTCGCCGCCGGCGCTGTCGACCGGCGTGCACGCGGACGCGCGCCTGCGCCTGCAGTTCGATTCGGCGCCGACGCTCGGCACTGCCGGCAGCGTGCGCATCGTGCGCGTCAGCGACGGCGCGCTCGTGGATACGATTCCGCTGAGTGGCGATGTCGATGCGCTCGGCTTTCCGGGACAGGATCGCGTGCGCGTCGTGAGGCGTGACGCGATCAGCGTCGCGGGCAACGTCGTGACGATCGCGCCGCACAGCCATGCGCTGACCTACGACACCGACTACCGCGTGCTCATCGACAACGGCGTGATCACCGGCGCGACGCTGCGCGGCACCGCGTTCGACGGCATCGGCGCGAACGCCGGCTGGCGCTTCACCACGCGCAGCGCGCCGGCCCTGTCGACGAACCTCATGGTCGATGACGACGGCCTGGCTGATTTCCGCACCGTGCAGGGCGCGATCGATTTCGCCGTGCAGCAGTTTCCGGGAAACACGCCCGTCGATATCCACATCGGCAACGGCAACTATCGCGAACTGCTGTTCCTGCGCGGCAAGAACCGACTCTCGCTGATCGGCGAGACGCGCGACGGCGTCGTGCTGAACTACCGCAATTCCGAAGCGATCAACGCGGGCACCGGCACGAGCCGCGCGCCGGGACCGGGCGCCGCGAACGGCGGACGCAGCGTGTTCCTGATCGAGAACGCCGATCTGCTGACGCTCGAAAACCTCACGCTGCGCAACACGACATTGCGCTCCGCCGCAGCGAGCCAGGCCGAGACGCTGTACTTCAACGGCGACGGCACGCAGCGCCTGATCGCGAAATACGCGCGCTTCCAGAGCGAGCAGGACACGCTGCAGCTGAAGTCTTACGCGTGGATCTATCGCAGCCTCGTCGAAGGCAATGTCGATTTCATCTGGGGCGCGAACCGCGTCAGCCTGTTCGAGGAAAGCGAGATCCGCTCGGTAGGCGACACGCAGAACCCGAGCCAGGGCGGCTACGTGCTGCAAGCGCGCAGCGTCGCCGCCGACGACAAGGGTTTCGTGTTCCTCAACAGCGCGTTGACGCACGGCCCCGGCCCGGGCCCGCTCGCGGGTGACGTTCCGGCGGGAACGACCTACCTCGCGCGCAGCGGCGGCAGCGCCGCGTATTTCGACAACGTGGTCTTCATCAACACGCGCATGGATGCCCATGTCGCGAGCCTCGGCTGGGCCGCCGCCGGCGTGAACGGTCAGCCGGCGTCGAATCCTGCTGTGCCGAGCGCAACGAGCGGCTGGCGCGAATTCGGCAGCACCGACCTGTCTGGCACTCCGCTGGACCTCTCGGGCCGCGTCGGCGGCTATGCATTGCAACCGGCCGAGGTGGCTGCGGAATTCTCCACACGTGCACAGATATTCTCCGCGTACGGCGGCGGCGCGGGCTGGGATCCGCTCGGCGACGGCGCGCCGGCGGACCGGCTGTTCGCGGACGGCTTCGAACCGGCGATAGGTCCTGCCAGCAACTTGCCGCTGACCGAGAACTTTGCCGACGCCACGGTCGGCGCGGGCAGCGGCGGCAGCATCAGCAGCTTCTGGTCGACGGCGTATCGCGCGATTCCGGGCCATCCCAGCGTGCCGATGTATACGATGGCCGGCGGCGGCAGCGGACTGCTCGTCACGCCGGAAAAGACACTGTCGCTGACCGGCGCGCGCTTCACGATCGGCAACACCATCCCGACCCAGGCCAGCGACACGAGCAGTGCGCCGCCCGGCGTGCTCGGCCTCGATCAGCCGTACACGGTTTCATTCTGCGTGATGTCGCGTTCGGCGAGCGGCTTCTTCTACGTCTACATCGACAACAACACGACGACGTCGGCGAACTCGCCGCTCGGCGCCGCGTCGCGGCTCGGCGAGTTCCCGGTTGCGGACATGGTTCCCGGCACGGTGTTCTCGGTCACGGGCAATGTCGGCACGGCAGCATCGTTCCTGCAACTGCGCACCAACAGCGGCACCACGCTCGTGATGGACAACCTGCGCATCGACCGCGGCACCGTCGCCGGCGCGACGTGCAAGGGGGCCGGCAACTCGAGCAGTTCCAGCAGTTCGTCGAGTTCATCCAGTTCCAGTTCCAGCTCCTCCAGCAGCAGCTCGTCAAGCAGCTCCAGCTCGTCGTCGAGCAGCACGCCGGGCACGCTGACCTGCGAAGTCGCCAACACCGTGCCCGGTTTCGCGTCGCTCGGCCCAGGCACCACGGGCGGCGCCGGTGGCCGCGCGGTCACCGTGACGACGGGCGAGCAGCTCGTGGCCGAGCTCGCGACTCAGGTCGGCAATCCGCAGCCGCTGACGATCTTCATCGGCGGCATCATCACGCCGGCCAACAGCGGCAGCGCGACCAAGTTCGACGTCAAGGACATGAACAACGTGTCGCTGATCGGCCTGCCCGGATCGCTGTTCGACGGCATCGGCATCAAGATCTGGCGTGCGAACAACGTCATCGTGCGCAACGTGACGATGCGCTACGTCAACATCGGCGACAAGGACCAGATCAGCATCGACGGACCTTCGTCGAACATCTGGATCGATCACAACGAGCTGTACAACTCGCTCCAGGTCGACCAGGACTTCTACGACGAACTGGTCAGCGGCAAGGGCGACATCGACAACATCACGGTGTCGTACAACTACCTGCACGACAGCTGGAAAACCTCGCTGTGGGGCTCCAGCGACAGCGACAGCTTCAACCGCCACATCAGCTTCGTCGGCAACCGCTGGGACAACGTCATGTCGCGCCTGCCGCTGTTCCGCTTCGGCGAAGCGCATGTGCTGAACAACTACTACCACAACGTCCAGCGCACGGCGGTCAACTCGCGCATGGGCGCGAAGATCCGCATCGACAGCTCGCACTTCGAGGACTCCACCAACGTGGTGATCTCGCAGGACAGCAGCCAGATCGGTTTCTGGGACACGAACGGCGACAATATTTTCCAGAATGTCACCTGGACCGAACTGCCTTCGCCGAACTGCACGAGCAATCCCTGCGCCTGGGGCAATACGCCGGGCACCGTGCAGAACGGCGGACAGATCGCGTCGACCGTCAGCTACACACCGCCGTATGCCTACTCGACCGTGCCCGGTGCCGACGTGCGCGCGCACGTGATCGCGAACGCGGGCACCGGCAAGATCGACGCATGCCTGCCGCAGCCGGGCGGCGGTTCGTCGAGTTCGAGCAGTTCCAGCAGCTCGAGCAGTTCGTCGAGCAGCTCGTCCAGCTCGTCGAGCAGTTCCAGCAGCTCCTCGAGCTCGAGCAGTTCCAGCAGTTCGTCGAGTTCGAGCAGCTCGGCCGGCGCGGTCATTCCGTTCGCCGAGGATTTCGATGCCGCGACGACAGCGACGTTCCGCACCGCCGCTTACCGTTCCGTGCCGGGCCTGCCGGCGGTCGAGATGTATTACGCGCTCGGCGGCGGCAGCAGCATCACGATCGCCGACGGCAGCCTGAGTCTCGTTGGCGCGCGCTTCTCGATCGGCAGCACGCAGCCGGGCGTGCAGTCGACGACGACGACGTCGCCGCCGGGCATCTTCAATCTTGGGCAGCAATACACGGTGTCGTTCTGCGTGCGCGCGGCCTCGGGCAGCGGCAACCTGCAGCTCATGGTCGACAACACCACGACGAGCGGGTCGACCTCGCCGCTCGGCGCCGCATCGCGCATCTACAACAAGGCCGTCGGCAGCCTCGTCGCGGGCAGCGTCGAATCGGTCACGTCGACCGTCGGTACCGCGACCTCGTATTTCCACCTGCGCACCGAGAGCAGCGCGAACGTCACGCTCGACAATCTGCGCGTGGACTACGGTGCCACCGGCAGCGCGACATGTGCGGGCGGCGGCTCGTCGTCGAGCTCGAGTTCGTCGAGTTCCAGCAGCTCGTCGAGTTCGTCCAGCTCGTCGAGTTCGAGTTCGTCCAGCAGCTCCAGCTCGTCGAGCGGCAATCCGATCGACGCCGCGCTGCTGCCGGTCGGCAACGTGCTGCCGCCGGCGATGGGTGTGCGCACGTATTCCGCGCCGACGACGAACCTGTCGTTCGTCGCGACGCCGCCGACGCCGGTCCACGTGAATCACTACCAGAACCTGCCGACCGATCCGACCGCGGGCGTGCTGAGCTTCGAGCGCGAGACCGCACCGGCAGATGGCTGGCATGCGTGGTCGGAATACGGTGCCGTGGTCGTCACCGGCGGTTCGGCCGCGGCGGCGAATCGCGTCTACACCGTGTTCACCAAGGAACAGCTGATCGCCGCGCTGCAGGAGGCGGGCAACCAGCCCAAGATCATCCGCGTCGTCGGCGTGATCGATTTCCGCTTCACCAACGGCGTGTATCAGGAATACACGAGCTTCGCCGACCAGCATCAGGGCGGCACGGTCGTGATTCCGTCCAACACCACGCTCGTCGGCATCAACGGCGCCGACGGTTCGCCGGCGCGCTTCGCGGGTACGCAGATCGCGATCGGCCGTGAATTCTCGCCGCTACACGCGAATTCGCCCGCGGTGCCCGAGCCCAAGTCGAACTACGAAGCCTGGATCAGTCACGGCGGACTGGCCGAGGAATACCCGGGCTGGACCCGCAACGTGATCGTGCGCAACCTGCAGATCGAGAATCCGTGGGACGTGAATCCGGGCTCGGCCGATTCCGAATTCGACGGCATCGTCGTGTCCTGGGCGCAGCAGGTCTGGGTCGACCACGTCAGCATCGGGCCGGGCCAGTACAACGGCACCTATACCGCGACGCGGCGCGACGGTTCGCTCGACATCGTGCGCGCGTCGAACTACGTCACCGTCGCCAACAGCCGCTTCGAGACCAGCGACAAGACCAACCTGATCGGCAACGGCGACAGCGGCCGCGAATGGAGCGACCAGGGCCGCCTCAAGGTGACCATGACCGGCAACCACTGGTACTTCAACCAGTCGCGCATGCCGCGCGTGCGTTACGGAAAAGTGCACCTGTACAATAATTTCTACCAGGGCAGCACGGCGTCGGTGCCCAACCAGAAATGGGGCAGCGGCATGGCAGTGGGGACGGCCGGCGACATCCTCTCGCAGGGCAATTTCTTCCATGTGCTCGGCGTCAAGATCAATGCGAGCAACGAGATCTGCGGCAAGCTCGTCATGAATCACGGCGGCGGCAGCGGTTTCCGCGGCGAAGGCCTGTGGTTCCAGAGCGACCATGCCTCCGCGCTCACGCCGCAGCTCGTCGACGGTTACCTGGCCGGCTGCGACGGACTGCCGCTCAGCACCTGGCAGCCGCCGTATGCGTACACCGTGAGTGCCGATCCACCACTGCTCGGTACCAGCGTTCCGGCAGCGGCGGGCGCTGGCAAGCTGCCGTGAAATAGCGAAGGTTCCCCAACGTGCGCGCCACGGACGGCGCGTATTTTTTCAGGCTGTTGAAAACGTCGATGTCGTCGCTGGTTCGGAGCTGCGCGTCAGGTATTCGCGAACGCGCAGCTCGGCTCATCAGCGCCGCATCACTGCGCGCCGGTCGCGCGAGTTCCCTTGCCGAAATACGGCAGCGCGAACAGATACAGGCCGGTCAGCGCGAGCAGTGCCAACGGCAGCAGCGGCACGTACGACACCCAGACGATGGGCTTCTCCTGCGCCAGCGCGATCGATGTGACGATGACGCTCAAGGTAAAGGCAACGGCCACCCAGCGGTGGAACTGCCGGATCCAGTGATTCATTTTCACGGCATTCTCCTCGGACAGCGCGCCGCCATCCGGCGGACGCGCAGATCATGATTTGGTCGCGAAGCGGCGGCGCGTCATGTATCGCAAACGCCGCACATGCGAACTTCGATGCGGCGCCGGCCCCGACAGCGGGTCGGGTGCGGTCGCCGCCGCGCGTCATTCCTCGTTGATGCGGATGTGGTTGCCGGCGGGATCGCGGAACGCGCAGTCGCGTACGCCGTAGGGCTGCTGCGTCGGCTCCTGGATGACTTCGGCGCCGGTGGCCTGGATGCGCTCGAACGTGCGGTCGAGATCCTTGCTGGCCAGGATGATCATGCCGTAGGTGCCCTTGGCCATCATCTCGGCGATGGTGCGGCGCTCGTCGTCGGTGACACCGGGATTGGCCGCCGGCGGATGCAGCACGATGGATGTGCCAGGCTGCCCCGGCGGGCCGACGGTGATCCAGCGCATGCCGCCGTAGGCGACGTCCTTGCGCACTTCGAAGCCGAGGATGTCGCGGTAGAACGCCAGCGCGGCGTCCGGGTCGTCGTGCGGCAGGAAGGTCGAGTGAATGCGGATGTCCATGGGTCGGTTCCGATGAAGTGGAGAAGTCCACGGCGATCAGTCTAGTGGCGGCTCGCCGCCGGTTGCTTCTCGATTCCTGATTGGTCGCGTGACCTGCTTCTCCACGCAGGCCGGAATGCCGGAAGTGTCGTCCGCACCGTCGCGCCGGTAGGCGCTCGGCGACATGCCGACCAGCTCGGTGAAGCGCGTGCTGAAGGTGCCCAGCGACGCGCACCCGACCTCGAAGCACACGTCGGTCACGCTGAGTTCGCCGAGGCGCAGCAGCGCCATCGCGCGTTCGATGCGCCGTGTCATGAGATAGGAATACGGCGATTCGCCATAAGCGAGGCGGAACTGGCGGCTCAGATGCCCGGCCGACATGCCCACGCCGCGCGCCAGCGCCTCGACATCGAGCGGCTGCGCGTATTCGCGGTCGATTCGGTCACGCACACGGCGCAGGCGTGCGAGATCGCGCAGGGTCTGTGCCGGAGTGGGTTTGCTCGTCATCGGCACGATCGTGCCACCGGCGTATCGGATCGCTCAAGCCTGCCGACGCGTTGGTGTTTTCGTCTTGCGTGATGCGTCGCTGTTCGCAGGACCTGTTGATCCGTTGTGTGGCTGTGTCAGTCGACCCGCACGAAATGGCAATAGACGAATGACTGGACGTTGCCGCCCGGCGTGACGTGCGCGTCGGCCGTCGTCTTTACCAACTCGAACGCATCGCCGACGACCTGCTGCAGACCCGCCGCGTCATAGCGCACGACCGGCAGCCCGCTGCACCGCTGCGGTCCATCGAGCGCAAACGTCGCGATGATCAGATGCCCCTGCGGCTTCAGCGCGCGCTGCAGCTGTTTCACGTAAGCCGTGCGATCTGCTGCATCGGTGAGGAAATGGAACACGGCACGGTCGTGCCATACGTCGACGCTCTGCGGATCGAGCGCGACCGATCGCACATCGCCGTGGAGCCAGACCACGCCGTCTGAGGATGCGCCGAGACGATCAGCCGCCGTCCGCAGCGCCGCTTCCGACAGATCCATCACCGACAGATGCCGATAGCCGCGCGCGAGCAGATCATCCACGAGCGTCGACGCACCACCGCCCACATCCAGGACACGCGCATCGCGATCCGGTGCGGCGGTTTCGATGAAAGCGAGCGAACGTTCGAGGTGCGGGCGATACCAGCTGACGTCCGTGGACTGCCGCGTGCGATAGACCTGCTCCCAGTGCGCGGGCGTATCCGATATTTCGGTGGGTGCTGCGGGATTGCGCGGATCGGACATGGGTCGGGCCTCTCTCGAAGTTTCGCGCAGCGTAGCTCGCACAATGGCGCTGCGTAAGCCCACATCGTCACGCGTTGCCTCCAACGATGCACGTCGATGGAAGCGTTCAGCGCGCTTGCGCGTCACCCGCAAACCGCCGCTGCAGCGCAGCCAGCGCGACCGCGGACTCGCGCCGGATGCGGAAGCGTCCGAACAGCGCATCGACGGCGCGCAGCCATCGCGGGTGCACCGCGTAGTCGAGCGTGCGCGTGAACACCGTGCCGCTGCCGTCGGCAACGAAGTCGTAGCGCAGGCGCACGCGGCTGCCGTCGTCCATCGTCGCTGCGGCTTCCCAGCGCTGTGGACGCTGCGCGTCGATGACGCGCCAGTGCAGACGACGGCGGAATCCGGCGGTGCGGATGTTTTCCTCGAACGTCGCGCCGGCGGGCAGCGACACGCGGGCGTCCGGGATCGCGCCCAGCGAGGCGGCATGCCACTCGTGCCAGCACGACGGCATCGTGAGGTAGTCGTAGGCGTGCTGCGGAGTGGCCGCGAGCGGCGTGTGGCTGATGTGGATCGGCATGCGCATGGTTTCCGGGTGAGCGTTTCGGCTGAGGGCGAGCGTGTGATCAGCGCGGCGGCAGATCAGAGAATCGGCGATCTTCGGGTTCCCAGTGCAAGGTGCCGCGCAGCCAGTCGGTCAGCGGGAACACGAGGTTGAAGTTGCAGGTCTGCATGAGGTCGCGGCGATGGTGCAGCTCGTGCAGGCGTCGCATCTGGCGGATCCACGGCAGTTTCGCGAGCGGATGCTGCGCCGGCAGATGCTCGCAGGCATGGAAGACTTCGTAGCTAAGATAGCCGCCGAGCAGTGTCGCGCAGAACAGCGCAGCGACATTCGTGTTGAGCAATGCAATGGCGAGGTAGGCCGGTATGAGTCCGGCGCAGAACAGCACGATGAGCCACGCCGGGAAAAAGATCACGCGCCAGTCGCGCGCCTGTTCGTACCGCATGCGTCCGGCGACGAAGAAGCTGTGGTGATCGCCCGTGTGGCGTTTGTAGAACAGCGCGCCGAGGCGATGCTTGTGGTGACCATAGCGCCGATGCACGGTGTATTCGCCGACGTTGAACACGACGAGGCCGAGCGGAATCGCGAGCCACTCCCACGCGCGTACACCGTCGAGCCGGCTGTTCAGCAGTGCGAGCGCGGTCGCGCCGAACGCGAGCACGAAACCGCCGTGCAGCCAGGCGTTGTACCAGCCGCTGATGCCGGCGCGGTAGCGCGCGCGGAAACCTTCGGTGTCGTGGGTCATGTGGCGCTCCGGTGTTTCAGGGCTGCGGCGGCGATGACGTTGGAGATACGTCGGGCTGCGCGCGACCATGGCCCTGATGCGATGGTGGACCACGTACGGCCGCGCCGCATTGACAGCGTCGCGCCGGCGATTGACATTTCGTGCCAACGATCATCCACGTCGCCAAGCGCATCCCGCATGCTCGACCCGCGCACCGTCTCCAATCCGTATGTCCGCACGCTGCTCGGCGTACTCGATGTACAGGGCGTCGACGTGCACGCGCTGCTCGCGGCCCTGCATCTGGACACCGCCGCGCTCGACGACCCCAACGGGCGCATAGCTCCGGAGATCGTTCATCGCATCTGGCAGCAGGGTCTCGCGCAGACCGGCGATCCGCTGCTCGGCCTCAAGGTCGCCGCCGCAGCGCGGCCGTCCACGTTTCGCGCATTGGGGCTCGCCGCGATGACCAGCGCGTCGCTGCACGACGCGCTGAACCTGATGCTGCGCTACTACCGGCTCGTCAGCGAATCCGGCGCGCTGACCGCGCACGCGCATGCCGACGGCGACATTGACATCGTCTACACCGAGCAACTCAGACGCGTGCGGCTATTGCCGCAGCAAGTGGAGGCAATCGTTGGCGGAATCCTCGTCATGGCGCGCGGACTGTCGGAGCGCGTGCTCATACCGACCGCCGTGTCATTTCGGCATACGCCGCAAGGCGACAGTAAAACCTACCAACGATTCTTCGGCTGCACGGTGCAGTTCGATGCATCCGCCCACGCACTGCGGCTGCCCGCTACCGAACTCGCGCGACGTCTGCCGCAGGCCGACGCCGATCTGCATCGCATCCACTGCGAGCTGCTCGACCGCCAGCTCGCCGGCCTGCCGCAAGCCGGGTCCGTCACTGCGTTCGCGACGCAATGGCTGGCCGCGCGTGCGAGCGGCGCAATGCGCATCGACGATCTCGCGCAGGCAATCGGCATGAGCATACGCGCGCTGCAACGCGCGTTGCAGCAGGAGGGCCAGCCCTGGACCGCGCTCGTCGATAACGCACGCCGCGACGCGCTGGAGACGCTGCTCAAAAACGGCGCGTCACTCGACGAAGCCGCGCGGCAGATGGGCTATCACGACGCGAGCAGCCTCAGTCGCGCGGCGCGGCGATGGTTCGGCAGGACGGCGGGGGAGTGGAGGCGGGTTGCCGGATAACGAAATCGGTAGACGGCGATGCGGTGCCGTGTGGGATTTTTTGTACATATCTTCACGCTTCGTGTTGTCAACGCAGCAGTGCCGGATAGTCTCGACGCGGTCCCGCGCGTCGCCGACCATTGCCCATCCCACTGCAGCCGCGCTTGATCATCTTCGGATCTGATCGTCGTGGAATCAGGTGACCTGCTGCCAAGGGCAGGCCGGCACAGACTTACTGCGTAGATTTCCCATGCATTGTTCCGCCAGGGGTCCAGTCCTGTTCGATCCGACGCCGACGGCTTGGCGAAAATCGTCGTGAGCGGTTTTCGCACCGGCGGTTTGCGCACCGGCTGGGTGCTCACCGCCGCCGACGAGTCGATCTACGGTTACGACGCCGACGGCGTCTGGCTCTCGGTCGGGCATGCCGGAATGGTGACGACCCTGACCTGATTGCCGAACGGTCACTGCGCTCCTCTGATGTGCATCCCGCCAGAAAAAATCACTGCAGCCTGATCATGTTCTTCGCGCTTCTGCGTGGACATGGTATCCGGCCGCACAACGCGCGCCGGCTGTCAGCACTTCACGGAGAACATCATGCGGCATATCTCAAGTTGGCGGAGCGTGCTTCCCGCCGGAATACGCGGCCGTACAGCCAGTCTTCCCGGCCGCCGTCAGTGGCTCAACTATGGTCCGCTGCTGTGGTTTGCGGGCATCTCGCTCGCACCCTGGGCAGCGGCAAGCGCGGAGCTCGTTTCGCTGTTCGCACAGTCGCAAAAATCGTCGCCGACCTACTGCCCCGGTGACGGTCCGCCGCCGCCGCCGGCGCCGTGTCCGACGATCAGTCAGGGCAGAGTCGAGTGCGTCGCGCCAGTGATCAAGAAACCGGCATGGTCGGCCAGCAGCACCTACTGGACGAGCTACCCCGACTGCAATGGAACGCAGGGCTCGTGCGCGTCGGAAGGCGAAGCCTGGACTGCCTGGCAGAACCACATCACCGGTTCGATCTGCCAGTCGCCGGTTAGGACCTATGTCTGTACGGATCTTTACGGCGGCTATCAGCTCGGCCACGATGTCCATTCGGCAAATGTGTACTCGCTGACAGTGGGAACCGGCACGACGAGCAACTGCAATGTCTGGACGGACACTGCCGTCGGTGCATTCCAGCAGAGCCCAGCCACATGCCCGGTCGGCTACGACCCGGTAAGTTCTAACGACGGTCCTTGCTACACCGTAAAGAAGGAAGCCTGCCCGTTCAAGAACCCGATCCAGTGCGCCGGCGGCCAGAAAGTGCAGACCGAAATGGACATCGCCGACAGCCCGGAAGGGCTGGGTTTCGCGCGTTACTACTCGAGCGCGGGTTTCTACACCTCGCCGCTGGCCACACGGCCTAATGAAGTCCTGGGCATCAACTGGCGGCATTCGTGGCAGAGCATGGTAATCGTGGAGCCCTCGCAGGGTTCTGGCCAGCCGCCATACGCCTTCGTGATCATGCCGAGCGGCGACTACCGCCACTTCAGCTTGAACAGCGGCAGTTGGACGGGCCGACTGGACAAGCCCGACACGCTGCAGGAAATCGTGTCCGGGGGCATACGCACCGGCTGGATGTTCACTGCCGCTGACGACGCGATCTATCGTTACGATGCCAACGGCGTCTGGCTCTCAGTTGAGCGCCACGGGCTCGTCACGACGCTGACATACAGCGATTCCTCCACATCGCCGTCGATCGCGCCGAAGCCCGGCCTGCTGATCCGCGTCACCGACGCACGCGGCCGCTCGCTGGATCTGCGCTATGACACGTCGGCGTATCTGACTCAGGTCATCGATGCGAACGGCGCAAGCTATGGCTTCCGCTACTTAATGCAATCGCAGCCCAGTGGTGTTTCGCACAACTCTGGACAGTTGAAGTTTGTCGATCGTCCCGGCGGCACTACCCGCGAATACCGTTACGACGAAAGTGCGCATGTCGCCAGTTCTCAGTATTTCAACCTGCTCAGCGGCATCATCGACGAAAACGGAGACCGTTACGGCACCTACAAATTCAACGCGCAGGGGCGTGCCTATCAGGAATACCACGGTAGCGGTTCGGCAGACTTTGCCGCGCTCGACTACACGTACTTCTATGATCAGAACCCGGGCTCGACAATCACCACCGACGCGCTCGGTCAATATGAGCGCCGCCGCTTCAGCATCGTCGCCGGCATCATGCGCGACGCCGGACGCGACCGCTGCACCACGGCGAGCTGCGGCACCATCACGAACAGCACGCAGATCAGCTATTCGAGCGACGGCAATCGCAACCTGGTGACCGATTTCAAGGGAACCGTGACCGACCACGACTACAACAGCCGCGGGCTCGAAGTGAAGCGGGTCGACGCATCGAACATCAGCGGCACCGGCACGCCGAAGCGCACGATCGAAACGCAATGGCATACGACGTTGAACAGGCCCGTCCTGCGCCAGACGAAAGATGCCGCCGGTGCGATCGAGCAGGTCACGGCCTGGACCTACAACAGCCGCGGCCAAATCACTGCACGCTGCGAACTCGACCCGGCCGACAGCGCCGCCATGGCCTACACCTGCAGCGAGACGACCGCGCCGTCGTTGTCAGCGAAGGTCCGCCGCTGGACCTATGCTTACTGCGAAGCGGCCGACGTTGCCGCGAGCGGTTCGACCTGTCCGATTCTCGGACTGACGAAATCGGTCAACGGTCCGCGCGACACCAGCGATGCCGGCATGAGCAGCCTCGACGACGTCACCACGTTCACGTATTACGCGACCACGGACGAATCCGGCTGCGGCACGTTGGCGGGCCCGTGCCAGCGCAAGGGCGATCTGTGGAAAACCACGAACGCGCTGAGCCAGGTCAGTGAAGTGCTGACCTACGACAAGAACGGCCGCGCCGTGTTGGCCAAGGACGCGAACGGCGTTCTGACCGGACTCACCTACAACGCGCGCGGCTGGGTGACGGCGCGTCGCGTCTACGCCAACGCCACGCCGACGACGTCGGCCGGTGATGCCGTCACGACGTTCGCCTACGACGGCACGGGACAGATCACGCTCGTCACGCAGCCTGACGGCGTCGCGCTGGGTTACGTCTACGACGATGCGCACCGCCTGACCGACATCGTCGACAGCCTCGGCAACCGCATCCACTACACGCTGGACAATGCGGGCAACCGCACCAAGGAAGAAACCTTTGACGCGACCTACAGCCCGAGCGTGCCGGGGCAGGGACTCAAGCGCTCGCTCGCGCGGCAATACAACGCGCTGAGTCGCCTCGTGAAGGAACTCAACGCCGGCGCCGCGGCGACACGCGATTCCACGCCGTACGACACGAGTCCGCTGTCCGACGGCTACGACGCTAACGGCAACAGCGTGCAATGGAAGGACGGGCTCAATGTCCAGACGCAGCAGACCTACGATCCGCTGAACCGTCTGGTCAAGACGATCCAGGACTACACGGGTACCGATGCGGAGACCGGCAACGCGACGACCGAGTACGGCTACGACGCACGCGACAACCTGCGCACGGTCAAGGATCCCGACAACCTCACAACCACGTACACCTACGACGGCCTCGGTAACCTGAGCGATCTCGACAGCCCCGATACCGGCCATACCGACTACAGTTACGACCGCGCCGGCAATCGCATCAGCCAGACCGACAACCGC
>Ga0068852_100000530_pt1 | contig 25064 bp, 20 predicted proteins | sample KBSCornC22_FD_66594 | JGI IMG/M metagenome (GOLD analysis project Ga0068852, IMG submission 66594) | Corn rhizosphere microbial communities from Kellogg Biological Station, Michigan, USA - KBS Corn C2-2 | ecosystem: Host-associated > Plants > Roots > Rhizosphere > Soil ... | reverse complement strand
CGCCGTAGAAACGGACGGGCGTGCCGTCCTCGCCGTATATCGCCTCCCCGCGCGCCTCGAAGCGCCGGCAACGTCCCGCCTGCTGCGAGATGCGGAAGGGGCAGCGCAGCATGGTGCGGCTGGCGACCGCCTCCTCGAGGGCCGTCCGGAACGCATCGCCGTCGTCGGGATGCACGAGCGCCACGAACGCATCGATCGGCAGCTCGTCCGGCTCCGTCCCCAGCAACTCGCAAAGCTGCGGGCTCAACCGCAATGTGCGCGTATCGAGATCCGCCGTCCAATAACCCATGCGCGCCGCCTCGAGCGCGAGGTGCAGGATGGCGGAGCGTTCGCGCAACGCTTCCTGCGCCTGCCAGCGCTCGGTCACGTCGTGCGTGAAGCAGCGGGTGCTCACGAATCGGCCGTCCTCGATGCGCCCGCTCGAGCTCACGAGCACATGGCGGATGCTGCCGTCCTTGCAGCGCATCCTGGCGGGCTGCTCGTGCAGCTCGCCGCCACCGGCGAGCGTTTCCATGACGGTGCCGAGCAGCGCGCGATCCGCATGGAACTCGGCGATGTTGCGGCCGATGTATTCGTGCGCCTCGTAGCCCAGCATCGCGAGCTCGGCGCGGTTGGCCCAGAGGATGGTGCCATCGGGACCCACCCGATGCAGGCCGACGACGGCGTTCTCGAGAAAATCCGCCATGTCACGCTCGCGTTGCGCGAGCTGCGCTTCCGCACGCTTGCGGGCCGCGAGCTCGTTCTCGAGCGCGGCGGTCTTCTGGCGCAGCTCCGCGATCATGCGGCCCTGCTCGACTTCGGAGTAGCCGCCGGGCCGCTGCTCGTCCTGCACGACATAGGCGTGGGCAGTGCAGAGGTGCCGGAAGTCTTCCGCCATGTCGCCGCGCTCGCATGCGTCCATGGGATAGGCGCAGAAAAGCGAGAAGCGATGCCTTTGCCCGAGGCGGTTCCAGAGGTCTTCCAGCTCGAGCGCGGCGCGCATCTTCTCCTCCTTCCAGAGGAGCGCCACCATCTCGCCGAAGGCGACCACGTCGTCGAACCGCGCGGCGGCCCCGCGGACCAGCGCGCCAACGGATTCCTCGAAGAGCGCGCGGTCGGGACGGCCATCGACCATGAAGCGATCGAGCGTGGCCTGCGCATCGAGCATCACCAGCTGGCCACGGGCTTCACAGGCAGCGGGGTCGAACTCGCCGGCATGCCAGTTCGCGCGCACCTCGCGCAGGTGCCCGGGTGTGGCGATCATGAGCGCCGCGGCACCCGTCTCGAGACCGTTCCGGAGGTAGGCCGCGACTTCCCCGACCAGCGTGGAATCGTGGTCGTAGAAGCGCACGAAGTGATCATGGGCAGCCGCAGCCGGACCGCCGGAAACCAGGGACATAAGGTCGATCCTCCCCGACAAGGCCTGAATCTAGCAGGGGGCAAGTCCTCGTTCTGTCGGCAGGGTCCTACATCCCGGGTATGAAATCGACGTGAGAAAATGGACGATTGCCCAGGGAGATCGTCCGCGTGTCCGTACAGACCCTTTTCCACCTCGCCTTCCCCGTCCACGACCTCGAGGCCGCGCGCGCCTTCTACGGCGGCCTGCTCGGGTGCCCCGAAGGACGCAGCTCGGAGACGTGGGTGGATTTCGATTTCTACGGCCACCAGGTCGTGGCGCACCTGGCGCCCGAGGAAGCGGGCCATCGCTCGACCAGCTCCGTGGACGAGCATAACGTGCCCGTGCGCCACTTCGGCGCCATCCTCTCCATGGAGCAATGGCACAAGCTCGCCGAGCGGCTAAAGGCCGCCGGCACGCGCTTCGTGATCGAGCCCTATGTCCGTTTCAAGGGACAGGTGGGCGAGCAGGCGACGATGTTCTTCCTCGATCCTTCGGGCAATGCGCTCGAGTTCAAGGCTTTCGCGGACCGGTCGCGGGTTTTTGCGAAGTAAAGGGCCGGTTCAGTCCGATGGATGGCGCGCGCTTCGCCGGCGAAGCGCGCGCAATGCCATGGGGACGAGCGCGAACCACTGCACGAACCCCAATATGGCGATCGTCAGCCATTCCCCGCCCCATCCGAGCGGATATCCCAGGCTGGAGGCGCCATCGAAAACCGGAAAGCACGCGATCGACAGCGGCAACGCGGACGCGAAGATGATGACCAGCGACGCGATCGACATGTCGTCGGCCAAACCCAGCACCTCCAGGACCTTCGCCGCAGCGGACAACGCCACGGCGAACAGCCACAAATACTGGAGGACCCGCTCGAAACCGCCGCGCATGGCTGTCATTCCCTTGCACACTCGAGCAGGCACTGGTCGATCACGCTGTTGGCCCCTGTCTGGCAATTATTGAAGCCACGGCGGCGCAGCCCATTGCTTACGCTCGACCGGATGTCGAATGGAGAGCCTCGCATCGCGGCCAGTTTGCCGAGCACGCATTTGTCCATGCACGCATTCTTGCTCACTTCCGAGCAGCTCGCACCGTCGGCCTGCTCGACCTGTATGTCGATCGTGCTATCCGTGAATGCACCCGCCGATATGCCGATGCAAGTCGCTTGCGATAGCGAGCGGCCCGAGCAAATGAACTCGTGCACGGCCGGAAAGATGCGAGGCAGGCGCATGATCGGGTTTGTCGCGCTGCCGATGCCGCGGTCGCAACGCCACACGTTCTCGCCCTTGGGATCGATGTTCAGCACCGGGTCCGCCAACGCGTAGATGAATCGGTTGGCGCCATCGTCCGCGCCCTTCCTGTCCACGTTGAGGTAGCGTCCGGTCTTCGGATCGTAGTCTCGCTGGTTGTTGTAATGCAGACCCGTCTCGGCATCGAAATATTGCCCGGGCAGGCGCAAGTTGAAGGTGAAGGCGCCCAGCCCGGAGGGATTCACGTCCGGCACGGTCTCGCCGAAAGGCAGCGAGTCCCAGGCCCAGACCTTCGCCATCGACCACGGTCCCACGCTTGCGCCATCTTCCTTCGTAATGATGCGTGGCGTATCCAGGTGGTCGGTCCAGATGTAGCCGATGTCGACGGCCGCGCTGCCGGGAAGCACGGCGGAGACCGCGACCGGAACCGTGCCGAGCCAGACGAATTCCTGGATCGCGTTGCCCGACGCATCGTACTCGCCGATCAATCGCATCGCGTCGTCGTACATGAAATAACGCGCCTGCCCGCCCAGGGTCTTGCGAACGCGCAGCCCCATCCAGTTGTAGCCATAAGATGCCGCGCCGCCGTTTGCCGAGCCGAGACGGCCGCTGGCGAGGTAGCCGAAGGTGCGCACGCCATCCGAAACCACGCTGCCGCGGCCGTCGTGCATGTATGTCGAGGCGACGGCACCGTTGATCGTCGATCCCGCGATCCGGTTGGTGCCCGCTACATAACCGTATGTCTCGGTGATGCCATTCAATGTCTTCGCAAGCCGATTGCCGTTCCCGTCGTAAGTGAAGGATTGGCTCTCGTTCGCCGCCGTGGAGGTGAAACCCTGGAACGTCGTCATGCGGCCGAGGGAATCGTAGGCGAATGCCTGGATGCGAGCGCTGCCGCCGATGGTCTCCGTGATCCGCAGGAGGCGGCCGGCGGAATCGTAGGTCAACGCACGGTCGCCTCCCGGCACAAGGTATCGGCCAACGCGCTTGTCGGTATCCAGGTAACGGGTGTATTCGGTGCCATGCCCGAAGATCCACGACTCGGCGGATCCGAAGGGGAAGTACTGCACGCCGCTCACGATCGAGATGCCGTCCAGCGACATGGAAGCGACCCGGTCGTTTGCATATGTGAGCGAGAGGGTCCGTCCGGACGGGTAACGCATCGAGGTGATGCGGCCGATCGAATCGCGCCCGTACACGATGGAACGCGATACCGTGCCCGTCGTCTGCGTAATCGAGGCCGTGTGCGCGTTGGCATCGTAGGAGAACGTCGTGGTGGCCTCCGGCTCGACGACCTGCGCGAGCTGGCCGACGCCGTTGGCGGCAACGTCGTACGTGAACGTCGTGCCGGGCATGCCACTGAATGTGGCCTGCACGCGCCGCCCGATCGCGTCGTACGCGTACTGGGCGGTCATTCCCGCGCCGTCGGTGACGGACGTCACGTTACTGGACGGATCGACCGTCATATTCGTGGCGCCCGCGTCTCCCGATTGCACCTGTACCAAATCCCCATAGCTGTTGTAGGTGAAGCTCGTCGTCACGCCGATCACGTCCTGGACGCTCATGAGCCGGCCCTGCGCATCGAGCGTCTTGCGCACTTGCCCTCCGAGCGCGTTCGTGAAGAGATAGGGGCGGTTGAGGCTGTCGAACGCCACCTGCGAGCTCTCTGCGTTCGGATTCACGGTTTGCGTGAGGTTCCCGTTCCCGTCGTAACTGTAGGCCGTCACCTGGCCCTTGGAGCCAACCGTCCGGGTGAGCCTGCCCAGCCCGTCGTATTCGGCGCTGCTCGTGCTCACCAGGAAGTTCGTCGCGTCGAAGGACTCGACCTTGGTGGTCCTGCCCGAGTTGTCGAGCGTGTAGCGGAGTTTCTCACCCGGTTTGTCGACGCCCACCAGGCGGTGAGCCGCGTCATAGAGATAACCGGTCACGACCCCGCCGGGATCTGTCTGCGTCGCGACCTGGCCGAACGCGTTGTAGGCGTATGACGTCGTACGCCCGGCGCGGGACTTCGAGAGGAGGCGGCCGCGTGCATCGTACGACATGGTGCCGGTCGTGCCGTCGGGGAACGTGAAGGACAACGGCCTGCCGTGCGCGTCGTAGCTGTTGTACCGGGTGACGTGTCCTTTCGCGTTGGTGATCGTGGCGATGTTGCCCGCAGCGTCATAGGTGTAGGACGTGACGTCCGCAACGTCGGTGCGTGGTCCGTCGACCTGCGAAAGAAGCCCTTGCGCGTTGTACGCATACGACTTCGCCCGCGTCGTGACGCCATCGCTCAAGCTCTCCTGCGTGATGCGGCCCTGGGCGTCATACTGGTACGACCTGGTGAGCGCACCCGTCTGGCTCACCTGCGTGGGCACCGGGAACGTCGGATCCCACGTCACGCTGGTTACCCGGCTCGGGCTGCGGCCATTGGCCTCGGTCACCGAAGTCACGAGGCCACGCGTGTTGTACGCGATCGACGTTTGCGTTCCGGTGCGATCCAGGTAGGAAGTCAGCATTCCCGCCGGGTCGTAGCCGAACTGCTCGCTGCCGATCCCGCAGGTGGTGCACGACGGCGTGAGCGTCGTCATCTGCACCAGGCCGTTGTTCACGCCGAAGCCGCGCGACCAGACGGTGCCATCGGGCGTGGTTGCGGACGAGCCTCCCGCCGAATACGACACCGAGCCCGCCCCCACGCCTCCGATGAACGAATTGCCGGTCGCACGTCCTGCCGCGTCGTACGAGAAAGTCGCATACACCTGCCCCAACTCGTCGATCACGGACGTGAGCGCGAAGACGTTGTTGGGGTCGTTGTACTGATACTGGCGTGAGCGCCCATCGGGGTAGCGGACGATCGACAACCGGCCCCGCGCGTCGTAGCCATAGGTGGTCTGCCCGTACGCCGGGTCGCTCATGGCGGAGACGCGCCCCGCGGCGTCGTACGCGAACGCGATTCTTCTTCCAACGGGATCCGTCACCGTCGCCAACCTGCCGAATCCGTCGTAAGCCACGTTGAAGGACTGGCCGGCCGGCATCACGACCGAGCTCAACCGTCCCTTGGCATCGAAATTCTCGACGGCCTGGTCACGGGTCGTGTAACGCCATCCCACGACCGCGCCGGTTGCATCCGCGACGTGGGCGAGCCGGCTGCTCACTCGCAGCGTGGGATCCCATGCACCGGTCGCCGCGTTGTAGGTGAATTGAAACGACTTGCCGTCGCCGCGCGTCACCACGGCGATGTCGCCGGTCCTCTTCACGGAGCGGTCCCAGTTCAGGAACCAGCCCGTTCCGATGAGGACATTCCGTTGCGCCGAGGCCGGGAAAGCCTGGCTGTTGAATGTCCTCGTCGCGTTCAATCCGAAAGCGCCCGCGCCCTGGTAGTCGCGTTGCACGTGATACTTGTTCCCGTGTCCCGCATGGATCGGATCGAATACGAATTCCCCGCGCGCGCTCGCGAGATTCATCCCGATGTCATTCCTCGAGCCCAGCCGCCGTTCGGTTTCGTCGCGGGACCGCAGCATCGCGAGCAAGCGATCCTGGAGCTGCACCGCCGACGCGTCGTCCTCGGACTCGCAATCCGCGTCCCGCGGTTCCTTCGGCTTTTCCAGCGGCTGCCGCGGCAAGGAGCTACCGAAGTCGGGATCATTGCTGCAATCCTCGGGGAAGGCTTCGCACCACGAAGGCGGAAAAACGTCGATGCGGCCGCCGTCGTGCACGCCCTCGTCTTTCAGCGCGAACGTATTCGCCGCGCCGCCGGCGCCGCCTGGGGCGAGGATGCCCGAGCCGCCGCCGGGCCGATCGTCCGGGGCGAACGCGGTCTGGATCGAAGTGCCCACGTTGTCCGTATTCTTTGGCGATCCCGCGTTCGAGCCGTCGATCGGCGCGCTCGCGAACGTTGCGCCGACGCCCGTGCCCACGAGCTGCAGCAAATTCGGCGACGCGATGCCATTGCTTTCGGCCTGCAGCCAGCCGGTTCGTGGCCCGAGCGCGGTCGGCGTGAATCTCACGTAGACCATGCACTGGCTGCCGTTCGGCAACGTCGTGGTGCCGCTCGCCGTCGAAGCCGGCGTCCATGCCTCGATCTCGGCGAGGCGCGACCAGCCGTCCGGCGATCCGCCGGGATTCACGGACACCGCGGAAACCGATATCGGGGGGAACGTGACCGTGCGTTTGACGAGCCTGTTGCCGGTGATCGTGACGAGCGGGATCCACGCATTGGTGAATCCGTAGACCGTGAAATCCGTGAGCCCGTAGAGGCTGAACGTGAGGTTGTCCGTCGGCTCTATCGGCGACGAGAAATTATCCTGGATCGAATAGACGGTGATGCGATCGATCGTCTTCGCTTCCGGGAAGGTGATGTTCGACCAGGATGCGAGCGTTGGCGTGGCCCATCCGCCGTCCTGTCCCCATACGGCACCGGTGCGGCTGGAGTCATTGACCGCGACAGCGGTGTACCCGGGCGCATACACCGAGGACGCCGCCGGCACGCCTCCCATGCTTGCGGCCGCGACGTTCACGCTGGGCGTGGTTGTGATCGGACCGCAATCGGTGCTGTAGACACTGAAGTCGCCGCTCGCCGACAGGCCGCTGATCTGCGCAGGGCTGGGTCCGTTGTTGCGCAGGGTCACGCCGTATATCGCGCCGTCATGGCCGTATTGCGTCTGGCTCATGTTGAGTTGGGCCGCGCCGAAGGACAGCATGGGCGGCGAATACTGGGTGACGCCGCGGCCCGCCAACCCGGCCAGCACATACGTGGGGCCGGACCCTTGCGGAGAGTAGTCGATCTCGATGGAGGCCCCGAAGTCGCCCGTCACGGTCGGAGAGAATACGACCGATACCGTGCAGGACTGGCCCGGATTGAGCATGATGAAGCGGCAGGTCGTCGCGAGGATCTGGTATGGGGCGCGGCGGTCGGACACGTACACGTCACTCGTGAACATCCACTGCCCGCCGGTGTTCTGCATCGAGAACGTGAGCGTCTGGCTCGTCGTGCCCACGAGCTGCTCGCCGAAGCCCAGCGTACCGGGCGAGACGCTCGCGGCCGCCGGTGGGGAGATCGAGTAACAAACGAACGTGGGGTTGCCATAACTGAGGTCGCCAGGCGGCGGCGGCTGATCGGCCATGTAGCAGAACGCGGGCCCCACGCTGGTACAGTTGAACGGCCCCGAGGAATAGTTGCAGACGGAGCCGCCCCCTTGCGCATAGCTGCAGCTCGAGGAGGTGGCGGAGGTCGTGCAGGTGGCCGGGCCATTCACCTGGCAGACGATGCCGGGCCAGCAGGCGCTCCACGTTTGCGAGAAACCCGGTGTTCCGGTGGCGGCGGCGTCCGGTTGGAATGCCATCATGGCGACGACCATGAAGAACGCAGCGCGAAGTATGCCGTTCATGAACGCTCCATGCGAAGGACGCGTCGCAGCATCCCAAAGTCTTATGCGCATCGCAATAGAGAACGTGCCGATCCTACCTGCGCAGGTAGGGCTAAGCCTCGAACGCACCGACCTGGCGCCAAGCCTTGTGATTTTCGCGCCGGGCGGAATTTCGGCTAAGTGCGCAGCACGAACGGATCCTGCACCTCGTCGGAGAGCTCGCACCACACGCTCTTCGTCTGCAGGTACTGCTCCACGCTTTCCATTCCGTTGGCGCGCCCCAGTCCGCTCATCTTGTAGCCGCCGAAGGGGGAGTTGAACGTGAGCGCGCGGTACGTGTTGATCCAGACCGTGCCCGCCTGCAGCCGCCGCGCCATCGTGTGCGCTCGCCGCACATCGCGGGTCCACACGCCCGCGGCGAGGCCGAAGCGCGTCGCGTTGGCGAGGCTTAGCACCTCCTCGTCGTCGCGGAACGGCGCGAGCGCCAGGACCGGGCCGAACACTTCCTCCGTCATGATGTGGCTGTCCGACGCTGCGCGATGCAGGATCGTGGGCTCGAAGAAGAGCCCTTCCTCGAAGCCCGCGAGCTGCGCGCGGCGGCCGCCGCAGAGCAGCTCCGCGCCTTCGGCGAGCGCGCGCTCCACCATCTGCTGGTCCTTCTGCAGTTGCGCCTGCGAGGCGACGGGTCCCATCTGCGTTTCGGCCAGCAGCGGGTCACCGAGGCGGATCCTGCGTGCACGTGCCACGAGGCGTGCCTGCATCTCGTCGTAGACGCTCTCGTGCACGAATGCGCGCGAGCCGGCCACGCACGTCTGGCCCGCGGCGGCGAAGATGCCGGCGAGCACACCTGCCTCGGCCTGGTCCAGGTTCGCGTCGCCGAAGACGATGTTCGGGCTCTTGCCGCCGAGCTCGAGCGTGCAGCCCGCGAGTCGCGCGCCCGCTTTCGCCGCGATCGCCTTGCCGCCCGCCTCGCTGCCGGTGAAGGCGATCTTGGCGACACCCTCGTGGTCCACGAGCGCCTCGCCCGCGTGCCGTCCCCCGGTGACCACGTTCACAACGCCGCGCGGAATGCCCGCTTCCTCCGCGAGCCTCGCAAGCTCGAAGGCGGATGCCGAGGTGACTTCCGAAGGCTTGATCACGACCGTGTTGCCGGCGGCCAGCGCGGGCGAGACGCTCATGATCGTGAGGAACGTGGGCGAATTCCACGGCACGATCACGCCGACCACGCCCAGCGGCTCGCGCAGCGTGTAGTTGAGGACGCTCTGGCGCTCGAGCGGGATCACGCGCCCCTCGATCTTGTCCGCGAGTCCGCCGAAGTAGTAGAGGAAGTCCTTTACCACGCGGGCCTGGGCGCGCATCTCGGCGATGAGCTTGCCGTTCTGCTGCGTCTCCATCGCCGCGATCGACTCGGCGTTGTCGGCGATGCGATCGCCCCACGCCATCAGCAACCGGCCACGGCGCGTGGGCGAGAGCTTCGCCCACGGTCCCGCGAAGGCGTCGTGCGCGGCGCGCACCGCGCGGTCCACGTCCTCACGGCCCGATTCCGCGAACTCCGCGAAGGCCTTGCCGGTGGTCGGATTGATCGAGGTGAAGCGTTTGCCGTCCGCGGGCGGCACGCGCTCGCCCGCGATGTGGTTGTCGAAGATCTGCAATGCCTTCTCCTGTTGTTCCTCTATGCGGGAAATCGGGACGGACCCGATTTTCCGCCTGGAGGAGTCGGGTGCCCGATTTTCATGCGAGCCAGCGCTGGATGATGCCGGCGAGGCCATCGTTGGGGCGCGGCGGCAGGGCGATTGTCTCGCGCCGGCCGCGTTCGGCGAGCACGGCTTCGGCGGCGAGGAAGCCCGAGCACGCGGCGCTTTCCATGGATGATGGCAGGCGCGTGCGGGTCCAGTCACCTGCGAGGTACGCCCCCGCGATGTCTGTCTGTGTCCGCGCGCGCCGGCCCTCGCTGCCGGGCGCGGGCGTGCAGATCGCCATCGGAATGCGGTGGATCGATGCGTGCGTCACGCGCGCCTGCGACGCCTCGGGCGCGAATTCGGCGAGCTCACGCAGGGTCGCGGCGACGATGGCCGCGTCATCGGCGGCCTGCCCCCATGCATTGCGAATGATGTTGCTCGCGATGCGCGACGGCCGCTCCTGCCAGCCTTCGCGGATGTTCGAGAGGTCGCAGAAGTCGTAGTTGAGCCGTCGCGGCGACCACGGCAGCGCCCAGAAGCGCTCGTGCGTCACCTTGCGGTCGAGCCAGAGATAGACGCTGACATAGGGACTCCCCTCGACGTCGCCGGGCGAGAGGCCGGGCTGGAGGCGCGCGAGCTCCGCCAGCCCGACCGCAGGGAAGCCGAAGTGCAGGCGGCGGTGCCCGAGGAGCTGCGAATGCACGCGCAGCAGCGCCGCGGTCGAGCAATGCTCGAGCGGAGTATTCATGACGACCATCGCCGCGAAGCGCCAGAATCGCTCGATCATGGCTTCCGAGGTGCCGCACGCACGCAGGTAATCGAGGGCCGGAATCGGATCCAGCGCGGCGACGCCGTCCTCGCGGAATGCCAACGCCCTCCAGGTAACGCGGGTATTCGACCAGAGATCGCGCAGCGTGATGCCGGGCATGCGCGCGAAATCCGGCAGCAGGCTGAAGGGCGGCGTGAGCGCGCGGTGCCGGATCACCGTGACGCGCGGCTGCGTGACCAGCGTGATCAGCTTGTCCTCGTGCCACGCGATGTGCCGGCGCGTACCCAGGCGCCCGAGCAGCGCGCAGAAATTGCGGTATTCGCTGTGGCCACGTGCGGCCCGATGTCGACCGTGTCGCCCGACGCGGAATCCACCCAGCTGCGCGCGCGGCCGCCGACGATCGCGTCCCGTTCCAGCACCGTGACGCGCAGGCCGCGATCGGAAAGCGCCACCGCGCAGGCAAGGCCCGCCACGCCGCCGCCGACCACGACGACGTCGCCCGCGGGTCCCGTCACCGGCTTCAGCGCTGCGGGGCGCCGGCCACGATCTCCTGCCGCAGCTCGCGCAGCTTCGCCTTGAGGATCGCCTCGTTGCCGCGGCCCACCCGGATCATGATCTTCCTGCCGGCCGAGAGGCTTTCGAGCTCCGGATCGGCGTACTCGTACAGCACGTGGGGCACGACGAGCGCGATCGGCTTGTCGATCTCGGGCGCCGCGAGCATGTCGTCGATCGCCTCGACGAGGCGGTCGTTGAAGTAGCGGCCCGGGTAGCCCAGGTCCTCGTAGGCCTGCTGGAAGAGCGGATAGAAACGCAGGTAGAGCGCCGCGACGCGCTTCGCATCGAGCGATTGCGCGAGGCGCACCAGCGGCAGGTAGCGCGCGGCGTTCTCCGGCGCGATGGCGAGCGTCGCATCCTTGCCCTTCGTGACGACCGTGCCGCCCACGGGCTTCACCGGATTCAGCCGCGAGGCGACCGATTCGCGCGGCAGGTTGTCGACGGTGGCGACGATGTTGCGCACGATCCCGTCGAGATTGAGGAAGCGCTCCACCGCCTGCGCTCCGATGAGGCCCGATAGCGCCTCGCCCATCGCCGGGTCGCTCGCATTGAGCGCGGGCAGCGGTGCGGTGGTATCGGGCGTGACGGGATACTTCGGCCCGGCCGGTGCGGCCGGCGGCGTCTCTACCCTGGCTTCCGGCGGTGGCGGAGGCGGCGGCGTCGAGCGCTGCCACCACCAGAACGCCGCGCCTGCCAGCGCCAGCACGGCCACGATCGCGATGACGACGCGGCCCGCCCTCATGATTGCCGTACCGCGGCGAGGAACCGTTCCACCGGCCCGCGGCGGAAGCCGAACCCGGTGGCGGCGGCAAGCTTGTCCAGCTCCGCCTCGAGCCACCCGGCCGGCTGGCGGCTCGCCCAGAAGAGCGGCCCGCCCTCGTGCTTCGGGAAGCCGTATCCGTTCACGAGCACCAGGTCCACGTCGGAGGGGCGTTCCGCGATGCCCTCCTCCAGCAGCAGCGATGCCTCGTTCACCATGGCGGCGAGGAGCCGCGCGCGGATGTCTTCCGCGGTGAACGCGCGCCTTGCAATTCCCTTGCCGCGCGAATGCGCCTCGATGAGCGCGTGCACTTCGGGATCCGGCTGCCCGCGCCGCGCCCCGGGCACATAGCGATACCACCCTGCGCCGGTCTTCTGGCCGAAGCGTCCCTGCTCGCAGAGGCGATCCGCGATCTCGACATAGCGTTCGCGCGGATCGCGCGTCTTCGCGAGCCGCTGCCGGTTGCGCCACGCGATGTCGAGGCCGGCGAGGTCCGAGACGGCGAAGGGGCCCATCGCGAAGCCGAAGCCCTCGATGGCTGCATCCACCTCTTCGGGCAACGCGCCCTCCTCGACCACGAGCTCGGCCTGGCGCCGGTATTGCGCCCAGATGCGATTGCCGATGAAGCCGTCACCCACGCGGGCGATCACCGGCAGCTTGCGGATGCGCCGTCCCACCTCGAGCGCCGTGGCGAGCGCCTCGCGGCCGGTGCGCCCGGCGCGCACCACCTCGAGCAGCCGCATCACGTTCGCCGGGCTGAAGAAGTGCATGCCGAGGACGTCGGCGGGCCGGCCCGTGGCCGCGGCGATCTCGTCCACGTCGAGGTATGACGTGTTGGTCGCGAGGATGGCACCGGGCCTCGCGATGGCGTCGAGCTGCCGGAACACGTCTTTCTTGATGCCCATGTCCTCGAATACCGCCTCGATGACGAGATCGGCATCGGCTGCCGCCGCGAGCTCGGCGCCGGCACGAATGCGCGCCAGCCGCGTGGCGGACTGTGCTGCATCCACGCGTCCCGAGCTCACCGACGCGTCGTAGGCCTTGCGCACACGCTCCATGCCCTTCTCCACGCTCGCCTCGTCGCGGTCCACCAGCAAGACCTCGAAGCCATTGTCCGCGAATGCGATCGCGATGCCGGCGCCCATCGTGCCGGCGCCGATCACCGCCACGCGCGTGACGGCGCGCGGTGCCACGCCCTGGATGTCGGGGACCTTCGCCGCCTCGCGCTCGGCGAAGAAGAGATAGCGCAGCGCCGCCGCCTCGGGACCTTCGCGAAGCCGCGTGAACGCCGCCCGTTCGGCCTGCAGGGCCTCCGCATAAGGGGTCGTCGCCGCCCGGCGCACCGATTCGATCGCCGCCACCACCTGCGGGCGCTTGCGGCCCGCCTTGAGCGCCGCCGTCGCGGCTTCCTCGATGCGCTCGGGGTCCGACGGCGGCACGGCGAGATCGCATACGCGCCGCTTGCCGCCCAGCGATCGCGCGAAGGCGACGGCTTCCGCGCGCAGGTCGCGCTCGGCGATGCGATCGACCAGCTCCAGGCCCAGCGCTTCCTCCATGCGCACGCGCCTTCCCGAGCAGGCGATCTCGATCGCCGCGGGAATTCCCACGATCCGCGGCAGGTGCTGCGTGCCGCCCGCGCCGGGGATGATGCCGAGCGTGACCTCGGGCAGCCCCACGGCGGCGTCGCGCGTCGCGATGCGTGCGTCACACGCGAGTGCCAGCTCGAATCCGCCGCCCAGTGCCGCGCCGTGGATCGCCGCGACGAAGGGCCGCGACGATGCGAGGATGGCCGCGACGATCGCGGGCAGCGACGGCTCCTCGATCGGGCGTCCGAACTCGCGGATGTCGGCGCCGGCGACGAAGGTATTGCCCGCGCATGCGATCACGGCGGCGGCGAACGACGCATCCGCCTCGGCGGCATGCATCGCCTGCAGCAGGCCCTTGCGCACGGCGAGCGAGGTGGCATTGACCGGCGGATGGTCGATGACCACGACCGCCACGTCGCCCTCGCGTTCGATGCGAACGGGACTCGTGGCCGCTGCCAGCTCACTCATCGGGAAATTCCGTCGCGATCTCGCGCAGGAAGGCGCGCGTGGTCTCCACTTCCGCGTGCTCGCTCGCGGTGAGCGGCCGGAAGCTGCACCACCTGAGCGACACGGCGCGATAAGCCTCGTCCGCGCTCGCTTGCGCGGCATCCGGGTCGGAATAGTTCTCTGCGGCGACCGTCTCCCAGTCGTCATTGCAATGCAGCAGGAAGGCGCCGGGATTCACGAGGTCCTCGGTGATCGCAAGGCGGGTCACGATGCGCAGGTCGATGGGCACGCCCGCCGCGACCACGCCCGCCATCGCCCCTTCGGGATTCGCCGCCTCGATGCCGGCGTAGCGCACCACGCGCGTGCCGTCCAGCAGCAACGGCGGCTCACTGGGCATTGCCTTCATTTCTCTCCGGGGATGCGCAGCAGGCGTTGGCACTCTTCGGGCGCGAGATTGGGCACATGGTAATAGCCCTCGTCGGGGAAGGTGGAGTTCACCTCCTCGTCCGGCACCTTGATCACGACGTGCCGGAACGCGGCCCCATCCGCTGCCGGGCCGCGCGCCGCATCGAAGACCGGCGGCGCGTCGTGATACACCTTCGCGAACGGCGTGAGCGCCTCGGCCAGGCGGCTCATGGGAACATGATGCGGGTCGCTCATGCGCGTGTCGCTCGGGCTTCCGTCCTTGACCCAGAACACCTCGGCCATCTCGTCTCCTCGTCCAATGCTAGGGCGCCGCCGACGCATCGAGCACGCCGCGAATGAATGCGGCCTTGCCATCCGTGTACGACACGCGGTCCTCGGAAAAACGCTGCGCGAGCTCCATCTTGAGCGCCAGGTATTTCTTCGCGAGCCCGGCATCGGCGCGCAGCGCATCGCGGAAGGCGAGGTGCTCGATCCAGAAGGGACTCCCGCGCACGACGGCATGCAGGTGGATGGATTGCGGCCCGTTCTCCGGCTTCACGAAGTAGCGCCGCTGCGGCAGCACCTTCTCGACCTCGCGCACGTAGCCGTAGCCCCACGAGTGGAGCGCGAGGATGCGTTCCTCGATCGCGGCGAGGCTTTCGGCGCCGAGCAGGATGTCCACGATGGGCTTGCCGCCGAGTCCCGGCACCGCGGTGCTGCCGATGTGCTCGACGTCCACGCGGCGGGGCCGGAACGCCGCCTGCAGCAGCGCCGCCTCCGTGGCGAACGTGCCCGGCCAGGCGTGCGAGTACGGAGCGATGACGAGTGCCTGTCCCAAGGTCGTCCTCAAGTGCGAAGCCGCTTGTAATAGTACGTGGTCGGATGCAATTGGCCGTCGGGCGTGAGCGCGTAGTCGGGAATCTCGCCCCCACGGTGCCATCCGAGATGGCGGTAGACGGACTCCGCGGGGGAGCCCGTCTGCGTGTCGAGCACGAGGAGCCAGCGCGCGTTGACCAGGGCCTGTGCCTCCGCCACCGCCATGAGGCGCGAGGCGATTTGCCGGCCGCGGTGGCGCCTGGTCACGAGGAGCTTCTGCAGCTCCGCGCGATGCGGAGCGTTGTCCTTCGAGGATGGTGCCAGCTGCACGGAGCCCGCGACTTCGCCATCCACCATCGCCACCCAGAGCTGCAGCCCATCGCCCAGCGATTCGAGGATGCCGCGCCAGTAGCGCTCCGCCCTGTCGTGCGCGAGCGGGGCCATGAAGCCCACGGAAGCGCCGCCGTCGACGCAATCCTGCAGCAGGCGGCAAAGCCCCGGCAGCAGGCCTTCCTCGCCGGGCGTCACGAAGCGGATGGCGACCTCGGCTTCAGCCGCCTCGAGAGGGATGCGGTAACGCAACGCGGGCGTGCCGCCGTAATGCGGGCCGCGATTGAAGCGCCCGACGAGCACGCCGCCGTTGGCCTCGATCACGCGGCGGGAGGCGACATTGCCGGGATCGGTCGTGATCTCGACACGCGCAAGCCCCTGCTCGCGGGCGCGCGCGAGCATGAGCCGCAGGGCCTCGCGCGCATAGCCGCGGCGTTGCTTCCACGGCACGACGCCGTAGCCGATGTGGCCCATCACGTAAGGCGGCAACGCACAGGTGCCGGGCTGCCAGCGCAGCCCGATGGCGCCGCAGAAATCGCCGTCCCACATCCACAGGTGATAGCCGGGCAGCCGGGGTACCTCGGTGCCATCGGGAAGCCTGACCGGTGGGCCCTTGCCCTCGGGATCGAACAGGCCCTGCACGAACGCATCCGCATCGGCGCGAATCTGCTCGAGCTGCTCCGCGGCGGCGGCGGCCCCGCGGAGATTGTCGGGGCTCCAACCACGCTCGAGCGCGGCGACGTAACGGGGAAGGTGTTCGCGGGTGGGCGCGAGCAGCTCGAACGTCATGGCGGCAGGCCTGGGGTCGAAGCCCCGAAGCATACCGAAGCCCGGGCGTTAGAGGGACCTCAAAAGGCGCCTTCGCGCTCGTGGGCGCGCGCATCCACCTCGAACGGCGAATCCTCGTAGCCGTAGCGATCGAGATCGCGGAGGTGCTGCGCGAGGAAGGCGGGGATGCCCCCTGCGGCCTCGTACTGCGCGACGTGGCGCAGCTCGTGGCTCAAGAGCCTCGCGTCGTTCTCGAAGCCGCGGCGCACCATCACTGCATGCCCCAGCGTGAGCCCGGCGATGGTGGGCTTGTCGAGGCCGATGCGAAGGGCCGCGGCGCGCACCAGCTCGTCATCCGGCAAGGGGAACCGATCCACGACCATGATGCGCACCGTTTCCGCATGGCCAACGCCCACGCTGCGGGCGAGCGCCACCTGTGCGGGCGTGAGGGCCCGGCCCTGCGCAAGCGCCGTGACCGACTGGCTTTCCGCCCATGCGATGGCCCTGGGCACGACCATCATCGGCATGGCCGGTGGGGACGCCGCAACGGCAGTGGCCGCGGGCGGCGCAGCGAACGCCGTCGTGGCCGACCCGGCCAGCGTCATGGCGATGGACACGACAAGCTTTACGGCGCCGGCCCGGCGGGCGGCGCCCTTCTCCCTGGAAAGGCTCATTCGAACTCTTCTTGGTTGGGGCAGCCCCGGGACTGCCCCGGGAAGCATGCCCCACTATAACGTGCCGGGCAGCGCCGTAGTTGACGCCTTCACGCTGTTTTTGCAGCCGTTTTCCCGACCCACGCGGCGAACGCGGCCATGAATTTCGTGAGGAATTCCCGGGTGCTGTCGTTGGTGAGCTTCCCGGACGCATCGAACAGGTTCGCCGCGCCGCCCACGTACGCCTCCGGGGCCTGCAGCACCGGCATGTCGAGGAAGACGAGGCACTGCCGCAGGTGGTGATTCGCGCCGAAGGCGCCGAGCGCTCCGGGCGAGATGCTCACGACCGCGCACGGCTTGCCGCTCCACGCCGCCTGACCATAGGGGCGGGAGCCCACGTCGATCGCGTTCTTGAGGCAGCCCGGGATCGAGCGGTTGTATTCGGGTGTGACGAACAGCACCGCGTCATGCGAACGGATCTCCTTGCGGAAGGCCTTCCACTCCTCGGGCGCGGCGTCACCCTCGAGGTCCTGGTCGTACAGCGAGAGCTGGCGGATCTCGACGATGCCCAGCTGCAGCGACGGCGGTGCCACCTCGCGCGCGGCGTTGGCGAGCATGCGGCTGAACGATCCCTTGCGCAGGCTGCCGACCACGACGGCCACGCGGTATTGCCGGTCCATAAGCGCTCCTGGATGAATTGAAATGCCGCGAGTCAGCGGCTGGCGTCGGCCTCGGCAAGCGCCTCGCGGGCAATGCGGAAGGAATCCATCGCGGCCGGAATGCCGCAATAGATGCCGACCTGCAAAAGCACCTCGCGGATCTCGTCGCGCGTGACGCCGTTGCGCAGCGCGCCCTTCACGTGCGCCTTGAGCTCGTGCGGGCGGTTCAACGCGCTGATCATCGCGAGGTTGATCATGCTGCGCTGGCGCCGGTCGAGGCCCTCGCGCCCCCAGACCGCGCCCCAGCAGTACTCCGTCACCAGCTCCTGCAACGGGCGCGTGAAATCGTCGGCCGAGGCCATCTGGCGCTCGACGTGCTCGGCGCCGAGCACCGACTTGCGGATCTCGAGACCGCGCTCGAACAGCTCACCTTGCATGGGATCTCCTTTTGGCAGCGGTTGTCGTCAACGCGTCCAGGGTGGAGCGCTGTCCGCGTCGACCTGGTAGCGCTTCACGGCCTCGCCGACGCGCGCATCGCCCAGCGCATGCAGCGCCGCGACCGCGATCGCATGGCGGTCGACCTCGAAGAAACGACGTAGGTGCGCGCGCGTGTCGCTGCGGCCGAAGCCGTCGGTGCCCAGGACCACGTACGGATCCGCGATCCACGGGCGGATGAGGTCGGGGACGGCGGAAACGTAGTCGGAGGCGGCAATCACCGGCGTGCCGGTTTTGGGTAGCTGGGTTTCAATCCAGGTAGGGCGCAAGGCACAAGGCGCCGAAGGGGCGCAAGGCGCAAGGCGCATGGCCCGCGCGACCGCCATCGCCTCGCGTCGCAGCTCCGTAAAGCTGGTGACCGAAAAGACCTCGCTATCCACTTGCCAATCATTCCGGAGCAACTCCGCCGCCGCCAACGCCTCCAGCAGGATGGTGCCCGCACCGAGAAGCCGCACTCGCGCCCTGTGCCCTGCGCCTTGCGCCTTGTACATCCCCCGCAGGATGCCCTCCTGCACATCCGCCGGCATGCTCGGCTGCGCATAGCTCTCGTTCATGATCGTCACGTAGTAGAAGACATCCTCCTGCTGCGTGAGCATGCGGCGCATGCCGTCCTCGAGGATCACGGCGAGCTCGTGCGCGAAGGCGGGATCGTAGGCGCGGCAATTGGGAATCGTGGAGGCGATGAGGTGGCTCGTGCCGTCCTCGTGCTGCAGCCCCTCGCCGGAAAGCGTCGTGCGCCCGGCCGTGGCGCCGAAGAGGAAACCGCGCGAGCGCGAGTCGGCTGCGGCCCAGATCTCGTCGCCCACGCGCTGGAAGCCGAACATCGAGTAGTAGATGTACATCGGCAGCATCGCGATGCCGTGCGCCGAATAGCTCGTGGCCGCCGCCACCCACGAGGCGATGGCGCCCGCCTCGTTGATGCCCTCCTCCAGGATCTGGCCGTCCTTCGCCTCCTTGTAGTACGAGAGCTGCGCCGAATCCTCCGGCTGGTAGAGCTGGCCGAACGGCGAGTAGATGCCGATCTGGCGGAAGAGGTCCGCCATGCCGAAGGTCCGCGCCTCGTCGGCGATGATCGGCACGATGCGCTTGCCGAGCGTGGCGTCCTTGAGCAGCGCGCCCACCATGCGCACGAAGGCGACCGTGGTGGACATTTCCTTGCCGTTCGCGTCGAGGGCGAACCTGGCGAACGCGCGCGCTTCCGGCGTGGCAAGCGCCTCGCACCGGGCGCTGCGCGCCGGAAGATAGCCGCCCAGCTTCTCGCGCCGCGCATGCAGGTACGCCATCTCCGGCGCCTCGCGCGGCGGACGCACGAACTCGCACGTGTCGCACTGGCTGTCGCTGATCGGCAGCGCGAAGCGGTCGCGGAAGGCCATGAGCTGGTCGCTGTCGAGCTTCTTCTGCTGGTGCGTGGTCATGCGCCCCTGCGCCGCCGTGCCCATGCCATAGCCCTTCTTGGTCTTGGCAAGGATCACCGTGGGCTGGCCCGCGTGGTGCACCGCGTGCCAGTACGCGGAGAAGATCTTCACCGGGTCGTGCCCGCCGCGGCGCAGGCGATCGATGTCCTCGTCGGACAGGTGCGCGACGAGCTGCTGCAGCTCCGGGTACTTGTTGAAGAAATGCTCGCGGTTGAAGGCGCCAGAGGTCGCGGCATACGTCTGGAATTCGCCGTCGACCGTCTCGAGGAAGCGCTTCTCCAGCCATTGGTGCGCGTCGCGCGCGAAGAGCGGATCCCAGTCGCTGCTCCAGAGCAGCTTGATCACGTTCCAGCCCGCGCCGGCGAAGAGGCCCTCCAGCTCCTGGACGATCGAGCCGTTGCCGCGCACCGGCCCGTCGAGGCGCTGCAGGTTGCAGTTCACGACCAGCACCAGGTTGTCGAGCTGCTCGCGCGCGGCGACCGAGAGCCCCGCGAGCGACTCCGGCTCGTCCATCTCGCCGTCGCCCACGAAGCACCACACCTTGCGTCCGGCGGTGTCCGCGAGCCCGCGATGCGCGAGGTAGCGCATGAAGCGCGCCTGGTAGATCGCGAAGAGCGGCCCGATGCCCATCGACCCGGTGGGAAACTGCCAGAACTGCGGCATGAGCCACGGATGCGGATAGGAGCTGAGGCCATGCCCCGCGGTCTCCCGCCGGTAGTTGTCGAGCTGCTCCGCGGTGAGCCGCCCCTCGAGGAAGGCGCGCGAATAGACGCCGGGCGCCGAATGCGGCTGGAAGTAGACCAGGTCGCCCTGCTGGCCGGCGCGAAAGAAATGGTTGAAGCCGACCTCGAAGAGGTCCGCTGCGGAGGCATAGCTCGCGATGTGCCCGCCCAGCTCCGCCGACTCGCGATTCGCGCGCACCACCATCGCGAGCGCATTCCACCGCACCAGCGACGAGATGCGCGCCTCGATCTCCAGGTTGCCCTGGTATGGCGGCTGCTCGGCCAGCGGAATGGTGTTGATGTAGGGGGTGGCGAGAACCCGCGGCAGCGGGACGCGCCGCGCCCGCGCATGCTGCAGCAGGCGGCGCAGCAGGAAGGTCGCGCGCTCGGCGCCCTCCTCGGCGATCAGCGCGTCGAGGGCCTCGATCCACTCGCGCGTCTCGAGCGGATCGACATCGGGATCGTGCGGGTCTCCGACGGCGCGGGGAATGGCCGGGTCCATGCCTACAGCTTACCAACTCGCAGTCGCAGCGCACGGCGCAGGTCTTCGGTCTCGAAGACCGCGCGCATCCTGCGCACCTCCGCGGCGGGCAGCCTGAGCGCCGCGGCACGGGCCACGAGGCAGGGCTTGCCATCATGGTCCACGTGCACGTACAGCGGCCCTTGCCCGGGCATCCGGAATCTCCGCCTGCGGAAGTGGTCATCCTGACAAGAAATGTGACGGCCGCGGGAGGCGGGAGTTCATGGCGGGGGACGATCGCGAGTCGGTGAAGCTCTCGGAGGCTGGCGGGTGTTCGAGAGCCCGTGGGTTGCCGGGGGCTCCGCCCTCATGCTGGCCACCTTCTCGACGCTGTGGTTCGCCTTCCCGCTCTCGCGCCGGCGCGTCGACGCCGGAAACTAGCGCGCCGGCACGGCTTCCGTACGCTCGCCGTGGAACTCACGCACGGCATCCCACGCCGCCGATTGCAGGAACGCGGCCATTTCCGGATCGAGACCCGCGGTGTAGCTGTTACCCACCGGGGACGTGCCCGAAAGCGCCGCGAACGCCGTGCAAGCCGCGAGATAAGTGCCGATGCGCGTCGGATGCCGCTTGTCGGGCTGGTAGAACTCGAGGTCCGGCCGGCGCTCGATGGCCTTCGCATACGCGATGCCGGCCGGAATCACCAGCGCGCCGTTGGCGTTGGCCTCGCGCGTGTAAGCGTCCGCAAGCTGCGCCGTCATCTCCGGCTTGCCCTTGTAGGCCCACGACATGAAGAAGACCGGGCGCACGCCGTACTTCCGCGCGATGTCCGAATCCTTCTTCGCGTACTCGTGGAACACCTTGCCGAGCTGCGGATGGATGGGGCACTGGCTGCAGTCCATCACCACCATCGTGTCGAACTGCCGCCCGGGCTTGCGGAAGACGATCTCGTTCTCTCCCACGAAGGAGTACGAGCCCATGTGGCTGTCGGGCCGGAGGTAGCTGTCCACGTCGTGCCAGTCGATGCCCGAGCCGCCGATCGTGGCCATCACGTTGCGGATGCGATGCTCCTTCCCCGCGGCCGCCGAGAGCCCCGACACCATCGTGTGGATGCCGTTGTTGTAGTAGAAGAAGCTGTTGCCGACCCAGAGCACCGACTGCACCGGCTCGCCTTCCATCTTCACCACGCGCGGCTTTTCCGCGGCGGCAACCTGCAGCGCGCAAACGGCGAGCGCCGCGACCGCGGCGCACAGGAATTTCGGTCTCACGTTCACCTCATGTTGTTCGCGGCGCCCCCCGGCGCCGGATCTCCATGTTAGCGGAGCGGCACGCCCGGCCGCGGGCGTTGTCCAAAACGCCCGAAGCCGTCCCGCACGGCGCCGTGCGCCCTCCCATGCTCCCTCCCGTCATCACGAGCCTGCTCGACACGGACCTCTACAAGTTCACGATGCTGCAGACCTTCCTGCACCAGTTCCCGGGTGCCACGGGGGTCTACCGCTTCACGCATCGAGCCGGTGCGCGCCGCCCCCTCGCGGAGTTCCGGGGCGAGATCGAGGCGCAGGTCGACCATCTCTGTTCGCTGCGCTTCCGCCCGGAGGAGCTCGCCTACCTGCGCACGCTTCGCTTCATGAAGCCGGACGTGGTCGATTACCTCGACCTCTTCCAGTTCCGGCGCCGGTTCATCCGCGTGGGCGAGGAAAACGGCGAGCTCTCGATCGTGGCCGAAGGCCCGCTCATGCACGTGATGCTGTTCGAGATCTTCATCCTCGCCATCGTTTCCGAGGTGAGCTTCTCGCAGGACGACGCAGAGGCGGCCTATGCCGAAGGACGGCGGCGCATGCGCTCGAAGGTGGAGGAGCTGCGCGCCTTCGCGGCCGGGCCCGCACCCGGGAACCCGTACCTCTTCTTCGACTTCGGCACGCGGCGGCGCGCGAGCCGCGCGTGGCATGAGGAGGTGGTCGCGACCTTCGCCCGCGAGGTCCCGCAAGTCTTCCGCGGCACGAGCAACGTCGACCTCGCCCGGCGCCACGACCTCGTTCCCATCGGCACCATGGCCCACGAGTACCTGCAGGCGCACCAGGCGTTCGGCTACCGGCTGCGCGATTTCCAGAAGATGGCGTTCGAGAACTGGGTGCACGAATACCGGGGGGATCTCGGCATCGCGCTCACCGACGTGGTCGGCATGGATGCGTTCCTCGCCGATTTCGACCTCTACTTCGCCAAGCTCTTCGACGGCCTGCGCCACGATTCCGGCGACCCGTTCGTGTGGGGCGAGAAGATGCTCGCCCACTACGAGGCGCTGCGCATCGACGCACGGACCAGGATGCTCACCTTCTCCGACGCGCTCGACTTCGGCAAGAGCTTCGCGCTGCACCGCCGCTTTGCCGGGCGCACGAAGACAAGCTTCGGCATCGGCACGCACCTCACCAACGATCTCGGCGTGCCCGCGCTCAACATCGTGATGAAGCTCGTGCGCTGCAACGGCCAGCCCGTCGCCAAGATTTCGGATACGCCCGGCAAGACGCTCGGCGACGACGAGACGTTCATGCGCTACCTGCGCCGTGTGTTCGACGTCCCCGAGGGAAAGGCTGCATGACCATGGCCGATGCCACCGTCGTGATCGGGCGCTTCTCGCCGTACACGCTCACGCATCACGCGCAGCTCCTGAACGCGCTGCAGCAGCCCGGACCCATCGCGGTGGTGATCGGCTCGTCCTTCCACGCGCGCACGCCCCGCGACCCGTTCACGTGGCAGGAGCGCCAGGCGATGATCGAGCTGTGCCTGCCGGAGGGCGCGGCGCGGCGCATCGTCTTCGTCCCCCTGCGCGATTATTACGACGACGAGCGCTGGGCCGCCATCGTGAAGTCCGCGGTCGAGCGCGCGCTGCCGCAATCGCGCCGCCTGCAGCTCGTGCCGACCAGCACGCAGAACCTCGAGTGCTATCGCGAGTGGTTGCCCGAATGGCCGCAGGTGGAGCCCCAGGGGCCCGCCGTGGACGATCGCGCGCTGCTGCGCGTGCTGCTCTCGCGGGACGAGGCTTCCACGGAGGGAATCGCGCCGCGCCCCGATCCCATCGAGATCGCGCTCGCGGTCGCGGCACCCATGTTGCCTGCGCAGATGCCGGGCTACCTGCGCGCCTGGGCGAAGCTGCCGCATTACGCGGAGATGGTCGCCGAGCAGCGGTTCAACGACGAGGAGGACGCCAAGTGGAAGGGCGCGCCTTACCCGCCCACGTTCACGACCGTGGATGCGGTGGTGACGGCCGCGGGGCACGTGCTGCTGGTCAGGCGCAGGAACCGGCCCGGCCAGGGGCTGTGGGCGTTGCCCGGCGGGTTCCTCGATCCGCACGAGCGGCTGCTCGCGAGCGCGGTGCGCGAGCTGCACGAGGAGACTTCCATCGGCATTCCGTTCGCGACCTTCAGGCGGCGGCTGAAGGATGTCGTCGTCTTCGACCATCCCGACCGCGCGATGCGCGCGCGGACCATCACGCATGTCCACTACTTCGAGCTCCAGGACGAGAAGCTGCCCGGGGTCGAGGGCACCGACGATGCGGCGCATGCGCAGTGGGTCCCGATCGCGGCGCTGCCCGCGATGGAGGCGGAGTTCTTCGAGGACCACTTCCACATCCTCGACCATTTCTTCCGGCTGACCCAGGTGTGAAGGTCCAAACACCTAGCCCCCGAAGCTCGCCAGCCGCCGGATCGCGCGTCGAGGCCTTGCTGCCGTAGATGAGCTCGGAGGTGAGTGCGAGCGCGCGCAGCGTCTTCGCGCCCACGCCCTCGATGGCGAGCAGCGCCTCGAAATCCGCAGGCGCCGCCTCGTAGGTCGCGAGCAGCACCTTCTGCAGGCGCCGCGGGTCGACGTCGGCGGCGGGTTGCAGCTCGTGCCGGCGCGGCATCTCCAGCGTCGGCAAGTGGCCGAGCGCCTCCAGCACGACTTCCGGGCGCTCGGCCGCGAGCCGCGCCGACGCCACGCGCGCCGCCTCGCTCTCGTGCGCGACGAGGTTCAGCGTGGCGCCCTGCGCGTCGCAGCAAACCGCGGCATGCGGCTCGTCGACGTAGCTGCGCACGCCTTCCGAAAGCCAGTGGTAGCGCCGCGCCATCGCGGTCGCATCGTTCATGCCCTCCTGCACGACGCACCATTCGCCCTCGGCGGTGAAGACGAAGGCATGGTGGTAGAGCTGGTAGCCGTCCTGCACCGCCGCGTTGTCCACCTTGGCGCAGAGCCGGCTCGCGCGCACCAGGGGCGCGGCATCGAGACCGGTGCGCTCGCAGGTGGCGGCGATCTCGGTGGGGGTCTTGCGCGAGGTGGCCCCCTTGCCGCCGGCCACGAAGAGCCCCAGGTCGCGGGCCACGGGCTCGAGCCCCTCCTTGAGCGCGCCGCAGACCGTGGTCGTGAGGCCGCTGGAGTGCCAGTCGAAGCCGAGCACGCAGCCGAAGGCCTGGAACCAGCACGGATCGGAGCTGCCCGGCATCAATGCCCGCCGGGCCGCACGTTGATGGGCGTCAAATGCACGCCCGCCCTGCGCGCTACTTTGCAGCAACGCACAAAGGCGCAAGCACGGAGGACGCGATGTTCAGC